>VYKR01000143.1_pt1 | contig 14142 bp, 17 predicted proteins | sample 5109561 | NCBI WGS metagenome assembly VYKR01 (sample SAMN12291799, study PRJNA351875) | freshwater metagenome | isolation source: freshwater lake | place: USA: Michigan, Ford Lake | collected 2015-08-15
GGGCTGGCCCGCGCCGGCCACCGTGCCGCCGCCGCTCGCCCCGCCGGTGCCGCCCGGATCCTCGCCCGCCTGCTCGCCCAGCGGTCGCAGGTCGAGGCCGCCGCCCTGAACACCTTGACGTGGTTCGGTCATGTCCATTCTCCTTCGCGCAGCCAACGCGCGAGCGCGAAAGCTGTGCCGAAGGGGGACGGGACGGGCTTAACCACCTTTAACACTGGTGAAGTTCGGTAACGGGTTGTTAACACCCTGGCCATGAACAGACGCCTTGTCCTGACCAACGAGGGTGCCGGTCACCCTTTCCGCCGCAGCCTGCCGCCGGTGCCCGCCACCAGGCCCGCGATCGACGAGGATGGCGACTGGAAGCTGTTCCTGCTCAGCTTCTCGGCGTTCTTCACCTGCTTCTACGGCTTCATCTTCTAGTCGCAGGCGCGGTGAAGCCGGACCGCGATCCAGGCGGCGAACAGGCACATGGCGGCGACCAGCAGCAATAGCTGCCCCGCCGTCACCCCGGCGGCCATCATCGCCGCGACCACCATCGACCCGATCGTCATCGCGCCCGAATTGACGACGTTGTTCGCCGCGACCGTGCGCGCGGTCTGGTCCTTGGCGACGGTGGTCGTCAGGAACGCGTAGAGCGGCACCACGAACATGCCCCCGAAGATCGCGACCAGGAGCAGGCAGCCGAGCACCGGCACGGCCTGGGGCTGCGCCACGAACTCGCCGACGCCGTAGAGCCGCCCGCCGGTGGCCGGCGTCCAGAGCCGCACGACCGCCCAGAAGGCGAGCACCGCCACCCCCATCGCGATCACGGAGGCGGGCGAGTAGCGGGCGGAGATCGCGCCCTTGAGCAACAGGTTGATCACCACCGACCCTATCGCGACCCCGACCGAGAAGACGGCGAGCACGAGGCTGGCGACCCCGGCATCGGCGGTGAGGACGTTCTTCACCAGCGGCGGAAAGGCGATGATCAGGACCGAGCCGATCGTCCAGAAGAACGAGATCGCGCAGATGGCGAGGAACAGCCGGCGGATATGCATGGTCGCCGAGATCAGGTTCCACGACGCGCGCAACGGGTTCCAGTCGATCTTGAGCTCCGGGCCGAGCCGGGGGGCGGAGGGTATCTGGCGCGCGATCAGATAGCCACCGACCGCGACGGCGAGCGCGGTCGCTGCGACGATCAGCGTCGATTGGTAGATGAAGCCCGCGACGATCGTTCCGAGCAGGATCGACAGGTAGGTCCCCGCCTCGACCAGGCCGGTGCCGCCGAGCACGTCGTCGTCGTCGAGATGCTGGGGCAGGATCGCGTATTTGATCGGGCCGAAAAAGGTCGAATGGACGCCCAAGCCGGTGACCGCGAGGAGCATCAGCCCGAGCGGCAGGATCACACCGCCGCGGGTGGCGAGGAGCAGCCCCGCGCAGCCGACGAGCATGATGCCGATCTCCGCCAGCTTCACGATCCGGATGATCCGCGTCTTGTCGTTCGAATCGGCGAGCTGACCGGCGAGCGCCGACAGAAGAAAGAAGGGCAGCACGAACAGCCCGGCGGCGAGCGCGTTGAAGAAGCCCTCCTGACGCTCGTCGGCGAAGATCTGGTAGGTGGCGAACAGCACCATCGACGTCTTGAACAGATTGTCGTTGAACGCCCCCATAAACTGGGTGGTGAACAGGGGCAGGAACCGACGTCGCTTGAGAAGCCCGAGGGCGTTGATCATGGGGGAACGCTGCGCCTCACGCCGTCTCGGATAGCGGGCGGCATAGCCGAGCGGGTCGGCCGCGCCAACGCCAAAGCCGCCGAACGCGGCGATGCCACGGCTCGCCGCGCGGCGGGCACCGGGGTTTCGCGGGGGCGGGCGGGGCGCTAGGGTCGCCGGAGATGTGGACCCTGCCCAACCTTTTGACCCTGTCGCGGATCGTCGCGCTGCCGCTGCTCGTCGCGCTGCTCTGGAACCGCGAATGGGAGCTGGGTTTCGGAATCGCGTTCCTGCTCTACTGCGCGATGGGGATCACCGACTATTTCGACGGCTATTTGGCGCGCGCACAGGGGGCGGTGTCGCGGCTGGGGGTGTTCCTCGATCCGATCGCGGATAAGATCATGGTCGCGGCCGTCATCCTGATGCTGGCGGGGACGCAGGTGATCACAGGCGTCCACCTGATCGCGGCGCTGGTGATCCTGCTGCGCGAGATCGCCGTGTCGGGGCTGCGCGAGTTCCTGGCGCAGGTGCAGGTGTCGGTGCCCGTGTCGCAGCTCGCCAAGTGGAAGACGACGCTCCAGCTCGTCGCGCTGGGCGCGATGATCCTGGCCGGAGCGCTGCCGGACGAGGCGTGGATCGCAGTGGTTGGGCTCGCAAGCCTGTGGGGCGCGGCGGCGCTGACGCTGATGACGGGATGGGATTATCTGCGCGTCGGCCTGAAGCACATGGACTGACGGGCTCGTGCGGATGCTGTATTTCGCCTGGGTTCGCGAGCTGGTCGGAGTGGACGAGGAGCGCGTGTCACCGCCGCCCGGGGTCGACACGGTGGCGGGGCTGGTCGGGTGGCTGTCCGGGCTGAGCGGGCGTCACGCGGAGGCCTTTGCCGATCCGGCCCGGCTGCGCGCGGCGGTGGACGGGACTTTTGCTCCTTTGGACGCGCCCATCGGGGGAGCGCGCGAGGTGGCGCTGTTCCCGCCGGTGACGGGCGGGTGATTCATGTCCGCGTCTCGCCCGAGCCGATCGAGGTCGCGGCCGAGCTGGAGCGTGTCGAGACGGCGGGCGTCGGCGGGGTCGCGAGCTTTTGCGGGCTGGTGCGCGCGGACGACGGGGTCGAATTGCTCGAGCTGGAGCATTATCCGGGCGTGACCGAGGCGATGCTGGCCGGATTGGCCGAGCAGGCGACGACGCGCTGGCAACTACTGGCCGCGAGCATCGTCCACCGGGTCGGGCCGATGCGGCCGGGCGAGCGGATCGTGTTCGTCGCGGCGGCGGCGGCGCACCGGGCGACGGCGCTGGAAGCGTGCGCGTTCCTGATCGACCGGCTGAAGACCGGGGCGCCGTTCTGGAAGCGCGAAACGCGCGGCGGCGAGCGCCGCTGGGTCGAAGCGCGCGACGGCGACGAGGCCGCCGCCGCACGCTGGGACGCTTAAGGCAGGGTCGGGACGAGAACGCCGTTCACGACATGGACGACGCCGTTCGACTGGCGGACATCGGCCGTCTCGACATAGCTCTTGTTGCCGCCCTGGTCGGTCAGCGTGACCGCGCCGTTCTCGACCCGCGCGGTGAGCGCGCCGCCGGCGACCGTGGTCAGCGACGCGGTGCCGCCACCCGCGGCGATCATCTGCTGGAGCTGGGCGGCCGACACGTTGCCGGGGACGACGTGATAGGTCAGCACCTTGGTCAGCGACGCCTTGTTCTCGGGCTTGAGCAGCGTGTCGACGGTGCCGGGCGCCAGGCGGCTGAACGCCTCGTTGGTCGGCGCGAAGACGGTGAACGGGCCGGGGCCGGACAGCGTGCCGACAAGGCCCGCCGCCTTTACCGCCGCGACCAGCGTGGTCAGGTTGGGAGCGTCCGACGCGTTCTGGACGATCGTGCGGTTGGCGAGCATCGCCGCGCCGCCGACGCTCGGGTTGGCCATGCTTGTGCTGGCCGACGCGGACGCGCTGGCCGAGGTCGACATGCCGGTGTCGCTGGAGGCGGCCGGGCCGGCGGTGTCGGCGTTCATCGGCGCGCAGCCGGCGATCGCGAGCGCGCCGACGAGCGCGACCAGGGGAAGGCGGGGATAGGACATGGGTCTCTCCTGAATGGTGGGACCCGATCGGTCCCGTGCGTTAACCGACGCACTGCGACAGATACGTTTCCTAACCGAAATGGTTGCGTTCGGTTAATCCGGTCGCGATCGTGCGAACACTTCGGCCAGGAGCAGGAAGTCGCGCTCGCGCGGGGAGCCGCGTCGCCAGACCAGGGCGACGGTGCGCGTCGCGTGGGGCGCGTCGAGCGGGCGCACGGCCACGCTCGTATGATCAAGGATGCCCGCCGCCAGCGCCATGGCGGGCAGCATCGTCACGCCGAGCCCGTTGTCGACCATCTGAACCATGGTGTGGAGCGAGGTGCCGACCATCCGCGCCTCGCCGCGCATCTCGGGACGGCCGCACGCCGCCAGTGCGTGATCGGTCAGGCAATGCCCGTCCTCCAGCATCAGAAGCCGTGTCTCGTCGATGTCGGTCGGGCGGAGCACCGGCGGCGCGGCGGCCGCGTCGCCGCCCGGCACCGCGACGAACAGCCGATCCTCGAACAACGGCGCGGTCGTCACGTCGCCGCAGGCATAAGGCAGGGCGAGGAGCACGCAATCGGCGCGCCCGGCATGGAGCGCCTCGCAGGCCGGGCCGCTCGGCTCCTCGCGCAGGAACAGCCGCAGGTCGGGATAGTCGCGGCGCAGGCGCGGCAGCGCGCGCGGCAACATGAACGGCGCGATGGTCGGGATCACGCTCATCCGCAGGTCGCCCGACAGCGGTCGGCCCGAGGCACGGGCGAGGTCGCCCAGCTCCTCCGCCTCGCGCAGCACGCGCCGCGCCTTGTCGGCGATCGCCTCGCCCAGCGGCGTGAAGCGGACCACGCGGCGCGTCCGTTCGACCAAGGTCACGCCGAGCAGCAACTCGAGCTCGCGCAGGCCCGCCGACAGCGTCGATTGCGTCACGAAGCTCGCCTCGGCGGCACGTCCGAAATGGCCGTGCTCGCGCAGGGCGACCAGATATTGGAGCTGCTTGAGCGTGGGCGAGTAGGTGGCGCTCATCGGCGCGGCGATAGCGGCTGCGCCGGCCCGGTCAAAGCACGGCGCGCACGAAGCCGTAGGCGCTGGTGGCGATCAGCACGACCCCGACCAGGATCAGGAGCGCCTTGGTCGAGACGCGCCTGGCGATAACCGCGCCGAGCGGGGCGGCGGCGACCCCGCCGATGATCAGCCCGACCGTGGCGAGCGCGAAGGCCTGCCAGCCGAGATGGTAGACGAAGGTCGCCGACACGGTGATCGTCAGAAAGAACTCGACCGCGCTGACCGTGCCGATCACGCGCCGTGGCTCGACGCCCTGGACCAGGAGGTTGGAGGTGACGACGGGGCCCCAGCCGCCACCGCCGACCGCGTCCAGGAAGCCGCCGACGAGCGCCAGCGGCTCGACGACCTTGGGCTTGGCGGGCTTGGGCGGGAACAGGATGCCGCGGACCAGCAGGTAGACGCCGATCAGCACGAGATAACCGAGGATGTACGGCTTCACCGTCTCGCCATCGAGATTGATAAGAACATAGGCGCCCGTCACGCCGCCGCCGATGCCGGGCAGCAACAGGCGCAGGAACAGCTTGCGGTCGATATTCCCCGCCAGCGCGTGGCTGAGCCCGGAGGCGGCGGTGGTGAAAACCTCGACGATGTGGATGTTGGCGGAGGAGCGGGCCGGGGGCAGGCCGAGCACCGCCACGAGCAGCACGTTGCACACCACCCCGAACGCCATGCCGAGCGCGCCGTCGACGAGCTGCGCCGCGAAGCCGATCGCCACGAACGGTAGCATCGCGGTCCAGTCGAAACTTGCGAGGTCGAGCATCCGGGTCCTTTCGGGCCGGACCGTAAAGCCGCGCGCCGCCCGGACAAGCGAGAGCGAGTTTAGCCGGGTAAAGCGCCGGATCGGGCGCGCGCTGGAAATCGGCGCGCTCCCGACTTATTTGGCGGGAAAGGGAGCGTTCATGTTCAGTCGCCTCGCCAGCTATCTCGATTCGATCCGCGCGCGGGATCCGGCCCCGCATAGCCGGGCCGAGGTGCTGACCTATCCGGGGGTGTGGGCGCTGGGCTGGCACCGGGTCGCGCACCGGTTGTATAAGCGCCGCTGGTTCCTGCTGGCGCGGTGCGTGAATCACTGGTCGCGCGCGACCACGGCGATCGACATCCATCCGGGCGCGAAGATCGGGCGGCATTTCTTTATCGACCACGGCTTCGTCGTGATCGGCGAGACGGCGGAGATCGGCGACAACGTCACCATCTATCAATGCGTCACGCTGGGCGGGACCAGCCCCGATAATGGGGTCGCGGGCAAGCGGCACCCTACGCTGGCCGACGGCGTGATCGTCGGATCGGGGGCGCAGGTGCTGGGGCCGATCACGGTTGGCGCGCGGGCGCGGGTCGGGGCGAACGCGGTGGTGACGCGTGACGTGCCGGCGGGCGCGGTGATGGTCGGCATCCCCGCCCGGCCGACGACCATCGACGGCGGCGCCGCACCGCCGCCCAAGTTCGTGCCCTATGGCACGCCGTGCGCCGAGATGTTCGACCCTCAGACGCAGCGGGTCGAGCTGCTCCGGTGCGAGCTGGAGCAGTTGCGCAAGCGGATCGACGAGCTGGTCGGCGAGGATCGGCGCGAGGCCGGGCGGGACCGGGCCTGATGGGGGTCGTCACGCCGTTCCCGCTGCCGCGCGGGCCGGCGACGCAGATCGGGTTCGACCGCGCGGAGCTGACGCGCATCCTGGACGTGTACGGGCGGATGGTGGCGGCGGGGATGTGGCGCGACTACGCTATCGAGCTGGGGCGCGACGCCGCCGTGTTCGCCGCCTTTCGCCGCGCGGCCGAGCGGCCGGAATACCGGGTCGAGAAGCGCCCGGACCTGCGGAATAAGCAGGGCATGTGGGCGCTGGTCGGCGAGGCGGGGGCGGTGCTGAAGCGGGGCCATGAACTAGCGTCGGTCCTAGCCCCGCTCGAGCGGCGGTTGCTGAAGGTCGTCGACTAGGCGGCCACCGCGGCGGCGGGCGCCGTGGTCGGGGGCAGGCGGCGACCGAGATCGCCGAGCGTGCCGACCACCAGCGTGCGCATCGGGTGCCAGAATGCCGACAGCGTGAGCAGCGCGGAGCCGATCACGAAGGCGGTGAGCGCCCAGCTGAGCTCCAGCGCGCCCGCCGTGCGGAACAGCGCGATCATCGCGTAGAGCACGTAGCCGAGCCCGGAGACGAGCAGCGCGCGCCGGTCGATGGCGAGCGCGACGAACGCGAAGAACAGGTAGAGCGCGAGGACGACCAGTGCGATCCCGGTGGTCACTTCGTTGTCGAACACGCCCAGCAGCTTGAACACGGGGTGCGCGATCATCGGCGCGGCGGCGAGGTGGAGCCAAAAGGCGACATCGGCGCGGCGCGTCCGGCGCTCGCGGTCGGACAGGTCCCAGCGCATGGCGAACGCGAACACGCCGAGCCCAGCGACCAGCAGCAGCGGCCAGAACCCGTCGAGCAGACTGGGCATGGCCGCCAAGACCAGCGCCACCAGCACGCCGACCGCCGCGACCGTGCCGGCGGCGACGGTGATCGGCACGGCGAAACGCAGCCAATGCGCCCAGGCCGCACCCGCCGCCGCCAACGCTACGGCCGCCGCCGCCAGCGCGCCCTGACGCTCGGACAGGTCCGGCTCGATCGCCTCGACGATCCCGGCCAGCGTCGCGCCGACCCCGCCGACAAAGGCGAGAAGCAGCAGGATGCTCGGCAGCGCCATGCGCCTGCGCGCGGTGAAATACTCGGCGAGCATCCAGGCCGCCCCCGCGACGGCCAGGCCGCCGAGCGAGCGCGCGGCGTCGATGCTCGTCCCGATCTGGAGCAGGGCGGCGAGGAGCAGCACGATCGCGATCGACACAAAGATGTCGTTGAACCCGGTCAGAAGCCGGAAATGCTCCTCGTCGACCGCCGGGGCGGCGCGCTGGGTGGCGACGTGATCGCGCAGGCGGCGCGCGTCGTCGGGGGACAGCGCCCCCGCGGCGATCGCGCCATCGATGTCGGACTCGCTGTACATGGCTGCTCCCCTGTTGACCGGGAGAGCATAGACTAGGTGTTCTAGTTGATCAACACACCTGCGCGTCTATCCCGCCTGGAGCTTCTGTCCGATCAGCATCGCCTGCTCCGCGCCGGACTTCGGCACGATCTCGCCCGTGCGGTCGGTGATCTCGTCCCAGTGCGCGGCGACCCCCTCGGGCGACAGATCGTCGCCGTCGAGCCGCGCGCCGGGCGTCAGCGTGACATAGGACGATTGGAACACGCCCGCGCCCGCGCCGACGATGACGCCGGTCGGCGCGTCCTCCGACACAAGAAAGAGCGCGGCGGGGGCGACCTTTTCGGGGGCGAACGCCTCGAACGCGGCCTCGGGGAACAGGTCGGCGGTCATGCGCGTGCCGGCGGTCGGGGCGATCGTGTTGACGCGGATGTCGTTCTTCGCCCCCTCGATCCCGAGCGTCTTGGCGAGCCCGGCAAGGCCGAGCTTGGCCGCGCCGTAATTGGCCTGGCCGAAATTGCCGAACAGCCCGGTCGACGACGCGGTCATCAGCACGCGGCCGTAATTCTGCTCGCGCATCAGGTCCCAGCATGCCTTGGTGGCGTAGGCGGAGCCGAGCAGGTGGACGCGGACCACGAACTCGAAATCGGCGGGCTCCATCTTGGCGAAGCTCTTGTCGCGCAGCACGCCCGCATTGTTGATGAGGATGTGGACACCGCCCCAGCGCTCGCGCGCGGCGGCGACCATGGCGACCATCTGATCGTATTCGGCGACGTTGCCGCCGTTCGCCATCGCTTCGCCGCCCGCCGCCTCGATCTCCTCGACGACCCGGAGCGCGGCGTCGGACTGGCCGGTGCCGTCGCGTGCGCCGCCCAAGTCGTTGACGACCACCCTGGCCCCGCGCCGGGCGAGTTCGAGCGCATAGGCGCGGCCGAGGCCGCCGCCGGCGCCGGTGACGATAGCGACGCGGCCGTCAAAGCGGATGGGCATGGAAAAGGGCGCTCCTTCGTGAAGAAGCGCCCTCTCTACGTTTCGCGGTCGTCAGTGCAACAGCCTCGCGCCGTCGGACATCGGCTCAGCCGATGCCGGCCGGGCGGGGCCTGCCGCTACGCGACGCCCCGCCTCAACGGCGGCGACGGGCCCGGCTGCTACGCGACGAGCTCGCCTGGATGCAGTCGTCATACTGGCCCGCGCGGCAGACCGGCGGGTTGGGATTCGCGGCCTCGGGGGCGGCGATCGGCTGCGCGGCGACGCCCGCGCCACCCATCATGCCGCCAGTGCCGGACGTCGCCATCATCGGCGATCCGCCCATCGTGCCGGTCGAACCCGACATGGTGCCGGTGCCGCCCGACATGGTGCCCGTCGAGCCCTGCATCGGCTGGGACTGCATCGCGGGATCGTTGGTGGTCGACTGCATGGTCGAGCCCGCCGTGCCGGTCGCGCTCGGGTCGGTCGACTGAGTCGACATGGTATCGGTCGAAGTCGTGCCGGTCTGTCCCTCCATCGTCTGACCCGACATGGTGGTCGATTCGGTCGTGGTGGTCGGGGGCGAGCCGGTCGTGGTGCCGCCGGTAGTGCCGCCAGTCGTCTGGGCGAGGGCGGGCGCCGCGATGAACGCGGCCGCGGCGAGAAGAAGATGCTTCATCGGATAGACTCCTGATTTCGAGCGCAACGTCGCGATCGCGCAGGATGATGAACGCACTAGTAACCGGTTGGGTCCTCGTTTCGGGGCCGGTTCGTTCTTTCCTCGTTCAGTTCCCCGCGTCCAATGCATAGCCCGCCGAGCGGACGGTGCGGATTACGTCGGCGCAGTCGCCGATGTTGATCGCCTTGCGCAGCCGCCGGATATGGACGTCGACCGTGCGCGACTCGATGTCGCTGTCATGGCCCCACACCGCGTCGAGCAGTCGTTCGCGCGAGAAGACCCAGCCGGGATGCTCGAGGAAATGCTTGAGCAGCCTGAACTCGGTCGGCCCCAGCGGCACGACCTGGCCGGCGCGGCGAACCTTGTGGCCGACCGTGTCCATCTCGATGTCGAGATAGCTCAGCGCCTCTCCCGCGAGCGCGGGGCGGACGCGGCGGAGCACCGCGCCGACGCGCGCCACCAGCTCGCGCGGGGAAAAGGGCTTGGTGACGTAATCGTCCGCTCCGGTCTCCAGCCCGCGGACCCGGTCCTCCTCCTCGCCGCGTGCGGTGAGCATGATGATCGGGACGTTCTGCGTCTCGGGCGTGCGGCGGAGGCGGCGACACACCTCCAGCCCCGACAGCCCTTCCACCATCCAATCGAGCAGGACGATGTCGGGCGTCGACTCGCGCGCGAGCAACAACGCTTCCTCGCCATCGGGGGTGCGGCGGACCTCGAAATCCTCACGCGTGAAGTGAAAATGGAGGAGCTCCGACAGAGCGGCGTCGTCCTCGACGAGGAGCATCTTGGCGCGGGGCATGGAGTTCAGGCCTTTCCGTTGCTCGGGATGGGACGGATCATGCGGGCGAACCCGAACGATCGGCGATCTGGGTGCCGGTGGCGGCGAAATACACCATCTCGGCGACATTGCCGGCATGGTCGCCGATCCGCTCCAGGTTCTTGGCGACGAACAGCAGATGCGCGACCCGGCTGATGGTGCGCGGGTTCTCGACCATGAAGGTGACGAGCGTGCGAAAGATCGAGTCGTAGAAGTCGTCCAGCGCCCCGTCGCTCTCGCGCACGCGCACCGCGGCTTCCGCGTCGCGGGCCGCAAAGGCGTCGAGCACGTCGTGGACCATCCCCGATGCCATGCGGCCCATGGCGGGGAGGATCGAGATCGGCTCGATCCGCCCGCCGCCGCCCTGCTCCCCCTCGATCATCGGCACGCGCTTGGCGATGTTCTTGGCATAGTCGCCGATCCGCTCGACCACGCTGGCGATCTTGAGCGCGGCGACTACCTCGCGCAGGTCGTTGGCGAGCGGCGCGCGCAGCGCGATGATGCGCACGGCCAGCCGCTCCACCTCGGCGGTAAGCAGGTCGATCGCCTTGTCGTCGGCCCGGACCTGCGCCGCGAGGGTTAGGTCGCCGCGCTGGAGCGCCAGCATCGCGCGCGCGATCGCGTCCTCCGCGAGCCCGCCCATCTGCGAGATCAGGCCGCGCAGCTCGCCGATATCGGCGTCGAAGGCCTTCACCGTGTGTTCGATCATGTCCGGGGTCCTCAGCCGTACCGGCCGGTGATGTAGTCGCGCGTGCGGGTCTCGCGCGGGTTGGTGAAGATGTCGGTCGTCGCGCCGTACTCGACGATGCGGCCGAGGTCGAAAAAGGCGCAAGCCTGCGACACGCGCGCCGCCTGCTGCATGTTGTGGGTGACGATCGCGATCGCGTAGTGCCCCTTCAGCGAGTGGATCAGCTCCTCGATCTTCGCGGTGGCGACCGGATCGAGCGCGGAGCAGGGCTCGTCCATCAGGATCACCTCCGGGTCGACCGCGATCGCGCGGGCGATGCACAGCCGCTGCTGCTGGCCGCCGGACAGCGCGGTGCCGCTCTCGGTCAAGCGGTCCTTCACCTCGTCCCAGAGCCCCGCGCGGCCGAGCGAGGTCTGGACGATGCCGTCCAGCTCCGCGCGTGACGCGGCCAGGCCGTGGATGCGCGGGCCGTAGGCGACGTTCTCGTAGATCGATTTGGGGAACGGGTTGGGTTTCTGGAACACCATGCCGACCCGCGCGCGGAGTTGCACCACGTCCATTCGGGGCGAGTAGATGTCCTCGCCGTCGAGGCGGATGTCACCCTCGACGCGCGCGCTGGCGACCGTGTCGTTCATGCGGTTGAGCGTGCGCAGGAAGGTCGACTTGCCGCAGCCCGACGGCCCGATCAGCGCGGTGACGCGGTCGCGGTCGATGTCGATCGACACGTCGTCGATCGCCTTGGTCGCGCCGTACCAGACGTTGACATGGGTCGCGGTGATCTTGGGCGGACGGTTGCTCACCAGCGTGTCTCGAAGCGGTTGCGGAAGTGAATGGCGAGCGCGTTGATCGCGAGCAGGAGGACAAGCAGCACGACGATCGCCGCCGACGTCTTCTCGACGAAGCCGGCCGCCACCTCGTCCGACCAGAGAAAAATCTGGACGGGCAGCGCGGTGGCGGGGTCGGTCACGCCGCCCGGCGGCGCGGCGATGAATGCGCGCATGCCGATCAGCAGCAGCGGCGCCGTCTCCCCCAGCGCGCGCGCCACGCCTAGGATCGTGCCCGTCAGCACGCCGGGCATGGCGAGCGGCAGGACGTGGTGGAACACCACCTGCACCGGCGACGCGCCGACGCTCAAGCCGGCGTCGCGGATCGAGGGCGGCACCGCCCTGATCGCGCTGCGCGCCGCGATGACGATCACCGGCATCGTCATCAGCGCGAGCGTCAGTCCGCCGACCAGCGGCGCGGAGCGGGGCAGGCCGAAGGTCCCCAGGAACAGGGCAAGCCCCAGCAGCCCGAAGATGATCGAGGGCACGGCCGCCAGATTGTTGATCGACACCTCGATCAGGTCGGTGAAGCGGTTCCGGGGAGCGTATTCCTCCAGGTACAGCGCCGCGAGCAGCCCGACCGGAAAGGCGAGCGCGAGCGTGACGCCGACCGTCAGCAGCGAACCCTTGAGCGCGCCCCAGATCCCCGCGCGCGTCGGGTCGGTCGAATCGGACGCGAACAGGAAGTCGCGGTCGATCCCGGTCGACAGCAGGTCGCCCGACCGGAGCGAGGCGACGACCGCCTCGGCGGCGACGGTGCCCGTCCGCTTGGCCGCGATGTCGATCGCGCTGGCGACGGGGAGGTCGAGCACCACGCGGCGCGCCAGCATCGTCGGGTCCGCCTTTATCGCTTCGCGGACGCGTACCCAGGCATTGTCCGCCAGGATGCGCGTGCCGAGATCGGGGCCGAACGCGCCCACCGCCGCGTCGTCGACCAGCCCCTCCAGTCCGGCGCCCGCCAGCGCCAGGTCCGCGCCGCGTCCCGAAAGCCGCGCCGGGTCGAGCCCGAGCGGGCGGGCGGCGAAGTCGATCGGCATGGACACGCGGGTCTCGAGGAACCCGCTGGCCCCCGCGATCAGCATCGACCCGAGCAGGAAGACGAGGAACCCGGCCGACAGCAGCACCGCGCCGAGGCCGAGCAGGCGAAAGCGATGCTCGGCGCGGTAGCGCCGGCGCACGCGCCCCCGCATCGCGACCTCCGTCCAGTCCGTCGGACGCCGTTGCGGGAGGGTGGCGCTATTCATACGCCTCCCGGTACCGGCGGACGACCGTCAGCGCGATCATGTTGAGCAGGAAGGTGATCGCGAACAGGGTCAGGCCGAGCGCAAAGGCGGCAAGCGTCTTGGGGCTGTCGAACTCCGCCTCGCCGGTCAGCAGGTCGACGATCTGGCGGGTGACGGTGGTGGTGCTCGCGAACGGGTTGAGCGTCAGCGTGGCGACCCCGCTCGCGGCCATGACGACGATCATCGTCTCGCCGATCGCGCGACTCACGCCAAGCAGCACGCCGCCGATCACGCCGGGGAGCGCGGCGGGCAGGAGGACGCGGCGGATCGTCTCGGACGGGGTCGCCCCCATCGCCAGGCTGCCGTCGCGCATCGCCGAGGGGACGGCGGCGAGCGCGTCGTCGGCGAGCGAGGAGATGAAGGGGATAATCATGATCCCCATCACCGATCCCGCGACCAGCGCCGATTCGGTCGAGGCGTTCTCGATCCCGATCCGGGTCGCGAAGTCCCGCACGGCGGGCGCGACGGTCAGCGCGGCGAAATAGCCGTAGACGACGGTCGGCACGCCCGCGAGCATCTCAAGCAGCGGCTTGACCCGGCTCCGCACGCGCGGGGTCGCGTATTGCGTCAGGTAGATCGCGCTCAGCAGGCCGAAGGGCAGGGCCACCGCCATCGCGATCACCGCGCCGATGAAGAAGGTGCCCCAGAACAAAGGCACCGCGCCGAGCGACGCGCCCGGATCGCGCGGATCGATGACCTGCGGGCTCCAATGCGTGCCGAACAGGAAGTCGGTGACCGGCACCCGCGCGAAGAAACGTCCCGCTTCCCAGACGAGCGAGACGACGATGCCGAGCGTCGTCAGGATCGCGACCAGCGACGCCGCCAGGAGCGCGGCCATGACGATCCGCTCCGTCCGCGTCCGCGCCGCGAAGTCGGGCCGGACGCGGGTAAAGGCATATCCGCCGCCGCCCAGCGCGAGCAGCAGGGCGAGCACCGTCGCGATCCAGTCATAGCGCCCTTGCGCGGCGGCATAAGCGGGCGCGAGCGTCCGGGCGAGCGGCTGGAACGCGCCGTACGCGTCGCCCTGGGCCAGGCGGCGCGCCTCCGACAGGATCGACGCGCGGTCGAAGCCGGGCGGGGGCAGCTGCACCGCCGCGGGCGTGGCGAGCACCGCGTCGGTGACGAGCGCGGGG
>VYKR01000147.1_pt1 | contig 13954 bp, 10 predicted proteins | sample 5109561 | NCBI WGS metagenome assembly VYKR01 (sample SAMN12291799, study PRJNA351875) | freshwater metagenome | isolation source: freshwater lake | place: USA: Michigan, Ford Lake | collected 2015-08-15
GGGCCGAGGCGCGCCGGCGCGCGGCCGGAGCCGGACGCGGTGCCCTGGCAGGTGCAGGGCGCGGGCAAGGTGCCGCGCTACCGGATAGGACGTGATCATCCTGGCGTGCTGGCAGTCGCGGAAGCGTTGGGGCCGGAGGAGGCGCTGCTCGAGGGACTGCTGGCCGCGCTGGAGCTCACGGTTCCCGTCGAGCGGATCTGGCTAGATGTTGCCGAGCAGGGTGGCGCAGGTTTCCCCGATCCGTCGGACGCCGAGATCGATGCGCTCGCGCGCCCACTTGCCGCGCTCGTCGCGGCGGTGGATAGCTCGGAGGATGCGGGGGCACGGCTCGAGGGGATCATGCGATCGCTCGGGATCGCGACACCGGCGCTGAAGGCCGCGGTCGCGAGGCTGCTGGAACGGGGATGACGACAATGGATCCGATCGCGCAGCTCGCCAACACCGCACGCGTGGCGCTCGGTCCAAGGGCGGCCGATCGCACGCTGGGCGTCGAGCAGCTCCGCGCGGCGGTCGCGGCGTCCGTTCCCCTGCTCTCGATCACCAGCGGTCACGAATACAGTGAGGCCGACGTGGAGGCGGCCACGCGCGACCTGGAAGCGCTGTTCGTGACCTCCCAGGGGCCATCGATCCGGCTGCGCGGCGACCAGCGGCCGAACGACTGGTACTTCGGTGACCGGCGTCGCCCGGGTCCGTTCATGTCGCGTTATCTCCAGAAGCTAGCGGAGGGCGGATGGGCACCCCGCCCGGTGCAGGCGCTCGAGGAGAGCACCGCCGAGGTCATGGAGCTCATGGACGATCCCGAGCGAGACGGTCCGTGGGACTGGCGCGGGCTTGTCGTCGGCAATGTCCAGTCCGGCAAGACCGCCCACTATGCCGGCCTGATCAGCCGTGCGGCCGACGCGGGCTACCGCGTCATCATCGTGCTCGCCGGCATGCACAACGTGCTTCGGCGCCAGACGCAGCTCCGGCTGGACCAGGACTTCCTCGGCTTCGATACGGCGGGCTCGACGCCCGACGGCGGCCGCCGTCGGGTCGGCGTCGGCGCGCTGCCCGGCCCGCTGCTGGTCGTGGACAGCCTCACCACCTCCAAGCTCAACGGCGACTTCAACCGCGTCGTCGCGCAGAACTCGAACTTCGCCCCGGCGGACCGGCCCTTCGTGTTCGTGGTCAAGAAGAACGGGGCGGTGCTGAAGAACCTGAACCGCTGGATCACGCGCCTTCCCGAGCCTTCCCGGCGCGTGCCGCTGCTCGTGATCGACGACGAGGCCGACCAAGCCTCGCCGGATACCGGCGACCAGGGCGTCCTGCCCGACGGCACGTTCGACGAGGACTACGATCCCAAGCGGATCAACGGGGAGATCAGGAAGCTGCTGGAGGCGTTCCAGCGCAGCGTGTACGTCGGCTACACGGCGACGCCGTTCGCCAACATCATGATTCACGACGAGCGCTCGGCCGAGGACTACGGCTCCGACCTCTTCCCCTCGACCTTCATCGCGTCCCTCTCCGCGCCCGACGACTATTTCGGGCCGCTGGCCGTCTTCGGCCGCGATGACGATGACGGGACCGACGGGCTGCCCGTGGTCCGCCACCTCGACCAGACCGGCGAGGGGTGGATCCCCGACGTGCACGACAAGACGCTCACGCCCACATATGAGGGCCAGGCCCGGGTGCCTCCCAGCCTCGCCGACGCCATGCGCAGCTTCGTGATCTCGTGCGCGGCGCGCGCAGCGCGCGGGCAGGCCAATGCGCACAAGACGATGCTCGTCCACGTCTCGCGGTTCCAGGACGTCCACGACCGCGTCCACGCCCAGGTGGAGGAGGAGCTCCGCTCTATCCGGAACGCCGTCGCGGCTGCCGACCAGGTCGAGCTCGCGCGTCTCCAGGCGATCTGGACCGCCGATTTTGGGCCGACCTCGGAGGCGATCGCGCCCACCGTGTTCGGCCGCGCGACGCGCCATGTGGCGTGGAGCGAGGTCGAGGCTCGCCTTACCGATGAGGCCGACCGGATCCAGGTGGCGGTCGCCAACGGGCGGAGCAGGACCGGGATCGACTACGACGCCGCCGAGGAGGCGGGCCAGAGCCTCTCCATCATCGCGATCGGCGGCGACAAGCTCTCCCGGGGTCTTACGCTCGAAGGCCTGTCCACCAGCTACTTCCTGCGCGTCTCGCGCCAGTACGACAGCCTCCTCCAGATGGGCCGGTGGTTCGGCTACCGCCGGGGCTACGCGGACCTGTGCCGGCTCTACACCACGCCGGACATGGAGGCCTGGTTCCGCCATCTCGCAACCGTGAACGAGGACCTGCGCGCCCAGCTCTCCCACATGCGCATCACGCTCGCGACGCCTAAGCAGTACGGGATCAGCATCGCCACACACAGCGTGATGAACGTGACCGCCGCCAACAAGCGGCGCTTTGCCGTCGAGCGCCCCACCACCTATGCGGGCGAGGGCAAGATCCAGACCGTGCTCTTCCGCGACCAGGAGACGGTATCGGCCAACGCGGCCGTCGTCGACGGCTTCCTGGAAGAGCTCGGCCAGTCGCAGTCCAGTCCCGTCCGTCCCGGCGGCAGGGGCGCGGCCAACGGAGAGATCTGGCGCGACGTTCCGGGCACCAGGGTGGCATCGCTGCTCGAGAGCCTCGCCTTTCCGCCCGAGGGAACGGACGTGGATGGGAGGCGGATGGCGGCGTACATCGCGGCGCAGAACGCGCGCATGGAGCTTACCGCGTGGACGGTGTTCGTCCCAGCCGGCTCGGGCTCGGTCGTGACGGTGGCGGGACGCGACCTGCAGTCCGTCAAGCGCACCGCCCTGGACCGCTCGTCGCCGACGCGCTTCATCACCAAGTCGATCCTGAGCCCGCTCGACGAGGCGATCGACCTTTCGGACGAGCAGTATGAGCGGGCCCTGGCCGAGACGAACAGGATCCTTGCCGAGGACGGCAAGGCGGCGGCGGACCGGCCCGCGGGACCGTGGATCAGGTCCGTCCGGGGTGACGATCCCAGCCGCGGACTGCTGATCGTGTACCCGATCGACCCGGCCGGCATGGGCATCCAGGGGAACTCGCCCGCCTACGGCGTGGTGGTGAGCTTCCCCACCTCCGCGACAGCCGTCTCGGAGCGGCGCCTGGAGAACACGGTCCAGCAGCGCGTGGTCCTGTGACGGTCGGATCCGTGGACGCTCGGTCGCTGCTCGACGCCTGGGAGGCGCTGGGGGCGGTGGAGCCGGGCGACAGGCTGTTCCGCACGCGACGGCTGGATCGGCCATCCAGCCTGGACCTGAGGACGGCCGTACGGGAGACGGACGGGGCGCCCTGCCTCGTCGCGCTGCTCGGGCAGGAGGACACCGGCCGGGTCGTCGCCTTCGAGACGGCAGGCCTCCGGCTGTCGCGATCGCGGGACGAGGCGGGCATCCTTCTCGTCCTCTCGCTGGAGAAGCAGGATCGGCGCGACCTCTTCGCCCAGGTCTGCGCGGACGTGGTCCGGTCGGTCGTCCAGGTGGAGGAGACGGGCGAGCGGGACCTGCTCGGGACGCTGGCGGAACGGGTCGCGGCGTGGCGGGCCTTCCTGCGCGACCAGTCGGGTTCGCTCGCGCGACACGAGATCGTCGGCTTGGTCGGGGAGCTTCTCGTCCTCGCGCGCATGCTGGACCGTTCGACCGACGCGGTATCCGCGTGGGCGTCGCCCGACGATGGCCTCCACGACTTCGAGCGTGACGGGCGCGCGATCGAGGTGAAGACCTCGCTCGGCGCGGCACGCCGGTTGACGGCGTCGTCGCTCGACCAGCTGGACGAGGGCGGCCTGGGATCGCTGCACGTCGCGCACGTGCGGCTCATGGAAGATCCGGACGGCGAGACCGTCGTCGATGTCGCCCGCGGGCTGGAGCGGCGACTGCCGGGCGACCGGGAACGCCGGGATTTCCGGAACGCCCTTCTGCGCCGAGGACTGGCACCGGACACGGACGAGCGTGCCGGACCCCGGGTGCGTGAGCTCGGCATCGAGTTCTACCGCGTCGACGTCGGCTTTCCGCGGCTCCGTCGGGCGGAGGTTCATCAGGGCATCGTCGAGGCGACCTACGACATCGAGGTCCGAACGCTCGGCTCGTTCCTCATCGACGCCGAGGCGGTGCTCGACGGCATGTGGGGTGGGAACGATGGCTGACGACGCCACCGCCGCCTTCGCGGAGGTGTTCGCCCGCGAGGTGGACGACGCGCGCGACGATCCCGCGGTCGGTGTCGCCTCGACCGAGGCGCTGTTCACGCGCATGGTCATCGACCAGCTCGAGGAGATCGGGCATTTCGAGGGCGCGTTCGATCTTGCCCAGGAGGGACGGGTCGGGAGGTCCCCCTTCCGTATCAGCGGCTACTCGATCGACGAGGAAGCCGGGCGCCTCGTGCTCTTCGCTACGCAATATGCCGGCGAGACACCGCCGCGAAAGGTGTCCTCGTCCGAGCTGCTGCGTGCCGCGGAACGGGCCGCGACGTACGTGGCCGCATGCATCGGCGGGCTCGCGGAGCGGATCGAGCCTTCCAACACGGAAGCGAGCGACCTCGCCCGCCGCGTTTCCGAGCTCGGATCCAGGATCGACAGGTTCCGGATCGTCGTGCTGACCGACGGCATCGCGACCGGCACGCTCCCCGCGTCGATCGAGAGCCGCGAACGGCAGGTCGAGCTGGACCTCTACGACATGGTCAGGCTCCACCGGGTGCTGGGCGAAGGTCAGACCAGGGCGGACATCGAGGTCGACCTCGTCGCGCTTGCCGGCCGGCCGATCCCGTGCCTGCCCGTGGCGACGGGCGCGGGCCAGTACGAGGCCTATCTGGCGGCGTTCCCGGGCGAGACCCTGTCGCGCATCTACGATCGCTACGGCACGCACCTGCTGGAGCTCAATGTCCGGGCGTTCCTGGGCCTCTCCGGCAGGAAGTCCGTGAACGCCGAACTGCGCCGGACGCTCGTCGAGCAGCCCGACATGTTCCTGGCCTTCAACAACGGCGTCGTGGCGACGGCGGACGAGATCACCGTCGAGCGCGACGGGTCCGCGTTCCTCCTCACTAGGCTGCGCGGGCTGCAGATCGTGAACGGCGGGCAGACGACGGCGTCGCTTCACCGCGCGCGGCGCAAGGAGAGTGTATCCCTCGCGTCGGTCGAGGTGCCGATGAAGATCATCAGGGTCACGGAAGGCGACCTGGAGGAGATGGTCTCCTCGATCTCGCGCGCGGCGAACCGCCAGAACACGGTCCAGCAGGCGGACTTCTCCGCCAACGATCCGTTCCACCGCGAGGTGGAGGCGATCGCGAACAACACGTGGCTGGAGACGGGCCGCGGGCGCTGGTTCTACGAGCGTGCGCGGGGATCGTATCTGGCGGCGGAGCAGAAGGCCGCCTATCGGGCCACGGAGCAGCGGACGTTCCGCGAGCAGACCCCCAAGACGCGGCGGTTCGGCAAGCTGGACCTCGCGCGCTACCTTTCCGCCTGGGACGGGTTTCCCTGGCGCGTCGCCTTCGGCGGCCAGAAGAACTTCCAGGCGTACATGCAGCGGCGCAAGGACACGAGCGCTCCGCCACCGGACGCGATCTGGTTCAGGCGACTTGTCGCGCTCGCGATCCTGCACCGGACGACCGAGCGGCTGGTGCGCGCCATGAAGTTCCCGGCCTACGGGGCCAACATCATCGCGTACCTGGTCGCCGCTGTCGGCGAGCGCACCGGCGGCAGGATCGATTTCGATCTGGTCTGGCGGCAGCAGCGGGTCTCGCCCGAGATGGAGGCGATGCTGTCGGCTTGGGCGCCGCTGATCGACGAGGCGCTGCGTGCTAGCGTGGGCAGCCGCAATCCGACAGAATGGTTCAAGAAGGAGGACTGCTGGGGCGAGGTCCGCGGCAGGCTTCCCGCCATGATCAATCCACTCCCACCCGAGCTGACGGGCTCGGTCCCGGCTCCTGCGGCGTCGGGGAAGGAAGGCGTCCAGGGCGCCGTCGGCGCGGCCGACTACGACCGGATCGAGGAGTGCATGCGCGTCGACGCGGCGACTTGGGTCGCCGTCGCGGAGGCCGGCCAGCGCGCGGGCATCCTGCATTTCAAGCTGTCGGGCATCTGCATGACGATGGCCAACTACGCCGCCGGCGGTTGGGCGCGGCGCCCGTCCATCAAGCAGGCGAGGCACGGCCTGGATTCCGTCGCCAAGGTGCGTGAGGCGGGCCTTCTCGACGGCACTGGTCAGGCTTCGTAGGGCGATCTGACGATCTGGGAGCCGGGGTTGCCGGCTAGAGCGCCACGGCCTCGTCCCATCTGCGCAGGAGCGTGGCCGAGAAGTCGCCCGTCCGCACGGCCGTCCTGATGTCGGCGCCGTCGATCGGCACGATCAGCGCCTCTTCCCTGCTCCCGCGCAGCATCTCGTTGGTCACGGTGTCGGCGAAGCCGTTCCAGGAGACAAGGAACCCGAGCGAGCAGCGCCGGCTGCGATTGCGCATCTTCTCGTGGAAGATCACGAACTCGTTCTTGCCGCATCGGCCGGACCAGTTCTTGCACTCGACGATGATCACCGCCTGCTCGCGCGCGAGGCGGGGCTCGCTGCTTCCATTGACGACCGAGATGTCGATCTCCTCGGTCTCGGTGCGGATCCGCTGGCTGACGGTGAAGCCCGGCACCGAGGCGAACAGGCGGGCGCACAGCTCCTCCAGGACGCGCCCCTTCTCGTCGGCGGTCGATGCCGCTTCCACCGCATCGACCAGCGCATCCAGACTGCTCGTACCCCATCCGGACAGGCGCGCCGCGATCTCCGCGATCCTGACGCCGACCTCCTCGGCCGCCTGATCGGCCGCCTCGACGATCTCCTCGTCCACCCTGCGCACCTCGGCATAGGCGCGATCTAGCCGGTCCTCGGTGGCGGCGATGCGATAGCGCAGCTGGATGTACGCACCGTCGTCGTCATGGTCGACCAGCTGCGTGTCGCCGCGCACCCGCTGACGCACCTCCACCGCTCGGCGGACGAGGTCGAGGTACTGCTCGAGTCCGAGGGGTGAGTACCAGTACTTCCGCGTCCATGTGTGGTCCGCCTCGCCGAACAGCCTGCCGTTCTCGACGACGAAGGTGCCGTTCCAGGCGAGCATGATGGCCCCCTTCTCGGGCGTGCCGATCTGGAAGCGCGCGCCTTCGGGTACGTCCCGAAGACCCAGCTTGGGCAGTACGCCGGGCGTGAGCACTGCAGGTTCCTCGTCGTGCGCCGCCTCGGACAGCGCGCTCCTGGCCGCCTCGGGCGTCATGTTCCGAGCCACGATACCCGTTCGGTCTTTCGGGAACCTACAGCCTGTCCTTCAGGGCCTTGGCGGGCGTGAACGTCACCTTCTTCGACGCCGCGATCGTGATCGCTTCGCCGGTCGACGGGTTGCGTCCGCCACGCTCGGGCATGTCCTTCACCTTGAACTTGCCGAACCCGGGCAGGTTCACCTCCTCGCCCTTCGCGACCGCTTCGGCGATGCCATCGAGCAGACCGGTCATCATCTCATTGGCCTGCTTTTCCGTCGCGCCGTGCTTGGCGGCCGCGCTCTTGGCGAGATCCTTGGTGTTCATGGTCGTGCGTTCTCCGATGTCCCGAACCGACGCGCACCATACTGCAGGGCTTAGGCCCGGCAAGCTCATGCGCGCCGCCTTCAGCGCACAGGCTCGCCGGCGAGCGTTACCCGTGCAATGCGGAGCGCTCCGCCGCACCGTCGACCCAGACCCGGCATGCGACCGTGAACAGCGTCCTCACATCAGATCGCCGCCCGCCGCCATGCACCGCACCAGCTCGGGCGCGAACAGCGTGTCCATGAACGTGTCCGCCATGTTTTCCCTGTCTGGCATGCTCGTGATATAGGGTCGGAGGTTTCCGATAGACCGTGCCACCCGGGCCTGCTTGCGCCGGATCGGGTGCTCCAGCCGATGTGTCAGTCAGCTTCACCCGAACGGCCACGGCCTCAACCATTCCTCCTCCCTCAACCGCCCCTCGTGCCGCGCGAACACGGCCTCGACGTCGATCCCGGAGCGGCCGTGGAGCGCCTGCATGCGCGCGCGCAGCAGCGCCGGCCAGCGTGCGCTGCCGCGGATCAGCATGGCCTTCACCAGATCGGCCGGTGAACAGCAGGCTCGTCTCCTCGCTCGACACGATCGCGATAACGGCCGAAAGCACCCACGCGCGGTAGATGGGACTGAGTTCATGATAGGGCGGGTGACGCCAGCAATCGGTCTTGTGCCGGGGCATTACCGAGAAGAGCCCGCAGTCATACTGGTTGATCAGGCTCGGGCGCGACTTGCCGGGCGCGAGCAGCGCGCACGTGAGGTCGGCGACGAGCGACAGGAACTCGGCGGGAGCGACCTCGCCGACACCCTGCAGACGGACCGAGCCTCCAAGCCATGCGGAGCGGAGGCATTTCTCGAACAGCAGCAGGATCTCGAACGTGCGGACGAGATGCCGATTGCCGTTGTCCCAGCCCGCATCCCATGTCCGGCGTCCCGGGTTCCGGAGCAGCCGGTGACAGTCGCCGCAGAAAAGGTCGACCGCTCCGTCGACCCAGACGAACCTTGGCGCCTCCTGCGGACGGCAGAACTGGCAGCGAGCAAAGCGCCAGATGTGGTGCCGATGGCACAGCACGAGCGGCAGCGCCGCCTCCCGGTTCAGGTAGATACCGCCCGACGCGTGACCCTCCTCCAGGCACTTGCGGCACCACGACACTTCCAGTTCGCCTCGGGTCCGCCATCCCGCGCCGATGCTCGGCAGCCAGTCGTCCCTGAGGTCGGGCCATGCCCTCCTCAGATCGAGCCCTGCGACACGCTCGGGCGTCAGTCGGAAGACCTCGGCCAACCTGGCCACCTCGCCCCCATCCAGGTCGATGTCGGGCCGGTCGCGCTCGTTCCCGCCATCAGGGACGATCAATGCGCGGAGGGCAGCGCCGTCGAGATCGTAGTGCGCGGCGGTGCGGCCGAGCCAGGACGAGACGAGTTCGTCGTGCCGAGGGCGTGGAGCGATCGGCAGTGGTCGAGTGATGGCGAGCATCGACGCCTACACGGCGCGCGGAGCGCCGCTGACCCGCCTGCCCTGCCGTTTTGCGATCTCCTTCATGGTGACGGTGGGCAGCACCAGGTCGTCGGCATCCAGGTCCTCGGGCCCGATCGTCTCCCGGCCCTGTCCGATCGCCCGGATGGCCAGGTTCTCGATCAGCCGGAAGATGCGGCCGGTGTTGCCGTCGGTCAGCTCCAGCACCTTGATCCCGAACTCCTCGTCGGCGAGGGGCGACGGCTGCTTGAGCGGGATGATCGCGGCCAGCGTCACCATGAGGAGCCGGAACTGCTCGTCATGCTGCCAGCGCACGAGTTCCAACATGTCGAAGCGATCGGCCAGGGCCGCGTCGGTCAGGAGCGCTGCGCGCGCCTCGTGATTGCCGGTACAGATGAGCGGAATGCTGAGATCGTTCGCCAGGTATCGGATGGTGTTCAGGAATATGCGCTGCTGCCGCGGCGTGCAGGCGAGCATGTGGTTGATCTCGTCCAGGATCAGCATGCGCGCGCCCACCTCGCCCATGAGCCTGCGGGTGAGCTGCCGTGCACGCTTGAGGTCGGACGAACCAGCGAACTCGGCGCCGAGCTCAACCAGGAGTTCGCTGTAGAACTCGTCCATGGTCGGCTCCGGCGGCACTTGCACTGCCACTACCGGGATCGTGGTGACGCCCGTCGCCTTGTCGAACGAGCGCGGGTTTTCCTCGGCGAACCGCTCCACGATATGCGACTTGCCCATGCCGGTCTTCCCGAACACGAGCAGGCACGGCATTCGGGTGCGCGGCGGCTGCTCCAGCAGCTCGTAGAGCATGGTCCGAACGGCGTCGGCCTTGGGGAAGCCCAGCCAGCGGTCCGTCCGGATCCAGGCGATCCGTTCCTTGTCCGGCCAAAGCGCCTGCTCGCGGTAACCCTCGGCTAGGTGGGACAATGCGGTCATCGCTTCATTTCCTCGACGAGGAAGGGCAGTGTGCCGGGCGGTAGCGCCGGCGTGGCCGGCGCAGCGGTCTGTCCGGACTGCTTGGCTGATGCGGGCAGCGCCGTGATTGCAGGCGTCCGAGCCCTACGAGCGTCCTCGAGCGCGGCCGTGGTGCGCTGCATCGCGATCCTGGCCGCCTTGGTCCTGCGCGCCGCTTCCGCCACGATCATGCGCTGAGTCTCGACCGCCTCAAAGATGAGCTGCTCGTCGACCGCCGAGCGACCGCGCTCGCGCAGGGCGCGCTGCGCCTCCAGCTGCTCCCACCGGGTGATCGCCGGGCGGCGAAGGTCGCGGTAAGGCACCTCGAGATGGTCGCCGTCCGGGAACTCCAGCCAGACCCGTGACATGTCGCGCGGGTCCCACCTGACCGGCATCTTCGCGCCGGGTCGGGTGTAATGGCTGGAAAGGGCGTCATCCCAGTAGAAGGTGCGGAACAGCTCGATACCGTCGGGCGTGACGGCCCGCATCTCGCAAGGCAGAAAGTCGAACAGGAACCTAGCCGGGTCGGCCGGCAGTCTCATCATCTCGGTCCGACGATCCAGCGCGTCTTCCCAGGCCAGTGCCGGAGGTATGCCGATCCCGCTGTGGACGTCCGCGTGGTATGGGCCGATGATCTGGGCGGTGAGCCAAGCCTCCAACTCCGACAGCGTCATGCACGCCTTGCCTTCGGAGTCGTACTCCCCGCGCTCTTCGATCCCGGAAAAGGTCGTGCCGGGCAGCAGGTGTACCGCGCCCATCATCGTCCCGATCAGCCGCTCTATGTGACCACCGTAATGTGGCCGCTTGCGGGGTCGATACGCGAGGTTGATCGAGTGGGTCCGGCACCCGCGTTTCAAAGCGTCAGAGTGGTGCTCTCTTGCATTGTCGAGGTGGAGCACGTCCATGATCCCCTCGTTCGCCCACGGTGCGACCATGCCGAGTCCGGCCAGCCAAGGCCCCTTGGGCAGTACCGCGTGTCGCAGCGCCATGCCGATGGAGACGGCCGACGGTTTCAGCAACGTGACGTGGAAGCCGGGCACCGTGCGGCTCGCGAGGTCGATCAGGGGCGTGAACCACGGCCGGCAGATCGGTTGCCGGTATACGTCGTCCACCAGGATGACGTCGACGAGCGTGTGATCGCCCTGGACGATCTCGAGCGCGTAGCCCGCTTCAAGACGACCTCGCACCGGCCGGAACTTGTCCGCAGCCGCTTTTGCACCTTCTCGGGCCGTGACGACCTGCCTTGGCGGGAGGGCATCGATACGCGCCTGTATCGCCTTGGTGCTCGGAAGAGGCACCCCGGTCCGGGCGCATTCGTGCCTGAGCCAGCGCCGAGCGTCGGCAACGGACGGCTTCTCCGCGGTCAGGTAACATTCGTCGAGTGCCCGCCCGATCAGCGTCTCCTGGTCGGCGCTGAGGCGTCGCTCGCCTCTTGTCCGACCTCGTTTTCGGGGAAGAAGCGTTGCCGCCCGGGGGTCCGAGCGATAGTCCCGCATAAGTTCGAAAAGACGGGAGCGGCCGATGCCCAGCCTAGTCAGCGCTTCCGTCACACGGGCTGCATCGAGGCGGCCCTTGGCTGCCAGCGGTCGGATCACCAGCTCGCGACGATGGGCCTCTGCCCACTCGGCGTCGCTCGCCCTTTCACGTCCCGCATCGCGCATCGGTCGCAGACCTGTTCGCTGGGTAGATGTCGAGCAGGGTCCTCCTTTTCAGGCCGGGAGTCCAGCCTTTCAGGTGCTTTTAGCGGGCCCTCGGATCACCTGTGTGCCCAGTCCGCTATTTCAGGAGTTCCGACAGGTACGAAGGCGGCAAGGTTGCGCATGCCGGGCGGTTCCCCCGGCTGGAGGACGAGCTGTGCGGCCTCCAGGTGGGGGGCGGACCCGGCGCTGGTGCGGGCGGCGATCGGGGACGGGCTGGCGGCCGCCGACGGCGAGCGGGCGGGCGACCTGCTGTTGTTCGCGGCGGAGCTGGGACAGCTGCATTTGGGCGTGCGAACGGCGGCCGGGTTCGTCCACGCCGATGCGGGACTGGGACGGGTGATCGAGCGGCCGGGCATGGGGGAGTTGCGGCGCGGACGCTTCGCGACCGAGGGCGCGTCGCCGGCGGCACCCGGCGCCCGGTTCGCGTTGCTTGAGGCCGACGCGGTGTTGACGATCGAACTGCCACCCCAGGCGATCGGTCGCGAGCTGCGGGTGTTGGCGTCGGGCGTTGGCGATGGGGACGGTCCGGTCGAGGCGCGCCTGGTGGTCGACGGACGCTCCGTGCTGCCGCTCGCGCCGGTGCATCTCCGCGCGACGCCACTGGGCGACGGCGGCGCGGTCGTGACCTGGGTACGTCGCAGCCGGGCGGGGTGGAACTGGATCGACGGCGCGGACTCGCCGCTGGGCGAGGAGCGCGAAAGCTGGAGCGCGGAGGTGACCCGCGCAGACGGCGGCACGCGGACGGTGTCGCTCGAGGGACCGGCGCTGCGCATCGACGCCGTCGAGCGCGCGGCCGGACCGGTGACGGTAGTGGTGCGGCAGGCGGGCGACCGGGGGCTCGGGCCACCGGCGCGGATGGTGGTGCCGGGTTCAATCGGGTGAGGAGGGTATGATGGAGCAGGAAAAGACGGCGCGACTCGGGCTACCGCTGCTGGTGTCGGGGCAGGCGGGCAAGGAGGTGACGCATAACGAGGCGCTGGCGCTGGTCGACCTGCTCCTCGGCGCGGGCGTGGAGGCGATGGGAGTCGACGTGCCGCCCACCGACCCGATTCCCGGCCGGGCGTGGATCGTCGGTTCCGCGCCGACCGGCGAGTGGGCCGGACGCGCGGGTACGATCGCCGGGTGGACGGGCGGGGGCTGGCGCTTCGTCGCGCCGGTCGACGGCATGAGCGTCTGGGTCGCGGGCGACGCGCTCCCCGCCCAATTCGCCGGGGGCAATTGGACGAAGGGCGAGGTTCGGGCGACGCGGGTCATGGTCGGGGGCGTGGCCGTGCTGGGCGCGCGAGGCGGCCCGATCGCGGCCCCGACCGGCGGCGCGGTGGTGGACGCCGAGGCACGAGCGACGCTGGACGAAATACTCAAGATGTTGCGGGCGCACGGGCTGATCGCGAGCTGAGATCGGTTTCGCTAACGACGTTCGGTCCGCGATCTGTTGCCGGGAGGACACAGTTCCGGCTTTTCACTTCTTGCGTGGCAACGATCGCTCCAGTAGTTGGTTTGCTCTGTCCGTAGGGACAATATCGAAAGGGGATTATGATGCGGAAGCTTGCCGTTCTAATGGCACTCGCCTCCACCGCTCTTGCTTCGCCCGCACTCGCCCGTGACAACGCGTGGTATGTGGGCATTGAGGGCGGCGCGATGATCGTCGAGGATCTCGACTATGACGTGACGAACGCCGCCGGCGTACGTACCGCCAACGGGCTCACGATCGATCACGACTATGGCTATGACGTCGACGCGGTGATCGGTTATGATTTCGGCGGTTTCCGGTTGGAGACCGAGGTCGGATATCGTAGCGCGGTCGTCGAAAGCCTGACCTCGACGGTCACCGTTCCCGCGTTCAACGCGGCCGGCGGCGTCGGAAATGTCGCGGCGGGTAGCCGTGACGCGGGCGGCCGTACCTCGGCGCTCTCGTTCATGGTCAACGGTCTGCTCGACTTCGGTGCCGACGACGGCATCCAGGGCTTCATCGGCGGCGGTGTCGGCGTGGCGCGGGTCAAGGCCGACAGCTATCGCCTGAACGATCGCGGCGGGTTCCTCGACGACTCTGACACCGTGTTCGCGTTCCAGGGCCTGGCGGGCGTTCGCGCGCCGCTGACCGACACGATTGACGCGACGCTGAAGTATCGCTTCTTCAACGCCGACGACGTCAAGCTGGTCGACATCACCAACCGCCAGTCCGAGACGCGCTTCCGCTCGCACTCGATCCTGGGCGGCGTGACGTTCAACTTCGGCGAGCCCGCGGCACCCCCGCCGCCGCCGCCGCCGCCGCCGGTC
>VYKR01000377.1_pt1 | contig 13741 bp, 23 predicted proteins | sample 5109561 | NCBI WGS metagenome assembly VYKR01 (sample SAMN12291799, study PRJNA351875) | freshwater metagenome | isolation source: freshwater lake | place: USA: Michigan, Ford Lake | collected 2015-08-15
TTTGTCAAGTATCATAAGTAAAATACTCTGGTTTTTGGCCATTATATCAAATTTTAACTCAATTGTCTATCTTTTGGTATTAACCTGTTTGTGCCGTAAGTGTCTTCCTGTATAAATTTCAGCTATTTTTGAGACTAGGTACTCTCATCGAATTTTATTTTAAGTTAATTATTTGCATAACAATTCCCGAAGAGCCGTAAAACTCAACGCTTACCAAGACACTGTTGGAGTATGGACAATTGGTTATGGCCATACCAAAGGTGTTTACGCAGGAATGACAATTACCGGATCAAAAGCCGAAAATCTTCTCGAACAAGACCTAGAAACCTTTGAAGCTGGAGTATCCAATCTGGTCAAAGTCCCCATTAACCAGGATCAATATGACGCATTAGTTTCGTTTGCCTTTAACTTAGGATTAGGAACCCTTGCAGGCTCTACCCTACTCCATAAACTTAACCTCAAGGATTATCAGGGTGCGGCAGAAGAATTTGGCAAATGGGTTCACGCAGGACACCAAGTTTTACCCGGTCTGGTTAGCCGTCGTAAAGCAGAAGAAGACTTATTTTGCGGTAAATAATCAATAGGCAGATTACTTAGCAGTAGTAAGGTGCGTCCCACGCACCATTTGCATTTAAAACTAAAAATAATGCACTACCCTAACCCATCTTACGGTTACTTCAATCTAAATTGCAATGCCTTACATTGCCCTAACATCTCCTGCACTATTCATTGCCCATACCGTCAAAAATTGTTATCATACCCAAATCAGAGCGATAAAACCCTTCAACAATCAACCAATAGATACGGAAAAACAGGGCAATCTTGGGATTTTAAATAAAACCCCTACCGCATAGGATAATAACAAATATAATCACAGTGTAAAGCATAATCTCGTTCATCTCGAATTAATGGCCTATCCAGCCCGTTGAAATTAGCTGCTAAAATTGAAGAGGAAACCAACCAAACAGCAAACTATGCTAAAAACCATCGAAGGCATTTATCAGGATGGACAAATCCGCTTCACCGAACCACCGCAAGATATTGGCGATCGCACCCAGGTTCTCGTCACCTTTCTCGATCCTGACAAAATTAATGCTGCCAAACTAAGCCAACTATTAGAACAATTAGAAACAATTAAGGGGATTCAACAAGGCTTTGAAGAACTAAACGCGGGTCAAACTCGCCCGATTGAAAATTTCGTTCAAGAAATGCAACAAAAATATGACATTTCAGGTTGAAATCACCCCAATTGCAGAAATTCAAATTGAAAAAGCCTATCGCTGGTATCGAGAGCGTAATCCTGAGTTTGCTGATCGTTGGTTTCGAGAATTAATGAATACGATAGCAACTCTCCAAGAAAAACCTCAGCGTTGTGCATTAGCCGTCGAACATGAAATTTTTCCCGAAGAAGTACGCCAACTTCTCTATGGAAAAGCAAAAAATGTGTATCGAGTGCTTTTTGCTATTCGAGATGATAAGTACCTAAGCAAAATTAATTACACATATCTAACCCCGCTCTTGCCTCTTGCCTCTTGCCTCTTGCCTATCTTCACTAGGAAATTAATTTTGCACGACTACTTACCGTTTCTGTGTTGTATGTTCGCCACAGTTCCCAAGCACCTCTGACGTTAAATGATGTAGAAGAGCTAGAAGGTGGTATTTAGTGCGATCGCCTTAGAAACACCTTCATCCAGTGCGATCGCCCGCTTCTGGTTAATTAAACTTTAAAACCGCGATTGTTTTGGTTTTTGAAAGAGCGAGCGCCGTGCTAACCTAGTGGACAGAAAGTAATCTACAAGCGATCAGTTGAAGCCATGAGTGAAGCCGTTGTAACACTTCTTAGACAGTTCAAAAAACTTTCAGCTAGAGAAAAATCTGAGTTCCTTTCAGCCAGCCTGAGTCCGACTGGAGACTATGGTGATTGGAGTAATGATGATGCAGTTCTTTTTGCCGCTCAATCGTTTGCTCGTCTAGATGCAGAGGAGGAAGCAGATGGGGAATCCGAAGCCAGTTCGTAGCGAAGTTTGGTTGATTGATTTTGGGATAGCAGCAAAAGTACGCCCCGCTCTTGTTGTGAGTGAACCTTATGGAGATGAGGATCGAGCTTTGATTGGTGTGATTCCTCATACAACTAGTATCAGAGGCTCCCAATATGAGATTCAGATCGACCTTCCCTTTCTGAAAAGAAAAGGTGCCTTCCTACTTCAGGGTTTTGTAACCGTTCCTCCACCCTATTTTGTGAAAAAGCTTGGAATGCTATCGGAATCACAGATGAAATTAATTGAAAACGGGCTGAAAGATTGGCTCCGCCTTTAATAATCGTCATATAAACCTTCGTCTTCTGGGGCATAACTATTCAGGAATGAAGAATGAAGGCGATCGCTAATTAAGGTTTTGGGCTGAATAGTAATCACCCACTTCCCTTTACCAATTCCTTGCACAATAGAACTGGGAAGATTGAGTTGCTCCCCTTCTTCAATTTCTACTTCAAAAGCTAATTTTAATAACTGATTTTTCATAAAGCAAAAGCACCTATAATATTGGAGATATTAGCACAGAGCGTAGAAGCATCAGCGGTCGCCATCATCGAAAGTGAAAATAACTCGGCTTTGCAATAAAGCATAAGCTAACTGTTCCTGATCAGAAACCCCTATTAGCTCTTTCTCTGAAGACATTGTAACATCAATCCCTCGCATCCTTAAACCTTTGGCAATCGCGTTAGAAACCCTTTTATCTAGTGCGATCGCTTTAGCCTTGTCAACTGCGATCGCTATGTTACCCCAATGGATAGAAAATAGTCTACGAGCTATCAGTTAAAGCTATGAGTGAAGCAGTTGTAACACTTCTCAGTGCGATCGCTGATCCCATAGGATGGTTTAGCATAGTGTAACCCGTCAAAAACGTTGATGACTAAGGCAAGTATTTTTTAGTATTGCAAAATTTTCTAAATTTTGCGGTCGCGGTTTGATTGTTGATGGTTGATAAGGAGCGTTTTTCAAAACAATTTGCCTTGAAAACTCAATGCTAAAATGAAATTAAGTCAACAAAAATCTAATGCCTGATTTTCAGACCTTTATCGGTATCCTTACCACCCTATTCGTCTTTTTAACAGGAATAATCCTCAACTATGACTCAATCCAACTCGGCAACGAACAAATTATCATCCCCCAATGGTTCGGACTTCTCTTCGCAGGGATTACTTTCAGCCTTGTTACATTGGATCAAATCCTACGGGGGCTTGTCCGACTTGAAAAAACAGAACGAGAAACTCGCCGAACTCGAATCGAAACTCGATACCGTACTGCAATCATCCGATTCCAACTTAACCCCAACAACTTCCACAGAAACCAACTAGCAGATATTTTAGCCCTACTTGAAGAATACCGAGATACACTTTAGTGCAATTCTTGAGCGCAATCGCCGATCTTGTCGGAGGTCAGTGCGATCGCTATCTTCTTGTTAATTAAACTTTCCAACAGTGCGATCGCCTACGCCAACCCATCCTACAATTACTTGAACTATCAAAACAGATTAGAAAGGCGGTAACTGAAAATGACCAGCGACAATTCCAGGAACGGTAATATCCTCATCCAATTCTTCCCACCGTAGAGCATAGCCATTTACTTCAACCTTAACCGCCGCCAATTGCTCATTCGTTGCTTGTTTCAAAATATGGAAGCGGTCGCCAGGAAAACCGATAATACGTCCATCACTGAGTTCAACGTATATCATGCGTTCTTCTGCCCAGGCTCGAATGGCGGCAGGCTCAACAGTCATTATAGGATTAATGTTTGTGGAAATCACGATAAGCACTCCTTAAAAGGTCTTGATTTTTATAAACTAGCCTCTCTAGTTCCCGTAGCTCATGGGAAGGAATACCACGATTGGAAGCTAAAATGATTATCGGTTCAAGCCAAAATTTACATTCACCATCAGGAGAACGTACATGAATATGTGGCGGTTCGGAACCTTCATCGGAATAGAAGTGAAACCGAAAATGTCCAATTCTAATGACCGTTGGCACTCAGTGAAATTCGTAATCATTGAGAGTTGCTGGTTCTTTATTCTAGTCGGAAATTGTGGCGATCATTGTCGCACCCCAATCAGACCGATAAGGACTTTCAGAGCGATCGCCAATCGCGTAGGGTGCAATTAACGCACCTTTTTATTTTTATTGACCTATTATATGCGTTCTTTATCGAAAGCTTCAATTAATAATATCTATTCAAGAGATATTGAAACATCAATCCCGCGCATCCTTAAACCTTTTGTGATCGCCTTAGAAACCCTTTCATCCAGTGCGATCACTTTAGTCTTGGCAACTGCGATCGCTGGTGGCATTGTTAAGTTTTCTTGAACGGGCGATTTTCGTGATCAAGAGTAGAACCATCAATATTTATGGTTCGGTTGGCTCTTGGTATGATACGAATGTCTGTGGATAAATGGGTGTTATACACTCCAGTCAAATTAAATTTGCCAACTAGAGAGCGCGGCTCTTCGGGAACACAGAAACGGGTAGAATCGATCAATGCAGTTGTTTTCTTTCGAGGTGTCATCATTACTAAGAAAGCTACCCGTTCCTTAGCCGGTATTGCCGGAATTGTCGCCGTTGGGCCTGTGGTGAATGCCTACGCTTTTGCCTACGTTATCCCCGGTTTTCTGTTAATTCTCCTCGGTGGTATTAACGGCCCCTTTCACAGCGCTTTGGTCAGTGTTTTGGCCAAAAGAGATAAATCCGAGTCCGCACCGATTGTCGAGACTATTACCACCCTAGTCAGTGCGATTTTATTAGCTGTCACCGTCTTTTTAATCGTTTTTGCCAATATTTTTATCGATGTTCTCGCTCCCGGTTTAGATGCCGCCACCCGCAGCATGGCCATTCAACAACTGCAAATTATGGCCCCCATGGCGGTTTTAGCCGGTTTAATCGGCATCGGTTTCGGTACTCTCAACGCGGCGGATCAATACTGGCTACCGAGTCTCAGTCCGCTTTTTTCCAGTGTGGCGGTGATTATCGGGGTGGGTTTGCTGGCTTGGTTTGTTGGCGATCGCATTGATGAGCCGCAATATGTGCAACTAGGGGGTTTTGTCCTCGCCGGCGGTACTCTCGTTGGGGCGCTTTGGCAATGGTTAGCACAAGTGGGCGCACAAGTCAAGGCAGGTTTAGGAAAATTAATATTTCGTTGGGATTGGCGGATACCGGGGGTGTCGGAGGTGTTGCGGGTGATGATTCCGGCGACCTTATCTTCGGGAATGTTGCATATTAACGTTTATACTGACCTCTTTTTCGCTTCTTTTATCGAAAATGCCGCCGCTTCCATGCGTTACGCCAGTTTTATCGTTCTCACGCCCTTGGGCATCATGTCTAACATGATTCTCGTGCCGTTTATGCCGATATTTTCTCGACTGACGGAACCGGAAAATAGGGGAGAATTGAAGCAAAGAATCCGTCAGGGTTTATTATTGACGGCTTTAACCATGTTACCCTTCACCGCTATCTTTATCGCCCTCGCTTTCCCGGTAGTGCGAGTTATCTATCAACGGGGTGCCTTTAATCTGGCTGCCTCGGAACAGGTGGTTCCCGTATTAATGGCCTACGGTTTCGGGATGTTTTTCTATCTCGGTCGCGATGTTTTAGTACGAGTGTTCTATGCTTTGGGTGATGGCGAAACTCCTTTTAAGGTGAGTATGGTAAATATTTTTCTCAATGGTGCGCTGGATTTCCTCTTGTATAAACCTTTTGGTACTCCGGGGATTGTTTTAGCAACCGTGGGGGTTAATATCCTTTCTATGGGCATTTTTACGGTGATTTTAAATCGTCGTTTAGGAGGTTTACCTTTGGGAGAATGGGGTTTATCCTTATTGGGATTAACGGTAATTACAATGCTTTCTGGTGTTGCTAGTTGGGGTGCTAGTTGGGGTTGGGAAAAGGTTTTCGGTGCTGGTAATATTTTCCTACAATTATTACAGTTAGGTTTGGCTTCGACTGTAGCAGTGGGTTTATTCCTCCTCGGTGCGATGTTATTGAAGTTACCTGAATTAGACCTATTAATCTCGCGAGTTCGTCAGAAGTTCTTGAAAAAATCTTAGGTTTAAGTTCCGGTCTCACCAGATTAAAGAAAGGTTAAACCCCAGCTAATACCAAATCAGTTTTTAAGAGTCTGATTAACTCCCTCCCTCGCTCGTAATTACTGTTATAGGGAACGGAAGAATTTTTTCAATTTGCTCGCTCTCTTTTTGTTTAATATCAAACAAATCCAATCGGATTTGAAGATTTAACCAAAAATCAGGAGAGACTTGCAAGTATTTAGCTAGTCTTAAAGCGGTGCTAGGGGTAATCCCCCGACGACCGTTGACGATTTCGTTAATTTGCCGGTAGGGAACTCCGATTGCGTCGGCAAGTTGACGTTGTGTGATTCCCATCGGCTGCAAAAATTCCTCTTTCAGCATCTGGCCCGGATGGGTGGGTCTTCTATGGGTAGGTATGCGAACCATGCTTCTACTCCTTTTTTAACTCGCTAAACTATTTCTTTTTTGCAGCGATTGCACTCTTATACTAAATCCAGTTATTAAAAACTGATTATTTATTCCCCTTTTTGCATGAGTGCATGAGTAGAAAACGGGTTTCTCCGAGAAACCCGTTTTCTGTGCGGTATAAAACCCTTACCTCGTCTATATTTCACATTTATTCAGCAAACCCTATTTATTTTTAGGAATTGGGGGAAGTTGCGGTGATTTTCGGCGAGAATTAGAACCGGATATTTTCGGGGGTAAAGGTGCAGAACTGCGATTAGATAAACTTTGAAGGCTCTTTTTCATATTAGCAGGTTCCGGCAGTTCTAGAGTTACCCCTTCTCTAGCGGTCATTGTTTCCTCTGGTAGGCATAAATCAAAAACAAAGGCAGAATTATTAGTTAAATCGGCCAATTCTAATTTTACCATCTCTAGAGAGGATTCTCGTGCTAAAAAAGGTTCAATTTCGGTTTTAATTAACTGTTCTAATTGAGCCAGATAATCGATCTTAACAGGAGTAACAATTAAAGTTAACATTTCTTGCCAACCTTGCCCCCCCAATTCGGCCAAAATATCCCCATAACAGCGAATTTGCCAGCTACCTATTCCTAAATCTCGATAGGAAAAAATTTCCAGCCAACCCCCGGCATCCGATCGATAATAATGGGTATATCGTTCGCTACTTTCGGGAGATTCGTAATCGATACGCACTTCAATATGAGCAAAAGGAGAATCCAGACGGGCCAAAAGACGATAGTTTCCCGAGACAATTTCTAGGGAATTAGTAGAAATTGTGCGTCCGTGATTTTCCCCTTGTTTTTGCAGTATAAATTCCATAATCTTAGCCTAGGCCTAATGTTTCCCCATGACGCTAAAACTTAGGATTTGTGCCGGGAGATTTGTGCTTTTAATTCCCCTGCTTGTGTCAGTAAATCCGCTTGAGTTAGACTAATTTGCTCTTGGGTGGCCATCCATTTCAGTTGTACCGTGCCATTTTCAGCCTCAGCATCCCCTAAAATTATACAGCCCACGGCCTTAGCTCGAGCGGCCCGTTTGAATTGTTTCCCGAAAGCGCTGCCACTCAAGTCTAACTCGACGCTAAACCCCAATCCGCGTAATTGTTGCGCTAACACCACACTGCGGGCCTCAGCTTTTTCTCCTTTGGAGACGAGATAAAAATCGGGAACCAAAAAAGATAAAGATTGCTTTTGTTGTAATAATATAATCAGACGTTCTAAACCGATCGCCCAACCCACTGCTGGTGTGTCTGGACCGCCTAATTGAGCTATTAAACCATCATAACGACCACCACCGCAAACCGTAGCTTGAGCACCTAAATCATCGGACTGAATTTCAAAGGCCGTATGGGTGTAATAGTCCAATCCTCGCACTAAACAGGGATTAAGATTATAGATAACTCCCAAATCAGTTAGTAAAGATTGTACCCGTTCAAAATACTTTTGAGAATCACTGCCGAGATGTTCAAGAATACTGGGGGCATTCTCACAGATAATCTTGGTTTTCTCGTCCTTACTATCCAAAATTCGCAGGGGATTTTTTTCTAATCTCTGTTGAGAATCCGCGTCTAAATCAGCTTTGTAGGGAGTCAAATAATCTAGCAAGGCCTGACGATAATTTTGCCTATCTTGGGCATTTCCCAGGGAATTAAGGTCTAATTTTAGGTTTTCTAGACCCACAGCTTTTAATATCTCGCTGGCAAGGGTAATTACTTCCACATCCGCCCTAGGGTCATCACTTCCCAACAATTCGACCCCGATTTGATGAAACTGTCGCTGCCTACCCGCTTGCGGACGTTCATAACGAAACATTGGCCCCTTATACCAGAGTCTTTGTACTCCTCCAGCTGCCTGTAATTTGTGTTCAATGTAGGCGCGAACGACCCCAGCCGTTCCTTCCGGTCGCAAAGTCAGGGAACGTTGACCGCGATCGAGGAAACTGTACATTTCTTTACCTACCACGTCCGTCGCTTCCCCGATACCCCGTTCAAAAAGTTGCGTCTGTTCAAAAATGGGAGTTCGTATCTCTTGATACAGCGCAGTCCCTAAAATTCTGCTGGCAGTTTCCTCTAACCACTGCCAGTAACCGACCTCCGCCGGTAAAATATCTTTTGTGCCTCGGATTGCCTGAATTTCGCCCATAGTTCTCTGTATTTTTATCCTTAATTCAACAATCTTAAACCGCTGAGAGTCACTAATACCGTCGATCCTTCATGACCGATGACACCTAGAGGTAAAGTTATATCACCAACAAAATTGGCTATTAGCAATATGCCGATAAAGGCGAGGGCGAAAGTGATATTCTGTTTAACAATGCGATTGGCACGACGACCAAGGTTAATCGCGCTGGGAATTTTGGCTAAATTATCGGACATAAGGATAATATCGGCTGTTTCCAAGGCCACATCACTACCCGCTTTTCCCATGGCAATCCCCACATTAGCCATAGCTAAAGCGGGCGCGTCATTAATGCCATCTCCCACCATAGCGACAGTGTGATATTTTTCTTGCAGATTTTTGATCACGGTTAACTTATCTTCGGGCAGTAAATCAGCGTAAACCTCCTCAATGCCGAGTTTTTCAGCGACTTTATCGGCACTTTGTTTATTATCACCCGTAATTAAAACTATATGTTCGATACCGATCTTTTTTAGTTTCTCCACCAGATTAACTGCCGATTCACGAAGGGTATCGGCCACAGCGATCGCACCGAGCATTTGATTCTCTTGTACTACCCAAACGAGGGTTTTACCTTCTTTTTGTAAACGCTCGTGGATAGCTAGGATATTCTGGTCAAGATCAGCAATATGGTCACGAATATAGGCAAAATTGCCCACAGATACCGACTTATCGGCAATTTTTCCTGTGATACCCCGTCCCGATACCGCTTGTACCTGATTAGCACTGAAGAAATTTATACCACGTTCGATCGCTGTGGCGGTAATAGCGGCCCCAATGGGATGTTCGGAACAGGATTCTAGGGATGCAGCCACCGCTAACACCTCATTTTCGCTGACTGCATGGATAGGGATAATTTCCACCACTTGCAACTTACCAAGGGTGAGAGTGCCGGTTTTATCAAAAGCGATCGCTCGTATGCGGCCGATCATCTCCAATCTTGCGCCATTTTTGAATAAAATCCCCTGTTTTGCCCCGTTAGCGATACCCGATAACAAAGCTGGCATAATTGAGGCCATTAAAGCACAGGGAGAAGCCACCACGAGAAAAATTAAGGCCCGATAGATAGTGGTTTCCCAGGTCCAACCCCAGAAAAAAGGCGGTAAAATCCCGAAAATTAAGCCCAAAATCACGATAATTTTCGCATAACCCCGCTCGAAACCTTCGATAAACTGTTGGGAGGGAGGGGATTCATTTTGCGCTTTTTCTACCAAACGAATCACCCTCTCAATTAAGCGACTTTCGGGGGGAGTTTCCACCTTTAAACGTAGCACTCCCGCACCGTTGAGAGTTCCCGCAAAGACTTCTTCACCGATGGTTTTATCCACCGGAAGCGATTCTCCAGTAATTGGCGCTTGATTAATGGGACTGTTTCCCTCCATAATAATGCCGTCAATAGGGATTAATTCACCCGGTTTGACTAAAACTGTATCTCCGATGTGTAATTGCTTGATAGGAACCTCTTTTTCGCTGTCTCCCGTGATTAATCTAGCAGTATCGGGAGTCATAGCCATGAGAGAACGAATATTGCGATCGGTTTTTGCCAGGGCAATCTGTTCTAATGCGCCACTAATAGCGAAAATCAGGATTAAAATGGCTCCATCGATGATGAGATAGTAATTACTGTCCCAGAGTCCCAAAATCGCCGCCCCTAACGCCGCTACAATCATTAACAGGTCCACATCCAGTTCTTTTTCCTCGAATAAAGTCGTTAATCCTGCTTGGGTACTCTCGTATCCTCCCACCACATATGCGATCGGTAGTAGGATTAAAGCTAGGCCGATCAGATTAAGGTGTAGGCATAACCAACCAAAAAAGACTAAAATAGCGCAAATTCCTGCGGCAACTGCCGAGGAATACTCAGACAACCAAGAGGACGAAATACTCTGAATCATGGATTGATGGCAATTAATTCTCTCCCCATTCTAGAAAAAATTGGATCGATGCAGAAAACCCCTAAGACATTATCCCCCGCAGCCAACCTAGCCGATAATAATTGGAATTTTGCCGAGGTTTGGATCGATCCGCTGCTATCTCCCCCCTATATCTTGCTTTTACTCGCTGAATCTTCAGGAAACTATCGCGTGTACGATCCCTCTGAGGGTTATCAGGTAGTATTCACCGGTGCGAGTTACGAGGAAGCGGAAAATTGGCTATTAGAGGACGAATTTGAACCGGTAGAGGGACCACTTTCGGCAGTAGAGATATAATTTTCTTATCTCCTTTCCCCCTTTCTTCGATGCTATCCTTACTAAAAAAGCGATGGAATTGGCTAAAATCGCTCTTTATTGGCAGTAAGAGGGCAATTAACCCCAAAAAAGTCAAAAATACTCCTCCAGAACCCAGCGACGCACCAGCGGAATAGAGCGAACTCATGAAAACCGACACGATTTTCTACCGACTTTTTCAAACCTTTCCAGGTCTTCTGTTTGAGTTAATCGACTTTCCCAGGGAATTAGCCAATTTCTATCGTACCAGAACGGGAAGATTTACCGATTTATTTTACCGAAGTTCAGTTTCAGAATGATCCGGAGTTTTATGCGCGTTTTTTCGCCGAAATTTTTCTCTATCTCAAACAGACGCGGTTAAAAAACAATTGGCGCGGGGTAGTAATCTATCCGAATCGAAGGGTGGAAAGGGAGAATATAGAGCGATATAGAGAGCTATTACAAGAAACAAGAGTACAAAGGATTTATCTCGAGGAATTAGCCGAGAGTCCACCAGATTCGCTCGGATTAGCGACGCTAGAGTTAGTAAGCTTACCCGAAGCGCAAGTGATCAACCGGGGAAGGGAGTTAATCGTGCGAGTGAGGGAAACGGGGGTAGAAAATCGCCAACAGGAACTTTTAGAATTGATAGAGACGATTTTGATTTACAAGTTGCCGCGGATTACTCGAAAGGAGATAGAAGCTATGTTTAGTCTAAGTGAGTTAAGACAGACGCGTGTGTTTCAGGAGGCCCTAGAGGAAGGTCGCCAAGAAGGTCGCCAAGAAGGTCGCCAAGAAGGTCGCCAAGAAGGTCGCCAAGAAGGGGAAATCATCGGAAAATTAGCTTCTGTTCCCTTATTATTGCGAGCGGGGGTTAATCCCCAAGAAATCGCCGCTTCTCTGGGATTATCTCTTGAACAGGTCTTAGAATATTTTCAGAAGTTCGATTGCCGATTTCCCCTTTCAGGACGAGTATGAACCCCGAAAGGGACGACTTTCGGCAGTAGAGATATAATTTCCTTATCTCCTTTACGCTTTTCTTCGATGCTATCCTTACTAAAAAAGCTCTGGAATTGGCTAAAATCGCTCTTTATTGCCAGTCCGAAGGCAATTAACCCCAAAGAAGTCAAAAATACTCCTCCAGAACCCAGCGATGGGGAATATGAAGGGATATTGATGGGGTTATTCGAGCAGGTGGCGGCGGGAACCACTACCGGCGGATTACGGGGATGGCTATACAGTCGCCATTGTGACGATAAAAAGCTGGCGCGGTGGTTAGGGGTCAAAAGCGAGGAATGGCTACAGTATCCGGAAGATTATCAAACTTTAGGGCGAGATCTGGCGGCTTTAGGCAAGGTGATGACGGGAAATCTGGGGGAAGTATCCCAACGGATTAGCCTCCAGTTACGCGACGCGGTGAGGGATGTTTCTGGTGTGGAGGAGGAAAATCTAGGCTCAAAGGAGACGGATTTAACGGAAGTGGTTCAGGATGCCGAATTCTGGTTTGAGCAAGGATACCAGAAAGTAATCAATGGGGATTTTATTGGCGCGATCGCATCCTACGATCGAGCTTTAGAAATTAAACCCGATTATCATGAAGCTTGGAACAACCGAGGGGTTGCGTTGGGTAATTTAGGCAGATTAGAAGAAGCGATCGCATCCTACGATCGAGCTTTAGAAATTAAACCCGATTACCATCAAGCTTAGTCTGACCGAGGGTGGGCGATTTGTTCTCTGGGTAAAATAGGGCTAGATCAGCTAACAGAATATAGCGATCCTTACCATTGGGCAGCCTATACCCTGACTGGACAGGACTAACTTATGGAAATCCCCAAAACAATTATCGATCTTGAAGCGCTGCTAATCGCCCTCGCACAGCAGACTGAACCCTTGCCAGAATATCTACAGCGATCGCTCGAAGCAATTGGACAATTATTAAAGGAAGAACAACCCCAGGCAGCAACACAATTGCGGCAACTTGTCAAGGATTATCCTCCCCTAGAAAAAGCTTATAAAAAAGCGATCGAAGAGTTAGACGCAGCCTATGCTAACCAAGAATGCGCCAAAAGTTTAAGCGTCACTTTTCCCGATGGTTTAGATTTCGAGGCCCTATTTATTAATGATGTTATTCCTAGCCAAGATTGGGTAAAAACTGCCCAAAAATTAATCCGATCCCCCCTTGATCAGGAGGGTGCTGATTCCCCTCGATTTTGGGATAAAGCCGATCGCCTGATGGTGGTAACGGTGGGAGGTGCGGCCCTAGGGGGATCAATTGCGGGAGTTTACGGTGCGGTTATTGGTGCGATATTAGCGGCCGGCTGCGGATGGTATATTACCTTTAGAAAAACAAAATCAGCATAAATTTTTGATGAAGATTGTTAACATTGAAAACTTTCTTTTGTTAATCGGAACCTTGGTTATTACCGCAAGCGTGGCACTGGTTACAAAAAAACAATCAAGACGGGGAAACAATAAATCTTATCTAGAAATTATTTTTGTTTCTGGGTTAAGTTTATCGGCTGTCTTGGCAATGTCTAAGGTGGTCCATAAAGTGTTAACCGATGAAAATTTTCAGAAATGCCTTGGCTCGGATAGTCAAATCCTTCTTTTGTTAGCTGCTGTTCTCGGTATCTTTATTTCTATTCAAGAGATTTGTAAATTATTTAAAGCGAACTAATAGGAATACCAGCTTTATCCATATCTAAAAGTTATACTAAATCCTGTGGAGAAGGTGTAGAATAGGCTCGAAATCTTTTTCCTCTCGGCTACTTAGGGTTTGCGGCAAAAAGTACGGGCGAAGCATTCGGGTAGAAAATCTACGGTTTC
>VYKR01000152.1_pt1 | contig 13667 bp, 12 predicted proteins | sample 5109561 | NCBI WGS metagenome assembly VYKR01 (sample SAMN12291799, study PRJNA351875) | freshwater metagenome | isolation source: freshwater lake | place: USA: Michigan, Ford Lake | collected 2015-08-15
GGCGGTCCAGGCGGAAATCGCGGGCCTGCTCCGCGCCGCCTTCGCCCGCGTCGCCGCCGACGCCCCGCGCCTGTCAATGAGCGAGGTCGCCCCGCTCGTCCGCCGCCCCGTCGCCATCGACCCCGACGCGACCTACTCGGAAATAGGCGTCAGAAGTTTCTACCGGGGCCTGTTCAGCCGCCGCAGCGTGCTGGGCGAGACATTCGACTGGCAGAAGCTGTTCGAGGTCCGAAGCGGCGATCTCGTATTCAGCAACCTTATGGCTTGGGAGCAGGCCATCGCCGTAGCGAGCGATGAGTACGCCGGCGCGGTCGGCAACCATCGCATGTTGACCTGCGAGGTGAACAGCGCGCGCGCGACGCCTAGTTTCCTCTTCTACTATTTCACGACAGAAGAGGGCTTCGCGCAGGTTCTCGGCGCATCGCCTGGCACTATGGTGCGCAACAAGACGCTTTCTACAAAGCTGCTGCCAAGCATCACCGTCCCCTTGCCCTCTCTTAACGCCCAACGCCGGTTCGATCGCCTCCAGGCCACCGCCCGCGCCGCCCGCGTTGCCCAGGCCGCTGCGGCGACCCACCTCGACGCGCTCCTCCCCGCTCTGCTGCACGAGGCGTTCGGCGGTCAGTCCTGATCGTTGGGCGCGCCGGCCTCGTCCCGATCCGTCGCTGGCGGCTCCATGAGCCCGGGCAGGTCGGGCTGCGCGTCCTCGGGCGGGAGCGGCAAGGCGGCGATCCCTACGACGGCCATGCCGTCCGGGACTAACCGCTCGATCTCGTCGTCGTCGGACAGGATCGCCGCCGCGCGCTCCACGATCGCGATCGCGACGATCTGCTCGTCGAACTTGGCCTTCTGACGCCAGCCGACCGAAGCGTCGGCGGGACGCCGCCGTCGGGCGGCTAGCATGGAACACTCGATCGCGTGGCGTTCGTCGAACGCGACCACCCGCACCCGGCTCCGCCCCTGCAACAGCCGCAGCCACTCCGGCGCGGCTGGGCCGGCGCGGGTCAACAGCTCGGCCAGAGCGGGCGTCGGGATCAACAACGTATCCTGTTGCCGCGCCAGCGTCGCCACTAGGTAATCTACCCGCTCCCGGCAGCCCGCGACGAGGGTGCCGGTCGTGGGGTCGGCGGGAGCGTTGGCCTGATCATCGAAAAGATAGACGAGGATGCTGGCGTCAGCGACCCTGATCAAGCGCCGCTCTCCCGCTCGGTCATGAGCGCCGCGACCGGATCGTCGGCCTCGCCCCACCCGCTGCCGCGCACGCGACGCAGGTCCGCGACGATATCGGTGAGCGGTGCGTCGTCCAGCACGTCGAAGCCGGTCACCTTGAACTCGCGCAGGGTCCATACCCCGTCACCCAGGCGAAGCCACGCGCCGCTGCCGCGTACCCGGACCGTCGGGCCGCGATAATAGCCGGCAAGCTCCTTCGAGATCGCGACGCTCGTGTATAATCCGGTGTGGACGGTTTCGCCGTCGAGCAGGTGGACCGGAATGGTGGAGCCGCTGCCGCCGACACGGATGATCTGACCGTCGAGCGTACCGTCCTGGCGAAAGGGACCGAACTCAACCGGCTCGGGCCTGTCGCGGCCGGGGAACGGGATGATCACTGCGCCGCCTTCCCCGACGAGAAGGCCGGTGGCGTTGTCCTTGCGGAGCAGGGCGTCGAGCGCGGTGAACGCGTCGCGCGCGTCCTTCGCCGCCGTGCCGTTCCGCACCCCTTCGACCCTGTCCCGGACCTTGGGCCGGGCCGACTGGTCGACCGTCACCGGCAATACCGCCGATCCGTCGCGGACAGCGTCAACGAAATGGACGCCCGCCCCCTCGCCCAGCAGCTTGGCCAACGCGCCCATATACTCCGCCAGCCGCCCCATCGGCAGCGTGTCGGGACGGTAAGCGCCGTCGATGGTGAACTGGTAGGTGTCCGTCATGGCTGCGCGAGCAAGCTTACGCGATCAGGACGATTTTAGCGAGACGGCGAGCGAAACGTCGGCGCGATTGCGTGCGTCGGAACCACGCCATGTTCAATCCGGCCGACACCCGCTTGCGGCATTGCGCGTTTGGAGCAGTCGAAACTTACCGAAACCGATTGGAAGGATTGGGGAGATCATTAGCGTCCTGAGGCCGTCGCTGTGCCGATGATGCTGTGGTGAGCCGCAGGAAGTGTATTGCAACGCTGGAGTCACCCTCGATCGTATTCACCCGATGCCACCAACATCTCGTGACGGTGGCGCGATGGGACGCCTCACAATGGGCGGATGACGGGAGTCCTCACGCTTCGTTTCCTTGACGACCACCTCGTCAGCCGACGACGGGGCGGGCCTGTTCGCACGTCCATCCCCAACTTCGCGCGTCGCTCTGACCTCCGATAGTTTTTGCGCTACGCCTTCATCCGGTGCCGCGCGAGCAGAAACTCGCTCTAGCCGAGCCTTGTCGGCGCTTTGTTTCGAAGCAAGGGCACGCTGGCGCGCTTGCGCGCGGGCGGAGGCGACTTTTCTAGCCCTTTGCTTCGCCTCGGCTGCGCTTATAACCTCGAGTTCGATCCCGAGCCGTGCCGCTTGGCGCGCGCAGCGTGCCAGGTAATCGGGGTCGCCGAACGCCGAGACGGTCCCGAACCGCTCCTTTGCCAGGATTAGCGCGGCCGCCACGGCGCGGTCGGACCGATCATTGACCCAGATGATCGCGCCGGCGTCGACCAGCGCCGGCGAAGCGCTCCGTCGGTGATCGTCTTTCACCCAGTACCTTACCACCCTCCCGCAAAGCTCGCCCCGCAGCCCGGGAATTGACATGATCGCCGGCCGCGCGCGGTCATCATGCCAGGGCGCGATAAAACCGGCATCTGAAACGCCGATCGCCTCAAGATCGACAGCGGCGCAATCAGCGCTCCCGGCCGCGGCATGACGAAGGCCACGCACCGCGCCGATGCGTGCGGCGAAGGCGGCGTTGATCGTTGCGGCGGCTTGGGCCTGGAGCCGCGGCCATGCCCGGCCGATGTCTCCTTGCAGGCGGGCATCCAATCCGATCGTCCCGAGATCGGCCTGATACGCTGCGATCCGCGCCCTAACATCGGCCAAGCTGGCGTCGCGAGCGCTCATCAGCGATGCGACTCGTTGGTCAATCCTTTCTCCAATTCCGCGTTGGACGTCTTGATGCCTGAGCCAACGCGCGGCTTTTGCGCTATCCAGGACATGAGGCTGGAACGGCGCGATCGTGATCCCGTTCGGCTCCGCATAAGGACCGAGCCGATCGTCCTTGATCAGCTTTGACCAGCTATGCCGTCGATCGACGTTGCTGAGCTTCACGTGGTTGCCATCTGCATGGAGCTCGCCGCCGTTGCCGGCGCGTCGGACGCCGAACCCGTGTCGGGCTAGGTCGCAGTGCAACTGCCCCCACGAGGTCGCCGTATCGAGGATGGGGCCAGCGATCTCCTGCGCCGCCCGAGTGAACGACGAGAAACCGGACCGATCCTCGAAGGCGAGCACCTCCTGCTGCAATGGCGCTCGCTTAGCCTGAGTAGTGGGGCGGCCGGCCTTGCGCACGACATGACCGTTCTCGATTTGGTATCGGGCTCCAACCTCGGGGCGCAGCTCTTGTTCGTGCTCGATGCGTGCGATTGCCCGTTGCATCGCCTCCTTGTAACCAGCGCGGCCATTGAGTCCGTGTCCAAACGGTAGCGCCTCGCCCGTCGCCGGATCGACGGTAACGAACATCGCATGGATGTGGACGTTGTCGGTGTCCGCATGTGCGGCCCACAACACTACCGCCCTTTCACAGCCGAGCTCTTGCGCGAGGGTGGCGACGGCGTCGCCGCAGTCCTGCTCGGTCGGTGTCTCGCCAGTTCGGTAGGACATCACGACATGCCGTGCGGGCTTTTTTATCCGCCTGCTGCGCGCCGCCATTCGTCGCTCCATTTCGGCGACGCCGAGCTCCCAGTTCGCTACCTCACCGCCAGCCAGCGCCGCCTTGTATAGAACCCGTTCGCGGGACTGGTCGGGCCGCTGCGGCTCATGCAGCATATAGGCCGCGAGCGTCAGGCCGTAATCGTCCCCGATCGCGTCAGCACGCAACCGGCGCGGATCGGCGTCGGCCATGTATTCGGCAAGTTCGCGCGCATATCGGCCAGCAGCCTTCGCGCCTTCCTTGGTATCGATTAGCTTGATGATCATAAGCGAAGAATAACACAGTCGCTGCGATGCTCGCCATACCTTCGGCCGGGATCGGCAGTTGCCGAACTGTCGTTGCAAGACGCGCGAAGCGCGCCGAGCAACTGACCAAATTCGGGTTCGCGGCCCCGCGAACCCACATCCTGTGTGAAAAATCTTCCCTGCTTGAGGCATGAAGACACATGTCGCTTCCTTGCGTGGCAAGGCGTGGCAGCGCGGAGCATAGCATGGCGTAGCTGGGCACCCCGGAACGCCACGTGAAAGAGCACGGTACGGCAGAAGTTTTAGAATGTCCCAAGACCGCCCGAGCGGCACCTGCTGAAGGGGTAGCCCTGCAGGAGACCGCTAATGATCACCACAACATGCGCGCCCGAGACAATCAGCTGTGCCCCGCAAGAGCTTTAGTGGGACGCAGCTTGCGAACGATCTGGCGCGCCTACAGGCAGCGGACAAGCTGTCGCCGCCCGCCCCGCGTCCATCGCTGATGGATGCAGTGCGCGCGTTCACCGCGTTTATCGAGACGCGCGCTTCGCTCGGCTGGACCTACCCGATGATTGCCGCGGTGCTGACCGAGGCAGGCTACCCGATCAATGCGGCGACGCTGCGGTCGTATCGGAAGCGGATTCTCGAGGAGAGGCGCGTTGAAACCGAAATCTTGCAGGAACTCCGACCAGGGCTCGCACCTGCGGCGAGCGCGAAGGCTCCCGGCCTGACGGTACCATCGTCGTCCGCTCCCGCGGCGACCTCAACAAGCGAGACTGCTCCGGCACAGGCCGGCCCGGCGGTCACCGAGCCAGCGGCGGACGGCACTGCTCCGCGCGCGCCGCCGACTACGCAGTCGGCCACCCGCCGCAGCTTTGGGGTCCACGGCAACTTACCGCCCGACAGGGCGTGACCACCTAAAGGTGACATCATGAACTACATAGCCGATAGCGGAGTCGTCCTGAACCGCGCAGCTAGGCGCCGCAAGACGGTCCTGAGCATCAAGAACAAGGGCGGAGTAGGAGGCTCGCACAACGCGATCGCACTCGCTACCTTGCTGCGCATGAGCGGCGCGGGCGCGTTCACCACCGCGATTATCGACCTTGACGGTTCGACCGGCACTGCGATCAGCCGCATGGGCGAACGTGAGGCAGACGGCAGCATTAAGCCCGAGCAGTCGCTGGAGGCGGGCGTTCCCGCATTCAACCTATTCGATCCCGCGACGCGCGGCAGCTTGTTCGAGATCACCGAGATCGAGGATCGATTCCTGATCCTGGACGCACCAGCCGCGAGCCTCAACATGTTTGGCGCGTTGACCGAAAATCTCGGCGCGCGTGACTGGGCCGAACACAACGAGGCTTGTGAGCGCGACCTGATCGTGATGGTCCCGATCACCCCGCATCTCGCCTCGATCGTGGCTGTCGGCCAGGCGATCGACATGTTCGGCACCAACGCTGCATACGTGGTGGTGCGCAGCATGCGCGGCTGCGACGCAAGCGATTACGTGCTGTGGGACTCACCCGATTTCCAGGACAAGTTCGACCGGGTAGTTAGCGGCCGCTCGAAAAAGCGGCTTGAGGATGTGGGCGGCACGGTCATCGACATGCCGGCGCTCAACGCCGCCGTGCTCGCCCGGGTCGAGGCTATGCAGTTGCCCTTCAGCGAGGCGGTCAGCGCGTTCAAGCTGCTGCATACGTTCGAGCGGCTGTCGGTCCGAAACTGGCTTAAGGCCTGGGCCGTCCAGCTTGACAGAATTCGCACGCCGCTCGGGCTCGAAGACGACTTCGCTTGGAAGGTGGCGTGAGCGCGTCCGGGAATGGCGGCAAGACCGCCGAGGAGCTGCTCGCGGCCTTGCTGACTGATACCGAGCATATCGCTATCTTAAAATATGCTAACCAGCACGACCTCACTAGCGATGATGTAGTATACTTTATGGTCGCGCTGCTTAAGGTCTTCGCATTCGTCCACGACCGTATTCTTAAGGCGATCGACGCTGCCCAAGATGGACGCGCCGCGCTAGAAGCGGCGGTCATTCTTGCTGAGCAGAACCTGACCGACAGCGTCGAGCAGCAGGTCACGTCCCTTCGGTGTGCGCTCATTGAAATCAACAACACGATCGGAATTCACGCCGGTCAGTTCTCGTTTGCAGCGGGCGAGATTAAGGGGTTGAAAGAGGAGATGGATAGAACGCTCAAAGAAGCACGCGGCACCTACCATGCATTTAAGCGGCTAAGTGACGACGGCACAGGCACCACGCTGTCACAGCTTTTTCAGAAGAAGGCCCACGAAGTCATTGAGCGGCGGCTGGCAAGCTTTGACGTCACGGTCCGGGAACTGATACGAAAGACAATTTCGCATGAAGCACGCAAGCTGATGATATTCAGCGGGATCCAATTCGTTGTCATTGTCATTTTGCTCATCGCACTCAGGACGTAGGACGGGCGCGACCAACGGGACTATGCCGCTGGTCGCGTTGTTTGGTGACCTGAGCGGGGACCCTATATATCGTCATGCAAAGCGTCATCGCCACTGAAATAAAGGCATCGATACTGCGCAATCGGCTGCTGGACCGATTGAGCGGGCGTAGAGACATCACTGCGCCGCTGGAGCTTGCACCCTCAATCGCTCGTCGCATTTCACGCTTCCTAGTCGCTGGGCTGGATGACCGACGCGAACCCGGAACAGGAGGATGGCCCGTGCCGACCGGCGGCCGCTATCGCAAGCTGTGCTTCTCGCCCGTTCTGGACACTCTAGCGGACCAAGTTGATACTTCGGTGCTGCATCGACTTCCTCTCACCGAGTCCGATTACCTCAGGTATATCGAGACAATCACCGGTATCGGCGCGGGCGATGCCCCAGAGTTCATGCGCCTGTTTCGGTTCGACCCCGCTGAAATTTTTAACGCCTGTGCAGCACTGCGCGCTAGCCGTATGCTTGTCTGGCGGCTGCTACTCAGCAACGAGTTCGCGCTTGCACAGCAACATTGGCCTGATCTTGGTAAAGTGTCGATCACGTCCTCGTTCGGCTATCCGCTGATCGACGCATTCCGGATCTTGGCGGAGTGTGAGCGGGCGAGCCTTATCATGCGCCATCTCGCGCGCGCTCGCGCTATTCTAAACCGATCGGAGTTTCTGAACGCGTTGGGATCGCCGTTGCCCCTGGCAAGCTGGTTCAAGGCCGATCAACTGGCGGAAGCCTATCGCTGGATCGAGTACGCAACCTTCTCATCCGCCGCGCTGACCGACTTGTTGTTTGATCGCAACTCGTCAGGAGTGCTCGCGTTGCCAAAAGGGTACGGACCCTTGGCGCTCGTTCGCGGCGAGGCTCCGGGTGGCGCGATTGGCTTTCATGATCATCCCGAGGTGCGCAAGGCGATGGTGAAAGTGTTCGCTCGGCCGCCGCTCGTCACGTCCGGCGTCGAGCGGCGCAAGGTCATGCTGCGCAACGATGAGATACTGCGCTGGTACGGAATGACCAACGAAGTGCTCCCGATTATCGTGCTGGATGACGTACGGACTCAGTACCCTATATCACGTGCCAGCAGAACAAGAAGAATACTATCTCGCGCCAGTAATAGCGCGGACTCACGTACTATCTTTGTCCGGCTTAGTTCAGCCATACGTCGCCGAACTGATCCCAAGATGCAGGATCAAGTAGTTAAAGCTCCAATCACTTACCTTACAGGTTCGACCAAAGCAGCCCATAAAACGCCGACGCTCGAGCGCAATGTCAAACTCGGACTTAAGCTTTCGCTCAGCTATTTGCCACCGCACGGCCGGCTGGGTGGCGCGGCACGTTTCGACCCTTCGGCTTGGAAGAGGCCGCTGCGTGACGCGGAACTATGGCGCATGCTGCTCGATCCCGGTCAGGCCAAGGTCCATCTACGTTCACATCCCGCCAAAGCCGAACTCAGGACAGTGATCGCCGTTATGCGGCGGGCGTACGGCCCGGTTTTCGCCGGATTACGCTGGTCTCCCGAGGTCGAACGCATCATCTGCGATCTGGCCTGCGCGCTAAGTCCGATCACCGTCGACCCTCACATCGCATATGCGATCCACAGCTTGGGAGCGAAGCCGGCGCTTCGAAAGCGGCTCAACATGGAGCTTCAACGAAAAGGGTTTGGGCGTGGACGCAAGGCTTAGGCGGAGGAAGATGAGTACGCGTCGCGCGCCTCCGTCGTTGAGTTCCCGGCAAAAGTCTTACGCCTTCAACGGTCAGAGTCGCGATCTTGCCTGTGACAATCGGAATCAAGTTTACAAGCTCTAGAAGCTTTACGAGTGTGGTAGGTGAGGAGTATCGAGTTTCGCCCTGTCCGCCGCTTCCGGTTTGCCCGAACAGATCGTTCCTCGCCTCAACGAAGACCTCTTGCTTCTTCAGCTCGTCCGAAACGGTGTGCCGGGCAGCGTGCATCGCCTGCCCGCGCTTCAGATCAGGAACGAGCGGACGTATGTAGATCCACCATAACTTGTAGAACACGTCACCTCGCTTCCGCTTGGTACCAGTAGCTGGTTCGAGTTCCGGAAACACAAGTGTTTCGCCTTCAGCCCGTAACGCATCGATGTAGACCAAGAATCCGAGTCGAACTACTTCGTCGCTCAGCGGAATGCATCGTGCGGAGCGACGGTTCTTGATGCGACCCGTTTCTGTGTTCTCGATGCGAAGGAACCAGATGCCGTCAGCGCAATCCACGTCTGCAAGGCGCAGCTTACACAGCTCCTCACGCCGCGCTCCGGTGTACCAGACCAATATGAGTACGAAAAACAAGCTGTCGTGGATCACCATATCGCCGGGGGTGAGGCGGTCTTCGATCCCGGCGCACCCTGTCCACGGTGCCAGGGCGAAGATCGCGGCCCCCTGCTCCAAGGTGTAGCGGAGGCGAGCCGTCCGCTCGTCGCGATCATCAACCTGAACGAACTTACGGATTGCGATCTCGGGGATCTGCGGTGCCTGCTGACGGAGGAAGTCGTGGATTATCGCTAACTTCCTAAAATGCTTGTTCGCGGTCGGCACGAGCAGCCCGATCTCCTCCGGGGCGAGGTCACCGGTCTCCACACGCTCGATCGCGCGTGTCGCGATCTCGTCCAGAGTCGCGTCGGCCGCGCGATCCCGGGGTGATTTCCCGCAATTGGTGGGGATCTTGTCAAACCATTGGTCCAGTGTCTTGATGTCGCCGATCGTCACGCTCGCCATCGCCGTCTTAGGAGGGAGAGACATCTCCAGCAGGCGCGCCGCCCAGCGGATCTGACGTAGCGTCTGCTCTCCCGTCTGCGCCGAGGCGCGCTTCCCCTCGCGTCGATGCTCGAACATCCTGGGATTGTCGGCGATCAACCGCTCTGCGGCCTGTGTAGGCGTCATCAAACGCCAGGGTTCGACCACCGATGGGGTTGCGGCCGGCTTCTGAGCAGCCCCGTTAGCGACATGACCGACTTGCGTCATAGGCTCGGCGCTTCGGTCGATGTGCGGCTCGTCGTCAGGTCGAACGGGCGTCAGACCGGAGCCGTCCAGCAGGCGGGGCACGATCTCCAGCCGACACGCTCGGGCGGCGGCGGAGCGGGCCATCATCACCAGCTTGGACGCGATGCCTTGGTTGAGTTCGGTCGCGGAAACGCCAGCGCGGATCATCGCATCGAGCGTCTCTTCCCGGACTGAGTGGGCCAACGTCGGCGTATCCCGCACGAGAAGGCGCAAGCGGGACTGTTCTTCCTCGTCCAAGTCGGCGAAATGCTCGTCCGCGTAGTCCCAGCTCGGCGCGGGCTCCACGCCCGTTTGCGCGAACGCCGCCCAAAGCGTCTCAAAAGCCACGAGGTCGCGGTCCGTAGCTGAGATCGCGCGGAGCGTAGGGTCGAAGGCCCAGCGTGCGGTTTCGTGATCAAGTGCGTTGCGGTACGCCCGCATCTCACCGGAGAAGATCATCTTCTGCTGCTCGGGCGACAGGCCCTCGGCGGCGACCCGTTGGTACAAGCTCATCCTGACCTTCTCACTATGCGCGGTCATCGCGGCGGATCGTCCGCGCGCGATGCTCAGCTCCTTGGTCAGGAGGCTAAGCGCCAAGCTTATAGGTCGGGCGTCACCGGCGGCAAAGCGGACCGTCCGCCGCCACCAATATGTGCCCTCGCGACGAAAGGCGTTCTGAAGGTCGGACATGGGCGCTCGTCACAGCAGGTTGATACAGTGACTTGCTACAGCGCCGACCCAGCCAAGCTTCCGAGAAGCTGGATCTACGGATTTCCGCCATTCCGAGCGGTCGGAATGCTGGATTGGCTGGGGCGGCAGGATTCGAACCTGCGAATGGCGGCACCAAAAGCCGCTGCCTTACCACTTGGCGACGCCCCAACGGTCGGAGCGCGCTTATAGCCGCCCGCGTCCCCGTGGGAAGCCCCTCAGGCGAGCCGGTGGAGCCAGCCGTGCGGGTCGGGCGCCGCGCCGCGCTGGATCGCGACCAAGGCGGCGCGGAGCGCGGTCGTGACGGGCCCCTCGACGCCGCCACCGACCGTGAACCGGTCGTCGCCGTCGACGACCTCACCGATCGTGGTGACCACCGCCGCGGTGCCGCAGGCGAACGCCTCCGCCAGGCGGCCGCTCACCGCATCGGCGCGCCACCGGTCGATCGCATAAGGCTCCTCGCGCACGACGAGCCCCTGGTCGCGCGCCAAGGTCAGCAGCGAATCGCGCGTGATGCCGGGCAGGATCGTCCCCGTCAGCGGTGGCGTCGCGATCGACCCGTCGTCGAACACGAAGAACAGGTTCATGCCGCCCAGCTCCTCGACCCAGCGGCGCTCGACCGCGTCGAGGAACACGACCTGGTCGCATCCGCGCGCGATCGCCTGCTGCTGCGCGACGAGGCTGGCGGCGTAGTTGCCGCCGCACTTGGCCGCGCCCGTTCCGCCCGGGGCGGCGCGGCTATAATCGCGGCTCACCCAGGTCGAGATCGCGCGCGCGCCGCCCTTCCAGTAACCGCCGACCGTGGAAGCGATGACCATGAACAGATATTCGGTCGACGGCTTCACACCCAGGAACACCTCGCTCGCGATCTGGAACGGGCGCAAGTAAAGCGAGCCGTCGACCCCGGCGGCGGGCACCCAGTCGCGGTCGATCGCCACCAGCCGCTCGACCGCCTCGACGAACAGCGCCTCGGGCAATTCGGGCATCGCCATCCGCCGCGCGGAGTCGCGAAAGCGACGCGCATTGGCGGTCGGCCGGAACAGGGCGGTCCCGCCATCGGCCAGTCGGTACGCCTTCATTCCCTCGAAGATTTCCTGCGCGTAATGCAGCACCGACGAAGCGGGATCCATCTGCAGCGGCGCGCGCGCGGTGACGTGCGGGTCGTGCCAGCCGGCCGCCTCCGACCAGCGGATCACCGCCATGTGATCGGTGAACACACGCCCGAACCCCGGATCGGCCATCCGCCCCGCGCGCTCGGCGGCGGAAACGGGCTCGGCATGCGGACGGATGTCGAAAGGAAGCGCCAAGGCGGTCAACTCGTGAGGGAGGAGGTTGCGGCCGCGTACGGCGCGCGTCTAAGCGGGTCAACATGGCGTCCGCCCCCTCCGCTTCCCCGCTGTTCCTGCGCGAACCCGAACTCCGCCGCGGCCTGGAACTCCTGTATTTCGGCAATAGCCACATCACCCGCGCGATCGACCGGGGGCTGGCAGCGCAAGGGCTGGGCCGGGCGCATCACCGCGCGCTCTATTTCATCGCGCGCAAGCCCGACATGACCGTCAGCGAACTGCTCGCGCTGCTCGCCATCACCAAGCAGTCGCTGGGCCGCGTGCTGAACGAGCTGGCCGAGCGCGAGCTGGTCGAGACGCGCCCGGGCGAGCGCGACCGCCGCCAGCGGCTGCTCCGGCTGACCGCGTCGGGCGCGGCGCTCGAGACCGAGCTGTTCGACGCACTGCGCGAGAAGCTGTCGGCAGCCTATGCGCGCGCGGGCCAGCACGCGGTGGGCGGGTTCTGGGCGGTGCTCGAGGGGTTGATCCCAGAGGGCGAGCGCGAGCGGCTGGAGGCCCTGCGCGGCCGCGACTAGCGCGCCAGCGCCGCCAGTTCGCCGTTACGCCGCTCCGCCGCGCGCAGCGTCTCGGTCAGCAACCGCGCCAGCGCGTCGTCGCGGTCGAGCACGTTCAACCCCTCGCGGGTCGACCCTCCGGGGCTCGCGACGCGGTCGGCCAGCGTCGCCGGCGTCTCGTCCGCCCTCGCCGCCATCAGCGCCGATCCCTTGACGGTCGCCAGCGCCAGGCGCCGCGCCTGATCCTCGGGCAGCCCCAACGCCGCCCCTCCCCTTGCCAGCGCATCCACGAAGCGGAACAGGAATGCCGGACCCGAACCGGCGAGCGCCGTCACCGCGTCGAACAGGCGCTCCTCCGCGATCCACTCATAATGCCCGAGCGGCGCGGCCAGCGCCTCCGCCGTGCGGCGGGCGCCGTCGTCGCCGGTCGAGGTGAACAGCGCCGTGACGCCCTCGCCGAGCGCGACGGGCAAATTGGGCATGGCACGCACGACCGCCCCCGCACGACAAGTCGCGGCGACCGCCGCCTCGTCGACCCCCGCCAGGATCGACACGAGCAGCCGGGGCGCGTGGGCGGCAAAGGGCGTGCCGTCGAGCTCGCGCAGCTTTTGCGGCTTGAGCGCCAGGACGATCGTGTCGAACGCCTCGTCCGGATCGGGCACGGCGGTCAGCGTGACGACGCCGTCCGGCATGGCGCGCCCGCTCGGCGACACGACCGTCACCCGCGGGGGGTCGAGCCCGGCGACCAGCCAGCGGCGCAGCATCGCCCCGCCCATGTTGCCGCACCCGATCATCAACACACGTCCGGCGTCGGCGAGGGTCGCGGTCACCCGCCGCGCATCGTCATCCGCACCGGCGATGATGTCAGGCCTCGCCCTGCGTATCGATCAGCGCGGCGGCGATCGCCTCCTTGGGGGTCTTGCCGCCCCACAGCACGAACTGGAACACGGGATAGAAACGCTCGCACTCGTCGATCGCGCTTTCGACCAGCAGCTCGGCGGCGCCAAGCGACATGGTGCCCTCGCCGTCTCCCTCCGGTCCGCTGTCGATCATCGCCGCGTGACGATAAAGCAGCACGCCCGAGGACGACCACAGCTCGAAATGCCCCATCCACAGCTGTTCGTTGACCAGCCCGATCGTCTCGTAGATCGCCGCGCGGCGATCGTCGGTCACCTTGATGTCGGGAAAGGCCAGGAACTGGAGCACTTGGTCGTCGTCACGCCACAGCGCGCGCAGCTCATACTCGGTCCAGCTGCCCTTCACCGTCACGACGATCTCGTCGTCATGGCGCGTGTGGCTCCAGCCATGCGCGGCGTAATACGCCTCGAGCATGTCGATGGGGGCGGCGTCCTCCACCTCGAAATCGGCCTGTTCGAGCATCAGCGCCCCTCTCGCACCCAATTGGCGGGTGCGAAGGTGCCGAGCGGTCGCGGCTTACGCAAGCGTGTCGTCCACCCCGAGCGGCGAAGTTGTGGATAAGCCCGACCGCGCCGCCGCCTCGATCGCGTCGATGCGCGCGCGCA
>VYKR01000154.1_pt1 | contig 13592 bp, 17 predicted proteins | sample 5109561 | NCBI WGS metagenome assembly VYKR01 (sample SAMN12291799, study PRJNA351875) | freshwater metagenome | isolation source: freshwater lake | place: USA: Michigan, Ford Lake | collected 2015-08-15
GGGCAGGTCGGGGGCGGGCAGGTCGGGGACGGGCAGGTTTCCCCGGACCTGATGACCAACGAAACGGTGGGCGTCGGGTCGGTCGAGGAGGTCGGTCGCGTTCATCCCGAGGACGGCCGGGTGCATGTCGCCCCGCTGGCGACGCCCGGCTCGACCGCGGTCGACCTGATGAGCGGGGGACGCCGTGCCCGGGCCGAGGTGCGTACCGTGCGCCTTCGGCCCGGCGCCGCCGACGGCAGGCAGATCGGCGGAGCCTATGTGATCGGACCGGACGATCGGCCGCAATATGCCGTTGTCGACATTCAGGTGCGGGTGAACGGATGCGAGGTGCTGCTACCGTCGGGCGATCCGCCCCCGCTCGGCGATCCGCACGGGATCGCGCTGTCGCGTGACAAGCGAATGTGGATCCTCTCGCTCTGGGGATCGGACGCGGCGGAGTCGTATCGCCTGACTTATCGCTTCGACGATCGCCGGGTGATGCGCCGAAGGCTCGATTTCGGCGGCGTGGAGGAGGCCGCCTATACGATCGAGCGCGACGATCATGGCGAAGGTCGGAACTGCGAGCCGGTGCCGGCACGCTTGGCGCCCGCCGAGGCGCGGCGGCCGGATGCGGTACTGGCGACGAATCACTGACGCGGGCACGATGCGAGCGTGTAGATGGGTGGCTCGACGAACGATGGATCAGGAACCCCGATGTCCTCAGCCCGTACCTCGCTGGCGCTAACCGTGTCGCTTGTCGCCGCGCTCTCTATGGCGGGGTGGCGAGCCTCGGCCGCGAGCCAGAATACGACACAGCCCGCCAAGGTGGTACCCGTGCCCGCCATCCCCGTCCTGACCGCCACCGTGGTCGCCCGCTATCCGCATGATCGCCAAGCGTTCACCCAGGGGCTGATCTGGCGGGGCGACTCGCTGTACGAGAGCGTGGGGCAGGTGGGCCGGTCGGAGGTGCGCCGCGTGCGGCTGTCCGATGGTCGGGTGCTGGCGCGGGCGGCGATCCCGCCTTCGCAATTCGGCGAAGGGCTGGCCGCGCACGGCGACGAGCTGATCAGCCTGACCTGGCACGAGGGGATCGCGCACCGGTGGGACGCGGCGACGCTCAAGCTGCGCGGGGCGTTCCGTTACCGGGGCGAGGGCTGGGGGCTGGCGGGCGACGGGCGTTCGCTGGTGCTGTCGGACGGCACGCCGACGCTCCGCTTCCTGGACCCGGCGACCTTCGCCGAGCGGCGCCGCGTCACCGTCACGCTGCGCGGGCGGCCCTTGCGCGACCTGAACGAGCTCGAATGGTATGACGGCGCGATCCACGCGAATATCTGGCACACGCCGTTCATCGCCCGCATCGACCCGGCGACCGGCGTCGTCACCGCGCTGATCGACCTGTCGGCGATCGTCCGCGAGGTCGGGGCGACCGACCCGGAAGCGGTGGCGAACGGCATCGCCTGGGATGCGGGCCGGCGGCGGCTGTTCGTCACGGGCAAGCTGTGGCCGACCTTGTTCGAGGTGCGGCTGACCCCGCGCTAGCGCCCGGCCGCCAGCCGCGCGAGCTGGCGGTCATGGAGGCGGCCGAGCAGCGCCAGCGCCGCGACCGCGCCGACCAGGCACATCAGCATGTCCCATTGCGTGTCCCACGGATCGCCCTGGGTGCCCAGGAACTCGTCCGCGCCCTGCCCCAGCGCCATCGCGGCGGCGAACTCGATCAGCTCATAGGCGGCGCTGACCGCGAGGCAGCAGGCGACCACCAGCGGCCCCAGCAAGCGCCCGCCGACCCCGCCATGGCGACGCAGCAGCTCGCGCAGCACGATCGCGGGCACGAACCCCTGGGCGAAATGGCCGAACCGATCATAAGGATTGCGCGCCAGGTCGAGCCAGTCCTGGACGACGAACCCGGCGGGCACGCGCGCATAGGAATAGGCGCCGCCCAGCATCAGCACCAGGCCGTGCGCGCCGACCAGCGCGAGCGCCACCGGCGTGAGCGGGTGGCGGCGGGCGGTCGCCCACAGGATCGGCAGCGCGACCAGCACCGGCGCGACCTCCATCCACCAGGTCGCCCGGTCGAACGGCCGCAGCCCCGAGGCGACGAGCGCGGCGGCCCAGATTAGCGTCAGCACGATCAGCGAGCGCTGCGCTGTCCGGTGCGGGGCCACCTGCGGGTTTGGGGCGTGAGCGTTCATCGACCGGACCTAACACCCCCGGCGGGCTTGGGCCAACGCCGGCGAGGGAGCGGGGGAACGGAAGCGGCGCGGCCGGGTTCACGCCTGAACGACCAGGAGCCAGCCCGTGACCCGATCCGTCCTCATCGCCGCCGCGCTCCTCGCGCTCACCGCCTGTGACGGCCCGCGCGAGGATGCGGGCGAGGTCGCGGACAATGCGGCGGGCGTGGTGAGCAGCGAGGACGCGGTGGCCAGCGGCCCGAACGAGACGTTGGGCGAGGCGCGCGACGACGCCGCCGAAAGCGCGAACGACGCGCGCGAGGCGCAGGCCGACGCGCTGGAGGATGCCGCCGACGAGAGCCGCCAAGCGGCCGAGCAAAAGGCGGAAGCGCTGGAGCAGCAGGCCGAGCGCACGCGGGGCCAGTAATGCGCGTCGGTCACCCGGCCAGGATCAGCATCGCCCCCGCGAGCACGCCCGCCACCGCCGCGATCCGGGCCGGGCCGATCCGCTCGCCGAAGACGAAAGCGGCGATCAGGATCGCGGTGACGACGCCCGTCTCGCGCAGCGCGGCGAGCGGAGCGGTGGGGCCGAGCGAAAAGGCGAGGAGCGCCGCGCCGTAGGTGGTGATCGACAACAGCCCGGCGATCGCGCCCGGCCGCCACGTGGTCCGCATGGCGGCGAACACGCGCCCGCGTGTCGCCAGCGCGAACGCGGCGATGACGACCGGTCCCATGGTCGCGAACAACCAGACGATGTAGCTGAGCGGGGTGGGCGCGGCGCGGACGCCCGCCGCGTCGATCACCGTATAGGCGGCGACCGCGATCCCCGTCAGCGCTGACCAGCCCAGCGTCCGCGCGGACAGGTGCCGCCCCGCGACGAGCGCGGACATCGACCCGCCGATCAGCGCCACGCCGAGTAGGTCGGCCGCGCCCGGCCGCTCGCCGAGCAGCCCGATCGACAGCGCGGCGGTGACCACCGGCGCGACGCCGCGCACCGCCGGATAGGCGGCGGAGAAGTCGCCCGCCTCGTAGGCGCGGACGAGCGCGAAGAGGTAGGCGGCGTGGACGACCGCGCTCAGCGCCAGCAATCCCCAGGCGCCGGTCGGCCAGGGCACGAAGGCGACGAGCGGGAGCATGACGAGCGCGCTCGACCCATCGGTGGCGGCGCGCGCGGCCATCTTGTCGCGCCCGCCCTTCACCAGCGCGTTGACCACCGCGTGGAGCGACCCGGACAGGATCATCAAGAGGGCGGCGACGGTGGGCATGGCGGCGTGGTGGGCGGGGGCGGACGGGCGCGCAAGCAGGGGCGCTCGATGTAGCGGCGATCCGGCCCCGTCGCGGGAGGGACGTTGTTCCTAACCTGCCTCAATCATTGAACTTTGTCCGATTCACCACGTTCCCGATTCCGACAACGGAGGAGAGCAGAGATGGATCGCAGGGCATTCGGGACGACGTTGCTGATGGGCGGACTGGGGCTCGCCGCCGCCCCCGCGCTGGGCCAGGGCAGGCGCATGCGCGACCAGATGGCGATGGGAATGATGCCGATGGGCCCCGCCGAGCGTCGCCATCACATGGACACGCTGACCGTCGGCTCGGTCGCGCTGGAGACGAGCCGGATGGCGCAAAGCCGCGCCGCCGATCCGCGGGTGCGCCAGTTCGCCGATTTCGAGGTGGAGGAGCAGACCACCGTGTCCGAGATCCTGAACGAGATGATGCGGATGCCCCCACCGCCGCCGTCCCCGACCGACCGCCGGATGATGCAGAGCCTGGCGTCGATGCGCGGCGCGGAGTTCGACCGGATGTACCTGACCGGGCAGCTGGACGGGCATCGGCGACTGCTGGGGATCCAGGAGACGTATCTGGCGCAGGGGCGGATGCCGCATCACCGGCATATCGCGATGTTGGCGCGCGGGCGGATCCTGGAGCATATCCGGGATGTGCAGGCGCTCGGCGCACGCGCCTAGCGAAGCTAGTCGCGAGACGCCGCGCGCACGGCCGGCGCGAGCCCGCTCGCGTCCGACGACGCGGCTTCGCCGCGGCGTGGCCTGACATCAGCGGCAGGCGGACGCGGGAGTAAATCCCGCGTCGTCGACCGGGGCTGCGGCCCCGTCGGCCGGGCGGAGGCCGATCAGGTAACTAGACGCTTGAGCGTCGTTACCTGATCGGCCTCCGCCGCCGGCTTATCCACCCTAATCCGCGCGATCCGCGGAAACCGCATCGCCACCCCCGATTTGTGCCGCGTCGAGTCGTGAATCGAGTCGAACGCGATCTCCAGCACCATCGTCTTCTCCACCTCGCGCACCGGGCCGAAGCGTTTGAGCGTGTGGTTCCGCACGAACTTGTCGAGGAAGCGCAGCTCCTCGTCGGTGATGCCCGAATACGCCTTGCCGACGGGCTGGAGCTCGCCCTGCTCCGTCCAGCAGCCGAAGGTATAGTCGCTGTAGTAGCTCGACCGGCGCCCCGAACCGCGCTGCGCGTACATGATCACGCAATCGGCGGTGAGCGGATCGCGTTTCCATTTATACCACAGCCCGGCGCGACGCCCGCCGGTATAGGGCGAGTCGCGGCGTTTCAGCATCACTCCCTCGATCGCCGCGTCGCGCGTGCCGGCGCGGATCGCCTCCAGCTCGGTGAAGTCGGCGGCCTCGATCACCTGGGACAGGTCGAACCGCTCGGCGTCGAGCCGGGGCACGAACTGCTCCAACCGCGCGCGGCGATCGGTCCAGGACAGGGCGCGTATGTCCTCCGTCCCGTCGACGAGCAGGTCGTACAGCCGCACGAAGGCGGGATAGTCGGCCAGCATCTTCGCCGACACGGTCTTGCGCCCCAGCCGCTGCTGGAGCGCGTTGAAGCTGGCCGCGCCCCCGCCGTCCTCCAAGGTGCCGCCCTGATGCTCGCCCTTCACCATCAGCTCGCCGTCGACGACGCCCGGCGTCGAGAAAGCGGCGGCGACATCGGGGAACGAGCCGGTCACGTCGTCGCCCGTCCGGCTGTAGAGCCGCGTCTGGCCCGCGACATGGACGATCTGGACGCGGATGCCGTCCCACTTCCACTCGGCCGCGTAGTCGCCCAGCGACACGCGCGCGTCCTCCAGCCCGTGGGCGAGCATGAAAGGACGAAAGGTCGGCACGTCGACTGGGCTCGGCTGCGCCCCGCGCCCCTCCACCCAGTCGAACAGCGAGAGATAAGGCGGGTCGAGCCCGTGCCACAGCTCCTCGACCAGATCGACATCGACGCCGTACGCGTCGGCCAGCGCGGTCTTGGCGAGGCGCGCGGACAGGCCCGCGCGCAGCTCGCCCGTCGCCATCTTGAGCAGCGCGAAGCGTTCCTCCGGGTCGAGCACGTCGAGCATCCGCGCCAGCTCGGCCGGCGCGTCGGAGCGCGACAGGTGGCGCAGCCGGTCGACCGCGCCCGACACGGTGATCGGCTCCGGATCGACGGGCACGACAGGGGCGGGCCATAGCAGCGACACCGTTTCCGCCGTGTCGCCGACGAAATCGCGGCTCATCCGGAACAGCACCGGGTCGATCCGCGTCTCGATCAAGGCGCGGATCAGCGCGGGCTTGACCGCGGGCAGGTCGAGATCGCCCGTCAACGCCGCCATCGCCCAACCCCGGTCAGGATCGGGCGTGGCGCGGAGATAGTCGGCGACCAGCTTGAGCTTGGCGTTGCGCGAGCGGGTGTAGATGAGCGAGTCGAGCAGGGCGGCGAAGGCGTGCATGGGACCGTAACGATCCCGCCGCGTCAGGGGTTGCGGGTGCGTCAGCCTCGTCCGGCTCATGCGGGTGGATCGCAGCCCAGGCTTGGATCGTGCGGGGGCGGGGACTAGCGTGCTGCCGGTGCCGTTCGGGGTGGGGCCGGATTTTTGGGTGTCGGCGCTCGGGCTTTGAGGAACAGCGGCCGGTGGACGCGGGAGTAAATCCCGCGTCTCGTCGGTCGCGGCCGGAGCCGCGCCGGCCGCTCGGCGAGCCTGCGCCTCGGCTTCGCCTTGGCGTGCTCGACCTAAGCTTCGCTTAGCTCTTGCGGCTCGCCTCGAACAGGAACCACGCCCGCTCCTCGGCTTGGTCGATCCACTCGTCCGCGATCGACGAGGTGGCCGTGTCCTTGGCCTCCTCCGCCCGCTCGCGCGCTTCGCGGATCACGCCGACGAGCTTGAGGTTATCCTCGCGCAGCGTGGCGAGCATCTCGTGCGGGGGGACGAAGTCGCGGTCGTCGTCGCGGATCGACTGGCGGCGCTGGATGTCGCCGATCGAGCGAAGCGTGACGTTGCCCGTCTTGCGCACGCGCTCGGCGATCACGTCGGTGGTCGCCAGGATCTGCGCCGCCTGATCGTCGAGCATCAGGTGATAGTCGCGGAAATGCGGCCCCGATACGTGCCAGTGATAATTCTTGGTCTTGAGGTAGAGCGCGAACGAGTCGGCCAGCACCAGGTTCAGCCCGTCCGCGACGCTGCGCGTGTCGTTGCGGTTGAGGTCGGTGGGCGTGTCGAGGGGCGCGGGGACGGCGTCGGCCATGGGATGCTCCGAATAAGGTTCGGAAGCGGAACGAGGCTGGGCGGGATTGGCTCCCGGTTCACACGAGCCGCAGCGCGGAAAAAGCGAGCGCGGCGCCCGTGACCAGGAACAGGGCGGCCGCCGTGCGACGAATGGCGAGCTGGGGCAGGGCGGTCCAGCCGCGCTCGCCCAGGAGCGCCGCCGAAGCGATCACCGCGAGCGATCCCACCGTCGCCCCGATCGCCGCCGCCCATGGCAGGTCGGCGGAAACGGCGAGCGCCAGCACGATGAACTGCAACCCGTCCCCGAACGCCAGCACGAACAAGCCTAGCGCACTCGTCCCGAACGCGCCCAGCCGCCAGCCCGCGAGCCGATCGGGCTCGCTGGCGCGCACCAGCCCGCCCGCGCCCTGGAGCAGCAGCGCCAGCGCCAGGAACAGCCGTCCCGCCTCGGGGGTGATCGTGCCCCGGAGCAGCAGCGCGCCCGCGCAGGCGATGAGGCTTGCCGCACCGATCGCGAGCGCGGCGGCGAGGATCAAGATCCCCGGCCGCCGGTACCGGTCGGCGAGGATCGCGCCCAGCCAGGCCGGACGATCGCCGGCTTGGGCGAGCGCGCCCGCGACCAGCGCCGCCATCAGCGCGTCCATGCCGCTACCCGACCCGCCTTGCACAGGCGGCGGCAAAGGCGTCGCACGCGGCGGCGTCGTTCCGCTCGCAACCGACCGCGTCGCGCAGCATCTCCAGCCAGCCATGGACGAGCGGCCCGTGCTCGCCGCGCGACAGGGCGTCATCGAGCAGATGCGCCACCGTCACCGCCGGGTGCAGCCCCGCCCGGTGCGCGATCGCGCGGACCTGCCCCAACTCGCCCGCCAGGTCGCGTGCCTGGGCGCGCGCCGCGCGGTCGTCGATCGCGGCGATCCGTCGGCAGAGTTCCGCCTTCACCGCGTCCAGTCCCGTGCCCGTCATGCGATCGCCTCCCCGTCCCGATCGAAAGGCTGCACCATTTGCGTGAAGGTCACGTTACCGGCGCCTCCGGTTGACTTGCCTGGGCGGTTGCGCCATGCGCGCCGACGACCAAGCGGAGGGCGTCACCTCGCCGCTTTTCCAGTTGCGGACCGAAGGATAGGGCCCATGGCCAAGCCGACCACCATCAAGATCAAGCTCGTCAGCACCGCCGACACCGGCTTCTTCTACGTCACCAAGAAGAACCCGCGTACCAAGACGGAGAAGCTGTCCTTCAGCAAGTACGACCCCGTCGTGCGCAAGCATGTCGAGTTCAAGGAAGCCAAGATCAAGTAACGCGCCGGGCGGCTTGCGGCGTACCGCCACAAGACTCGCCCAAGCCCGGCCGGCCTGCCGCAGGCCAGGACCGACGGCGCGGCTCCGCCGCTACGCGACCCGGAACAGAGCCGTGGGCCACTCCGCCTGCGGCTTTCTCGCGTTGCGACGACGATGGTGATTGAAAATCAACGTCGATGACGGTATAAACGGTATCGCAGTTGGATCTTCTATGGGTCACCGACCGGGACGGGGCGTGCTAGGCTAGTAGCGCGCCCCGTTTTCCATATTGGGGGCCGGGGAGCTAGCCCGACCCCCGCCAGTCGCTAGGAGCGTCTGGCTACCTCCACGATTCTCAGAACGAGCATCGCAAAGGCGATCGCCGCCGAGATGATGGCGACGATCAGGATTGCAGAGGAATCTTCTATATAAATCACCTCCCTTTGACGGCGCGATTGGCCCGAAAGCCTGCCGCCGCCGGGGAACATGGCCGAGCCGTCCGGACCCGGCAAGCGCGTCAGGTCAGCGCCGCGATCTCGTTCATGAAGCGGGCCAGGCTGATCGGTTTGGACACATAGGCGTCCGCGCCGGCCGCGCGGATGCGCTCCTCGTCCTCGCGGCCCGCATAGGCGGTGACGGCCATGACCGGGATCGCCCGGAGCTCCTCGTCGGCCTTGAGTTCCAGGATCAGGTCGTAGCCGGTCACGTGCGGCATCTGGATGTCCATCACGATCAGGTCGGGGGCGAAGGCCCGCGCGCGCGCCACCGCCTCGCGCCCGTCGCGCACCGGCTCCACCAGATGGCCGTGCGCGCGGAGCAGGTCGCAGAATAGCTTGAGGTTCAGTTCGTTGTCCTCGACAACGAGCACCTTCTTCGTCAAATCCCGGCCCCCAGACACCCTCACCCGAGTATAGCCGTTTGCGCCGACAAGATACACCCGACGCCGCCGCGCTCGCGCTGCGGGCGATGGCTTGGACGCTCTCCGAGCCCGACCGGGCGCAGCGCCTGCTCGACGTGACGGGCCTCGATCCGGATGACCTGCGGACACGCGCGGGCGAGTCCGCCGTGCTGGCGGCGGTGATGGGTTTCCTGGAGGCGCACCAGCCCGACCTGCTCGCCTGCGCCGACGAGCTGGAGGTCGCGCCCGAGGCGCTGGTCGCGGCCCATGAGGAACTGGACCGGTGAGGCCGCTCCTGATCAGCGACTGCGACGAGGTGCTGCTCCACATGGTCCGCCATTTCGGCGACTGGGTGGGCGAGGCGCACGACATGGACTTCACGGTCGGCCATCCCGAGGTGTTCCGGACGCTGCGCCACCGCGCCACTGGCGAGCGCCCGGCGACCGAGAAGGCCTGGGAGCTGCTGGGCGGCTTCTTTCCCGCCGAGATGGGTCGCCAGACGCTGGTCCCCCATGCCGCCGAGGCGCTGGCGGCGCTCGGCGAGCGGGCGGACATCGTGATCCTCACCAACATCGCCGACGAATGCCGGGGCCCCCGCCGCGAGCAGCTGCTGAAGTTCGGCATCGACGCGCGGGTGGACTGTAACTCCGGCGGCAAGGGCGGGCCGGTCGCCAAGCTCGTCGAGGAATATGGCGCGACCGTTGCGGTGTTCGTCGACGATCTGCCCGTTCATCACGAATCGGTCGCGACCCACGCGCCGGGCGTCCACCGGCTGCACATGGTATCCGAGCCCGAGCTGGCCCCGCACATCGCCCCCGCGCCGCACGCCCATGCGCGGATCGACGACTGGCGCGACGCCCGCGCCTGGATCGCGGCGCGGTTCGAGGCGGGCGTTCCGGCCGCGACCTGATCCCGGGAACTTGACGGCCGGCCGGGGCCGGGGCAGCGGGCGGGGCATGACCGATCCCATCGACGCGAAGCTGGCCGAACTAGGCCTGACCCTCCCCACCGCCGCCGCGCCCGTCGCCGCCTATGTCCCGACCGTCGAGGCGGGCGGGATGCTCCATCTGTCGGGCCAGCTGCCCTTTCGTGACGGCCAGGTCGTGACCGGACGGCTGGGCGAGAACCTGTCGCTCGAAGAGGGCCAGGAGGCCGCGCGCCTGTGCGGGCTGATGGTCCTGGCGCAGGTCAGGGCGGCGCTGGGCGGGTTCGACCGCGTGCGCCGGGTCGTGAAGCTGGGCGTGTTCGTCAACTCCACCGCCGACTATACCGACCAGCCAAAGGTCGCGAACGGCGCGTCCGAGCTGATGGCGGCCGTGTTCGGCGAGGCCGGCCGTCATGCCCGCGCCGCCGTCGGCGTCGCGGCGCTGCCGCTGGGCGCGGCGGTCGAGGTGGACGCGATCATCGAGCTGGCGCCGCGCTGACTTGACCGGGTTGGAGGGCGGTCGCGCACGCCCTATCTGCTGGAGCGAATGACCGCCGTCACCGCCCGCATCCTCGACGGCGTCCGCCAATTGCCCGCGGGCGAGTGGGACGCGTGCGCGGGCCCGGGCAATCCGTTCGTCTCGCACGCCTTTCTGTCGATCCTGGAGGAGTCGGGATCGGTCGGCGGGCGGTCGGGCTGGCAACCGGTGCCGATCGTCGTCGAGGACGCGGACGGCGCTCCCCGCGCGGTCGCGCCGGCCTATGCCAAGAGCCACAGCCAGGGCGAATATGTCTTCGATCACGGCTGGGCCGACGCGTGGGAGCGCGCGGGCGGGCGTTATTATCCCAAGCTCCAGCTCGCGGCACCCTTCAGCCCGGTGCCGGGCCCGCGCCTGCTGCTGCGCGACGAGACGGACGCCCCCGCGCTCATCGCCGGGGTCGAGGCGGTGGTCGAGCGGCACGGCCTGTCCTCCGCCCACGCCACCTTCGTCACCCCCGCCCAGGTGCCGCTGTTCGAGGCGGCGGGGTGGCTGATCCGCGAGGGCGTCCAGTTCCACTGGGCCAATGACGGTTATGCCACGTTCGACGACTTCCTGGGAGCGCTCGCGTCGAGGAAGCGCAAGGCGATCAGGAAGGAGCGCGCGGCGGCGACCCTGGGGCTGACGATCCGCCACCTGACCGGCGGCGAGCTGACCGAGGCGCATTGGGACGCGTTCTGGCGCTTCTATCAGGACACCGGGCAGCGCAAATGGGGGCAGCCCTATCTCAAGCGGTCCTTCTTCTCGCTGCTCGGCGAGCGGATGGCCGACCGGACCCTGCTGATCCTCGCCGAGCGCGACGGGCGGCCGATCGCGGGGGCGCTCAACCTCATCGGCGCCGACACGCTGTACGGCCGCTATTGGGGGTGCACGGAGGAGGTGCCGTTCCTCCATTTCGAGTTGTGCTATTACCAGGCGATCGACGCCGCGATCGCGCGCGGGCTCCGCTTCGTCGAGGCGGGCGCGCAGGGCGAGCACAAGCTGGCGCGCGGCTACTCGCCCGTCGCCACCTGGTCGGCGCATCACCTGCCCGACCCGAATTTCCGCGAGGCGGTAGCCGGGTTCCTCCGCCGCGAGCGTGCGGGCGTGGCGGCGGAGCGCGATTACCTGGAGGCGTTCACCCCGTTCCGGCGGGCGGGATAGGCTGGCGGCGGTCGTCGACCCGGAGCAGCAGGTGCGACCCGTCGCGCCAGATCGGCGTCAGTCCCCGGAGCAAAGCCGGGTCGTAGGGCGGCGGTTGGAGCAGCCAGACATAATCGAACGCGTCGCGGGGGAACTCGGTCAATGCGCGCGCGATCGGCCGCCATAGCTCGCGGCGGCACTGGACGGCCGTCACCATCTGGCTGGGGTCGTGCGAGAAGCGCCCGGCGGGATAGTAGCGCGTCGTGAGCAGCTGCGCGCCCGGCATCGACCATTGGTCGTTCGAGTAGGCGAGGCGACGCACCAGCGCCATCGCCGGGATGTGCTCGAGGCGTGAATAGGACCATTCGTCGCGGCAGCTGCGCCCGACGAACGTCACCAGCCGCGCCCCGACTGGGAGCCGGGGCAGGGCGGCCAGCGCCCGGTCGTAGCTGCGGTCATGGAGCGCGTAGCTCCAGGTCGTGCCGCCCAGCCGCACGAGGAAAAAGGCGAGGCCGAGCGCCGCCAGCGTCGCCGACCCTTTCAGCGACAGCCCCCGCCTGGGCCGTAGCGCGACCAAGGCGATCGCCACCGCGAAGGGGACGAGCCGCATATCGGCATAGGCCGACCCGAACACCACGCGCGGCAGCAGGAAAAAGACGAGCAGCAGAAACAGCGCCGACAGCAGCAGGTTGCGCGAATACTCGATCCGCTCGTTCCGGACGCCGCGCAGCAGGATAAAGTACATGATCGTCGCCGAGGCGATGTCGAAGGCCAGCCACCGGTCGCGCAGGATCATGGCGATATAGGAGAATTTGCCACGCCAGTTGAACCAGTCGCCCGTCTTGCCGGTGACATGGTCGCTCGACCGCCAGAAGATCATCAGCACCATCGGCAGCGCGAGCGGCAGGCAGCCGAGCCCCGCGCGCATCGCCGGGGCCGCCCAGCGGCGGACGAACCCGCGCTGGCCCGCCGCCCCGTCATGCTGGCGGATCAGCTCGGCGGAAAAGGCGAGCACGCCCAGCACGCCCCAACCGAACGTGTGGCACAGCCATAAGAGGCAGGAGAGCGGCACGAACAATACTGCGCGCAAGCGGAGCCGCCCGAGCCGCGCGAGCCGGAGCCACAGCGCGAACAGGTTGAGCGCGATCGCCATCGACAGGGCGAAGTTCACGAACCCGAACTGGAACGGGTAGCTATAGGCCAGCGGCAGCGCGAACAGCGCGGTGGCGGGAATGCGGCCATGCACCTCGCGCGCGATCCACAGCAGCCCCGCCACCGTCAGCGCGGGGATGAGAAGGACGATCAGCTTGACCGCCGGCTCCAGCCCGAGCAGCCGGCCCAGAGGCTCGACGAGCAGGTCGAGGCCGAGATTGCCGATCACCTGCCAGCGGAAATCATACCAATTGGCCAGATGCGGATGGTCGCCGATCGCCAGCTGGACGCGGTAGCGCCCCATATGCCCGGGCAGGTCGACCAGCGGCGGAATGTCGGGCCACCAGAGCGGGATCGTCGCCAATAGCGCGGCCAGCGCGACGAACCACCGCGTCTGCCACCAATGCGGAGTACCGGGCGCGTCCACCCATGCGCTGTAGCGACGCGCGAGCGCGCCGGGCAAGCCTTACCGCGCGATCAGGAGCTTAACCGCGCGATCACAGGCATCACCGCGCGACCACCCGCCAGACGCGGACGGGCGAGCCCGGCATCGGCACCGGCCGGAGCCAGTCGAACCGTTCGCCCCGATCGAGCCGCGCCCAAAAGCCGTTCGGCGCGACCATCCGGTACAGCCCGGCCTCCGGCAGCCCGGGGCAGACCGCGAGATAGTCGGCGCGGGCCTGACGGACCAGGATCGCCGCTTGCGCCGGCGACCCCGTGAACGCCTCGAACACGCGGCGGATCGCGTCGGCGCCGCGGTGATAGCCGCCCGTGACCGCGCGGTGGCGCGTCATGGCGACGAGGTCGGGCGATACGTCCACGGGCGCGAAGACGACGCCCGGCGGCAGCCGATCGAGCGCGCGCATCTCCCAGCTTTCCGCGCATCCGGGTTCCCCGACCGCGTCGCCCGATATCGGCCCGGTGCCGACTATCTGGGGAACGAGCGCGCCCATGACCGCGCCCGGCGCGGCGAGCAGCAGCACGCCGACGGTCGCGGCGATGCGCGGTCCCGCACGCGGGAGGGCGCGCGCGCGGGGCAG
>VYKR01000394.1_pt1 | contig 13490 bp, 14 predicted proteins | sample 5109561 | NCBI WGS metagenome assembly VYKR01 (sample SAMN12291799, study PRJNA351875) | freshwater metagenome | isolation source: freshwater lake | place: USA: Michigan, Ford Lake | collected 2015-08-15
TTCGTTTAAAAACTCTAATTCTTCTTGTTTTTTCCAATCGGTTAGCATTGAAGAAGTTTCAGTATATCCTACTCTTTCTTGTCTTTCGTACCATGCTTGTGTTCTGAGATGGAGAGCTTTGTTGTAAACCAATCTTACACAGCCCAAAGTGCGCCGCAATAGCGACTCTTGTTCGGGTGTGGGGTAAAATCGGTAAGAATAAGCTTTTTCCATGTCTCACATTTTAGCATATATTTCGTAAATGTGATAATATTTAACAGTAAAGCCGTCGTAGAACGACGGGGTTTCAGACCCAAAATTCCCGATGATTTCTAGGGTTTGGCCAGGGAATTGGGTGAGAAGTCAGTCCCGATGAAAAAATTTTCACCCCCACAGATGAAAGAGGTTTCCTTCCCACACCCCACAACCTCTTTCAAGTCAGGAGATAGTATTTAGCTTTTTAGCCGTCAGCCATCAGCTTTTTCTCCCTGCTCCCCGCACCCTTCTGCCAAGTCTGGCGTTCTAGGCTGTCATTTTCTTCCCTAGCCACCCGGATTAAGAGGGCTGCTAAAAAGAGACTGGCTAAACTGGAACTGCCGCCATAACTAAAGAGGGGGAAAGGTAAGCCGGTAGTGGGTAAAGAACCAGTGGCCACACCGATATTTAACAGGGATTGACCGATCAAAATTACCATCGCCCCGATCGCCACTAATTTTTTGATGCGATGACGACATTTAACCGCCACGATCAGGGCGAGAGTAGCGTAGAGAAATAGCATGATTAACAGTAAAATACCGCCAATAAAACCAAATTCCTCACCAAAGACAGCGAAAATAAAATCCGTATCCGGGAAGGGTAGATAAAATAATTTTTGTTGGGATAAACCGTAACCGCTGCCGGTGGTTCCGCCAGAACCGATCGCCAGTAAACTCTGCACTAATTGATAACCATCACCCCGGGGATCCTGCCAGGGGTCTAAGAAAGATAAAATCCGTTTTCTCTGGTATTCGCGGAAAGTAACACTAACCACAGCCATAGTTACACCCAGTAAAGCGGTGCTGGTCATGTAGGATAAAGGCAGACCGGAGGCAAGAGCGATCAGCCAGAGAGTTATACCACACAGAGCAGTGGTACTCAAGTTAGGTTGTAAGAGAATGCCGGCTAGAATTAGCCCAAAAATAGCGATCCAAGTTAACCGTTGATTGACATTTAAACGCGGCCAGCCACCGAAAACCGCCGCTCCTTGCAGGACGAGAAACGGTTTCATAAATTCCGACGGTTGCAAGAGAATCGGCCCGATTTTAATCCAACGGGTGGCACCGTTGATATTAGCTCCCAAACCAGGGATAAGAGTGATCAAAATTAATCCTAAAACTAATAAAATCATCCAGGGTGCAATTTTGAGCAGATTCTCGATCGGCAATCGCACTAGGAAATTAAAGCCAATTAAGCCAATCCAAAGCCAGATTAATTGGCGGATAAAATAGTATAGTCCGTTATCGAAGCGACTGTCAGCCAGAGCGTAGGAAGCGGAAAAAAGCACGACTAACCCGACTAGGAGCCACAAGAAAGTCATCCAGCGCAATAATCGCGCTTCGGCTGACCAGTTTTTCACATCGGGGTCAAAAATAGGAATAATGTATTGCCACACGGAGATTTTCGAGAAGAAGTATCTTGTACAGATTAACCGAAAAGACTAGGCTCGATCGCAGTTTGTTCCACTATCCGACGGCGACATGACCGATTAAACCCGCATTTTCACCGTGCCATTCTAGGGTATCACCGATCGCCTGACCGTCATGATAGGCAGCCAAGAGAATTTCCGCCGTTTTCCCCCAAACAATATTACCCTGACGATCAAGGGAAATCATGCCCAGATCCCGACCATTAGTTTGGGATTCGCGCATCGATTTCTCCACGGCAGCGGCGAGGGAAAAACCATCGCTGACGCGAATGACCACCTTAGCGGCTAAACACTCATCAATAATATCTTCCCCGACTCCCGTGCAACTTACGCCCGCCCATGGATTCGCATAATTGCCAGCCGGCATGGCACTGTCACTAACGCGACCGATTCTTTCTAGTCCCTTACCTCCGGTAGAAGTTCCGGCGGCGATGTCTCCTTGCTGGTCGAGAGCCACCACCCCGATAGTTCCCCGTTGCGCTGAGGAGTCGGCGAATAAACGGGCCATTTTGCGATTAAAATTCGTCTTTCTTTCCTCCATCCATTCTTGAATCCGATAATCGGTTAGGGGATCATAGAGGGGAATTTGTAATTCTCTGGCCAGATCTGCAGCTCCAATTTCCGAGAGAATGCGATCCTCTTGACTTTGGAGAAATTGAGCGAGGCTAATGGGATTCTGTACCCGCGAGACGTTAATGACACCGCTTAAACGCTGGCGACGACCATCCATCAAGGCTGCGCTCATTCGCACCTGACCGTCCGATTGCACCACCGAACCAGTCCCAGCATTAAATCGCGGTTCATCCTCCAGTAACATACATCCTTTTGTCACCGCCTCCACAGCACTCGCACCATTGTCAAGGAGGTTGTAAATATTCTTAACAATCCCCCGGAGAGAATCGCGTACTGATTCTAAACCACCTTTGTCCTCTAGGGAACTCGCTCCCCCATGAATAATTAACTTCGGATTTACTCTGGTCATTATTGTTCTAACATCATATTACCGCTCGGATCTAAACTATCACGTTATCGCTACTCCGCTTCTCCAGTGCCGTCTTAACCGGTAAGTAGGGTTTGCGGCAAAAAGTTTTTCCTGGGGACAGGGTGCGGGGTGTGGGGTGTGGGGTGTGGGGTTTTAGCCATTTTCAGGGGGTCAATTACCTAATTTTCAGGGAAAAAGTCCCGGAATTTTGCCCCGATCACTCCCATATCCGGTACTTTTTGATTGACAAAAGGTCTAAAAGTGTTACCCAACAAAGTTTTCAGATTTATTCAGCCAACCCTAATTACTCACCGTTCGCTCCTTTCTGGAAGCGAGAATTTGCTCAATTGTCTCAAATACAGTCTAGCCAACACATTGACCGTTCTCATCGAAATTTGTTAGTACAAAAAGACTATTTTGAGGTTAACGAATTGATTGGGGATTTGAGCGGGTAAGTGCCAATCAACCCCCTTAAAGCCTAATTATCAACGAGCCTTGAAAAGAGGGCGAACGAGGGGACTTGAACCCCCGAGTGGTGGAACCACAATCCACTGCCTTAACCACTTGGCTACGCTCGCCGTACACCTTTTCAAGTATAGCACAAGACGAATGGTTGACAAGAGGTTTTTTATCCTAATTCAGGCTATGGTTAGGGTAAGTGAGTGATGATTTGAGAGCTTATGAAATTGGCGCGGTTAGGGGGAATAGTTTTAGGAGTGGTTTTAGGGGGAATTGCGGGGATATTGCTGACAACTAACCCTAATCGTCAAGATTACGAACAATACGCTTCCCAGAGGTTAACTAGCTATCTTAAGGATAATGTCTGCGCTCGGGCGCAAGCTTCCCTCGAGGTGCAAGCTCTCTTACGGGGTTACTGTAAAATGTTGGTGGATACGGGTCATCCTTTTTTACAAGAAGCGATCGCCACTCACACCACTAGAAAGAATTTTGTCATTTTCAGCGTTTATCAAACGGAATTATGGTTCCCTCCCCCTTTACCTAGTTATCACTTCAGCACCGTCGGTTTTTTGAACAAATTATACATCTACGAAGCTTTAGAACTGTAGTCAGGCAATTGAAATTTTCCGAGAGTAAATCCTGATGGTAGTGATTTTATTGTAGTGGTGATAGCTGAAACTTTTGCTAATTGGGCATTGTAGCCGACATTCCGCACATCTTCATATACTTTTATATATTTTTACATTCCCCAAGATGTTTTGACGAAAAACCTTCATTGTAGAAACTACTATTGAGAACATTTTCAATAATTGATTTTTTCTGAGAAAAAAAATTACAATTCTTCACCTTGAGAAAAATCAATCATTATAGCTATAGTCCCTACTGGCAATGGGTTTTAAGCAATATATTAGTAAAAATCATCAATTGAATGTTAAGAAGTGCGGAAAGTGGGTCATGATTTTGTAACCATGACCAACTTACCCCTGTTACTCTAGCAATTCCTCGTCAGGAAATTCGTTCGAGCAAGAGTTGATCAATTAATTGTTTGGTTTCGTCAGAGACGGTTTTATTAGTGGGATTGATCACAAACGTTTGACCACATTCTTTACCTTGACGTTTGGGTTTTCCATTATGAATAGAACCATTCTTGATCATATAATGAGAACCACAACGCTTGACAGGGGAATAGAGGTGAACTAGGGGGGTATTTTGTTCGGTGCTAGACTGATATTTGAGTAAGCCAGACAGGAGCCAGAAAAAGATATTTATCAGAAAAGTCATGAGCAAGCTAGAGGTTTAAAGACTGAGCGGGTACAATTCATACCAGGTAAGCAAGAGGGCTACGGCACTACTACCGAATCATTACCAAAACTCGAAATTTAGCTATAGTTATAGCATCTTCCTCATTGCAAGCAATAATTTCTAGACTATTTTGTAATAATCCTTCATCTCTCAATCGTTTAATAATTTCCTCTGGGGATTCTCCTAAGTCAACAATTTTCGATAATACCTCTACCCAATTAATAATACTGATATAACAGCCATTAATCAAGGCATTTTCTACAATTTCTGCTCCTAGTTCATCTCTAAGATAAGCTAAAAAGGCAGAAGCATCTAACACAGATTTATTCACTTAAATACTCCTGTCTGCGTTCTTGAATAAGTTCATCTACTAAATTTCTATCAGGTGATTTATTTTTTAATAAACCTCTTAATTTTTTAACTTGATTTTTGAGACTAACTAATTGCAGTGTTCCATTATCTTCCAGAGTTAAAATTAATCTATCTCCAGATTCTAAATTAAGAATTTGTTGTATTTCTTGCGGTAAAGTTAAACGTCCTTCTGGTTCAATATCAAGTATGTATTGTTGAGAAAGTGATGAATTAGCAACTGTCATAACTTTATATTTCCTTGTTTTCTACCTATTTCTAGTTTAGCAAAATTCTCAAAGTTAATCCTGTAGGGTGCGTTAATGAAATGTAACACAAACAGTAAGTTTTGGAAAGACTCAAGCTCTAATCACAGTAATTCTATATTGATTTTCCGTCACTACCACCTGCGTTGATAACCTTTCTTCCATTGGTAAGGCATTTTTGCGCCTATCAAAGATAAATAACCAACCAAAATCTAACCCCAAACGTGCTAAATAAGATTCTAATTGTTCAATTCCATCACTTTGGGGATCGCGTTTTTTATCCCGCCATACTTTTAATTCAATCCCTAAAATTACATCTTTATACTGCAAACATAAATCCATTCTATCACTACCAATTGCATATTCCCTTTCTAAAACTCCCCCACCATTAACCACACGATGTAAAAAAGCCATTAATACTATATGTGGAGCGATTTCATGATAACCAGTGCTACCTAATAATGGTTCGACCTGTTGTCGCCAAAATTTGAGAAATGCTGTTAATAAAGCATCTATATTTAATTCACCCTCTGGGGTTAACCAAGTGGGTGCAATCATGGGTAAAGATGCCATCGGTGTCACAGTTAACACCCTGGGTAACACTTCCCGATAAATGGGATTAGCAATAGTTAATCCTCCGTAGGGGTGCATTTTACATAATCCTAAATCCATCACAAATTGAATATCATCATTGGGAATATTTCCTAATTCTAAACCTGCTAACATCGGTTCAATAATGGCTTTAATTCTTGGTTCTCTTAACCTTTCCGCTAAACTATCTAAATGAGTATCCTGACGAGCAATTAATATTTCTTTGGCTTGTAAAATGTGTTTTTTGGTAATAGCAATACTTCTATCTTTTACCATTTTTTCTACAATTTCTTTAGCTAAAGCATTGACTAACCAAGGTTGTCCTTGGGTTGAATCATAAGCTGTTTCTATTGCTTCTGGTGTAAAAATTTGTCCTGTTGCTGCTGTATGTTGTTGATATAATTCTCCCACTTCTGCAAGATTAAAAATTCGCATAGTCAGAGAAGCAACTTTTATATTAAAAGGACTAGATGTATTTAATCTATCACCACCTCCCGATGCTACTTTATAATCTCGCACATCTCGCAAACCAATTAATCCTACTGATGAGGGAAAATTTTCTGGACGGTTAGGAAAACCATCTCTTAACTGTCGTAAAACTGATATTAATGTTTGGTCCTGTAAAGAGTCAATTTCATCTATAAATAATACTATGGGACGATTGATAGCTTTTGCCCAATCTGATAAAAAAGCCTTGATTCTGCTTCCTGCTTCTTCCTTTTGCCATTCTTTTACAGGTGGGTGCAATTCTTTAGGTAAACGAATATTTATTGTATTATACCATGCCCCTAAAATTGCCAATTCTGCGGCACTAGGATCATGATTAAATGCACTTCCTACTTCCACTGATACCATGACTGCGGCATAATTTCCAGTATCGGTAAGTTGTTTTGCTAGGGATAACATAGCGGTGGTTTTCCCTGTTTGTCGTGGTGCGTGTAGGACAAAGTAACTATGCTGTTGAATTAGCTCCTCTAAATCTGGTAATCGCACTGTGGGAGAGAGCATATAGTGGATATCGTCTTTACAGGGACCGGCAATATTAAACCAGCGAGTCATAGCATTTTATTATTTAGTGGACATTTCAATTTTAGATGATTTTGGTGTGGTTTGTGATGGCAGCAAGGAAGAGGTGATGCTCGGCAATACTTTGTTATGCTTGATTATGATCAATTATTGTTATATAAGGGAATAATACGCTGATTTTACGTTTGCTCATAGGTAGTGATTTTATTGTCGTGTAATCAGATATGGGCTGTTCAGCAACAAAGTGGCATTTAATATACAAGACTTTGATTCTTGATAGCTTACCGGTATAATACTGGAGCGCACTGGTATGGTTAACTTCCAGTACCATCGTTACCGAAACCCGATCGAACGATGGTGACAGGAGATCAGTTGATGATCAAAATTGAAAATTTAAGCTAATTGTTAAAAACTATGGCCGCTGAAATTATTTGTGTAGGAACGGAATTATTATTAGGGGATATAGTTAATACTAACGCCCAATATTTAGCCCTAGAATTGGCAAAATTAGGCATTCCCCATTATTATCAAACGGTGGTGGGGGATAATGTAGAAAGACTGAAAAAAGCGATCGCAATTGCCCAAGAACGTTCTTCAATTTTAATTTTTACCGGGGGACTGGGACCTACTCCCGACGATTTAACCACAGAAACAATCGCCGATTTTTTCCAAACCCCCCTCAGAGAAGATCAGGAGATTTTAGCAGAAATCGAGGCTAAATTTACGAGTTTAGGGCGAGAAATGCCTCCTAGTAACAGTAAACAGGCTTTAATACCCGTGGGAGCCGATTTTTTGCCAAATCCGACCGGAACCGCCCCCGGCATGATCTGGCAACCACAGACTAACGTGACTATTCTTACTTTCCCCGGAGTACCCTCAGAAATGAAGAGAATGTGGGTAGAAACGGCGATTCCTTACCTAGAAAGTCAAGGATGGGGCAAAGAGAGGATTTATAGTCGTTCTCTCAAATTTCGCGGTATTGGTGAGTCAGCTTTAGCGGAAAAAGTGGCCCATTTATTCGCTCTGACTAATCCCACCGTTGCTCCCTATGCTGGTTTAGGCGAAGTGCGTTTGCGAATTGCGACGAAAGCCCCTTCTTTACAGGCTGCTTTGCAGGTAATTGAACCGGTAGCGACGGAAATTAAGGAAATCGCTGGATTAGATTATTTTGGGGCTGATGATGATACTTTACCCGCGGTGGTGGGGGAACTGTTGCGGCGGCAAAAACACACTTTGAGTGTGGCAGAATCCTGTACTGGAGGGGGATTAGGGGAAATTATCACCCAAATCGCCGGCAGTTCCGATTATTTTTGGGGTGGGGTTATTTCCTACGATAATCGGGTAAAAGTTGCCCTCTTAGACGTAAATGAGCGGGATTTAAATAATGTCGGGGCTGTCAGTGCCATTGTTGCCCAACAGATGGCCCTAGGGGTGCAAAAACGCCTCGCTACCGATTGGGGGATCAGTATCACGGGTATTGCCGGACCGGGAGGCGGCAGCGAGACAAAACCCGTGGGCTTAGTTTATATCGGTTTAGCCAGTCCTGACGGAAATGTTACCGTATCAGAGCATCGTTTCGGAGAAAATCGAGATCGCTTGACCATTCGCCAGATTAGTGCCTATACCGCCCTCGATCGCCTACGCCGGAATTTATTAATAATGTCTTAAAAAAGAATTGCCAAGAATATATACTTAGACTAAAAAGTTATGTTAAGCTTAATATAAGTACAAGATATAGATTCCCCCGTTCGTCAGATTGAACAGCCAAACGATAAAAATTAGTTAAAATTCTCTAGAATCAAGCTTTTGCGTGGCTGTTGCGGGGATCAATCGACGAAAACTCATAGCTAGTATCTCAAAGGAGCCATTTGGTCAATGGACTATTTAGATGAAGTGATAGAAAAATTGAGAGAATGGGCGCGCAAACTGATCGACAGTGTTTTTGGTCCGGAACCCGAACCCGAACCCGAACTAATCCCGATCCCCGTGCGCGATCACAGTCGATAAAGCCACCAGTAAAACAGAATATTGCGATAATATCAGTGCAAACTTACCATGAGTCTGCACTTGATTTTTAGGTGAAGCCAAGTCTAGCTTAATTTGGTGACTATTTGATTATTTAGTAACAATTCTTGACTGAGTAAATCTTCCACATTAATCCGCAGAAAACACTGATCATCAATCCAGAACTGCACTTTAATGCGATCTTTACCCCGGAAACCTAAAGGAGCGAGTTTAGCGATGGATCTTGCTCCCTCGCGATCATTTAAGGGTTGGACGCTAGTTTCTCCATTACTCAGGGAACGAGTAATTAATTTATCACCATCAAAATAAACCTCCATTGCTCCACTTTCTGTGCCTAATTCGCCGATAATTAACTCAATGCTAGGCTGATTGTCCACAGAAGCACCTAGGACTAATTCCACGGGTTTTTCCATGGGATAGGGTTGTCCAGAGTTAATAATTGGATGCCAAGCGTGGGCATTTTTGCGACGATTCCAGTAACGAATGCCATAGCTATGATAGAGAAAATCTTTGACTTGATAACCTTGGGCTAATTGTAACGCTCCTAAAGCGATCGCTTCAAAGGGTCGATCCTCTTTAATTTTACTACTATCAAAATACTGTCGCACCCAATCTTTTACCGCAGGAATTTGTACAGTTCCCCCAACTAATAACACCGCATCGATGTCGCTAACTTCAATTCCATTGCGTCTTCCCTGTTGCAAAACTCCCGTCATTAAATCATCTAATTGATTAAAAAAGTTTTGTTGTTGGAGAATATCGGTCAATTGTTCTCGATCTAAACTTAACTCGTAACTCTCGAAATTTTCCTGATCAAAATATACCTCCTCGGCGGTTAATTGGGAAGAAAGTTTAATTTTTAATCTTTCTGCTAGACGAGTAGTCAGGGAAGTTTTCGCTAAAGATTGCTTTTGGGCAAAATAATCGACAATCCAATCGTCGATATCTGACCCCCCTAAATTTATCCCCGCCTTGGCTAAAACCCTCGCTAGTTTAGTTTTTTGGGCGGAATTATTGCCTAAAAGTTTTTCTCCCCACTTGAGAATAAAACCTTGATTTTTTTGAGGATTATCTAAATCTAATTGTACCAAAGAAAGATCGAGGGTGCCACCGCCAAAATCTACCACTAAAATCACTTGATCACCCGTGGTTCCATAACCCAAAGCGGCGGCAGTGGGTTCATCAATTAGTCGAATTTGTTCGATTTCCCACCCCTGACAAACATTACTTAACCAATTGCGGTAACTTTCAAAACTATCGACGGGGACGGTTAAAACTAGAGATTGGGGGGTTTCCGGGGTGGTGTTTTTTAAGTTGTCGATGATGCTATCAAGAAACCATTGACCAACCCCCTCGAAACTGAGGACAGTTTCCTCTAATTCCGGTAAAAATCCTTGAATTTTTGCCCCGATACCTCGTTTAAAGCGACGAAAAAAACGCGGGTCTCGATCGATATCTAAACCCCGATCGCGCACTGCTTGACCAGCAATTACTTGCAGAGGATTGGCTGATTTAATATAGAGTAAACTGGGAATTAGGGGGGGATTGTCGGCTATTTGTTGGGATAACTCCGATAATTTCACGGTTTCGGCCCTATTTGTCGCCCCATTCCAACGAGTAATGACGGTATTACTGGTTCCGAAATCAATAGCGTAGAACACGATCGATAGTTTTTAGGTAAATTTAGTTAATTATTGGCTATTGTAACCTGTTATTTAGTGAAACCGCCCGATCGAGGTGGAAGTTTCCCCAAAAAATCGGGAATTTGTTCAGCGCAAGCTAAAGAATTCTGTGCAGAAACTTGACAAATAATCTTTAATAGTATATATGAGTTCCACCTGATCAAAAGACTATGTTAGCAGTTACTACCTCACCCGAAACCCTCTCCTTAGAAATTCCTACGGCGATCGCTCTCTCTATCACCCTTGAACAGTTTGAAGCCCTTGCTGTGGTCAACCGTGATTAAAATTAGAACGTACAGCCCAAGGAGAATTAATCGTGAATCCCCCGACAGGTGGCGAATCAGGACAGCGTAATTTTAGCTTAACGACTCAACTGGGTCGCTGGTGCGAAGAAAACGAAGCTTTAGGAGTCGGGTTTGACTCTTCCACTGGATTTATACTACCAAATGGGGCGATTCGTTCTCCCGATCTATCTTGGGTGAGTCGAGAACGCTGGGAATCTTTAACCCCTAAACAGAAAAAGGGATTTATTCCCCTCTGTCCCGATTTTGTGGTGGAATTGCGCTCTGAATCTGATAGTCTTGACAAATTACAGAAAAAACTGCTCGAATATAGGGACAATGGCGCAAGGTTAGGCTGGTTAATCGATCCCCAGAATCGGCAAGTTGAAATTTATCGTCAAGGAAAGGAAGTAGATATCTTAGAAAATCCCACTGATTTATCGGGTGAAGATGTTTTACCCAATTTTAGCTTAAATTTAAAGCTCTGATGTTTTAAGGGGTCATCCTGCGATATTCTGCCAATCTTTTTTAGATCGGGGATTCGCTTCTAAATTATCTAAGAATTCTTTTTTCTAGGTCATCATCAAATGAGCATCGAAAAGTCTTTAGTCTCCTCAAGTAAAAGTCTTTATCAAGAAGATTTCTACGCAGCCAGAGAAGATACTGTCAGAAAGTATCAACTCCCTGCTGATTTATTCCCGATTGAATCACCCTTTGCCCTTGCAGAAATCCTTGATTCTGACTATCTTCCTTAAAATTAAAGTTTGGTATTTTATCGATGAAGATAATGCCCAACAAAGCAAAGCGTTAATCAATAGCGTAGAACACGATCGATGGTTTTTAGGTAAATTTAGTTAATTATTCGCTATTGTAACCTGTTATTTAGTTAACCCACCCGATCGAGGTGGAAGTTTCCCAAAAAAATCGGGAATTTGTTCAGCGCAAGCTCAGGAATTCTGTGCAGAAACTTGACAAATAATCTTTAATAGTATAAGTTGCACCTGATCAAAGGACTATGTTAGCAGTTACTACCTCACCCGAAACCCTCTCCTTAGAAATTCCTACGGCGATCGCTCTCTCTATCACCCTTGAACAGTTTGAAGCCCTTGCTGTGGTCAACCGTGATTAATCGTGAATCCCCCGACAGGTGGCGAATCAGGACAGCGTAATTTTCGCATAACAGGACAATTGTTTCGCTGGTGCGAAGAAAATGAAGCTTTAGGGGTCGGGTTTGACTCTTCCACTGGATTTATACTACCAAATGGGGCGATTCGTTCTCCCGATCTATCTTGGGTGAGTCGAGAACGCTGGGAATCTTTAACCCCTAAGCAGAAAAAGGGATTTATTCCCCTCTGCCCCGATTTTGTGGTGGAATTGCGGTCTGAATCCGATAGTCTTGACAAATTACAGAAAAAACTGCTCGAATATAGGGAAAATGGCGCAAGGTTAGGCTGGTTAATCGATCCGCAGAATCGGCAAGTTGAAATTTATCGTCAAGGAAAGGAGGTAGAAATATTAGAAAATCCCACTGATTTATCGGGTGAAGATGTTTTACCCAATTTTAGCTTAAATTTAAAGCTCTGATGTTTTCAGGAGTAATCCTGCGATATTCTGCCAATCTTTTTGAGATCGGGGATTCGCTTCTAAATTATCTAAGAATTCCTTTTTCTAGGTCATCATCAAATGAGCATCGAAAAGTCTTTAGTCTCCTCAGGTAAAAGTCTTTATCAAGAAGATTTCTACCGATGGTTACAAGAAACCGCTAATTTACTCAAAGAACATCGTTTTGAAAAATTAGACTTAGAAAATTTGATCGAAGAAATTGAAACGATGGGAAGGAGTGAAAAACGAGAACTAGAAAGTCGCTTAACCGTCATTGCCGAACATTTGCTTAAATTGACTTACTGGCTAACTGAAAAGGAAGCAAATGCTCAAGGATGGCGCAGCACAATTGTTGAACAACGCCGACAAGTTCAACGCTTATTAAAAGAGAGTCCAAGTCTGAGAAGATTGATTCCTGAAATCTGGATAGATTGTTACCAAGCAGCCAGAGAAGATACTGTAAGAAAGTATCTTCTCTCTGCTGATTTATTCCCGATTGAATCACCCTTTACCCTTGCAGAAATCCTTGATTCTGACTATCTTCCTTAAAACTCAAGTTCGGTATTTTATCGATGAAGACAATGCCCAACAAAGCAAAGCGTTAAACGGCAATCACTACCTCTGATTTACCAAATCAAAGTAAGATTTAAACTAAATTCTGGCAGAATACTTTCCCCCGATAAACTCTCTGGATTAGTTAAAATTTCTACTGCCTGTCCTTGACGATAAATTTCTACTTCTCTCGTTTTTCTATTGATTAACCAACCTAAACGAGTCCCATTATATAAATATTCCTGCATTTTTTTCCTAGTAGTTTCTAGGCTATCACTAGGAGACATTAATTCAATGACAAAATCGGGAGATAGAGGTAAAAATCTTTCCTTTTGTTGTGGGGTTAAAGCTTGCCATTTTTCTAAAGGTATCCAAGCAGCATCGGGAGAGCGATCGGCCCCATTCGGTAGTTTAAACCCCGTGGAGGAATCAAAAACTACACCTAATTTATGTAGGTTATTCCATAACCATAATTGGGCAGTGATTCCAGCGTTAGAATTGCTGGTTTCTCCTCCAGTCGGTGGCATAATAATTAAATCTCCTTTTGCGTTGCGTTCCAAACGTAAATCTCGGTTATCCTGACACAGTTGAAAGAATTGTTCATCGCTGAGTTGCCAAGATTCAAATTTAATTTCTACTACTGCCATCATAGATTCTCTTTTATAGGATTATAGAATTACCAAATATTATCAAGTTCTAAGACAAATTGAG
>VYKR01000158.1_pt1 | contig 13445 bp, 13 predicted proteins | sample 5109561 | NCBI WGS metagenome assembly VYKR01 (sample SAMN12291799, study PRJNA351875) | freshwater metagenome | isolation source: freshwater lake | place: USA: Michigan, Ford Lake | collected 2015-08-15
ATAGAAAGCGCGCGCCTCGCGCGGCGCGTCGCCCGCGCGCAGCGTCGCCGCCAGCGGGTCGGCGACGACCTGCGCCGCGACCCGTTCTGGCGTTGCCAGGATCATCGTCGCGGCGAGGCTCGCCAGAATTACGGTGCGCGCCCGCCGGGCGCGCACCAAGGCCTCATGCGTCATGCCGGGTCCGGATCAGCCCCGCTCGCCCGCGCGGGCGGGGGCGGAGACCGGCGGCGGCGCGTAATCGGGCAGTGTCTGCGCCATCGACAGATGCTGCTCGATGATCGGCGAGGTGCGGGCCGCGAAATCGCGGAACGGCGGCAGGTCGCCCGACGACGCGTAGTTGCGCATGAGGCTCAACGCTTCCTGGTGCGACGCGATCTGCTCGCGCTTGTAGGTCGCGTCGAAATCGCCCGGCGCGGCGCTGCGCACCCGGTCGAGCATCGCTTGGTGCTGCGGCATCAGCACGGGCGGCGGCGGGGCGAGGCCGTTCGCCTGCGCCAGCTGCGCCAGCTCGGCGGTGGTGCGCGAATGATGGTCGATCATCGTCTGCGCGTAGCTGCGGACCTGCGGATTTCGCGACATCTGGAGCGCCATCTGGCTCGACTGGATCTCGAACTGATCGCTGCTCGCCGCCATCGCCATGAACCCCGGCGCCGCCAGCGGCGACATGGGATCGAGCGCGGCCGACGTCATCGGCGCCACTTCCTCAGCCGTGGAGGCACAGCCCGCCAGGAGGCCCAGCGCGCCGAACGCCGCGAGAACTTGTTTCATGGTCGATACTCCCAACTGCTTCATGTGAGGCAGTTACGCTTCGCCATGCCGGTGGTTCCGGCGGCGCGGGCGCGCCGGCCCGCGCCGTCCCGCTTTCAGACGCGGACCAGCATCTTGCCGGTGTTACCACCCGTGAACAGCCCCATAAACGCCTCCGGCATCGCCGCCAGCCCGTCATGCACCGTTTCCTCGCGGCGCAGCTTCCCCTCCGCCAGCCACCCGCCCATGTCGCGGTAGAACTCGGCCGCGCGCGCAATATAGTCGCTGACGATGAAGCCGCGCATCTGGACGCGCATCCCGATCAGCCGGGCGAGATAGCGCAGCTCGGTCGCCTTGCCGTCATTATATACGTCGATCATGCCGCAGATCGCGAACCGCGCATGCGGCTTGGCGACGGCGAGCGCCGCGTCGAGATGGTCACCGCCGACATTGTCGAAATACACGTCGATCCCGCCCGGCGCCGCCTGGCCCAATGCGCGGGGCAGCGATCCACCCGCCTTGTAGTCGATCACCGCGTCCGCGCCGAGCGAGCGGACCAGCGCGCACTTCTCCGAACCGCCCGCCGACCCGATCACCGTCATGCCCTTGGCCTTGGCGATCTGGACCACCGTCGACCCGACCGCGCCCGCCGCGGCCGACACGAACACCGTGTCGTCCGGCTTGGCGGCCGCGACCTCGAGCAGCCCGAAATAGGCGGTCATGCCGGGCATGCCGAACTGGCCCAGGAACGCCTGGGGGTCGACGGGTAGTGCCGGCAGCTTCTGCAACTCGGCGGCCGCGACCACGGCCTCGTCGCGCCATCCCGCCATGTGGAGCACCATGTCGCCGGCGGCGAACGCCGGATCGGCGCTCTCGATCACCTCACCGACCGCGCCGCCCTGCATGGGCTCGCCGATCGCGAAGGGCGGCACATAGCTCTTCACGTCGTTCATCCGCCCGCGCATGTACGGGTCGACCGACAGCCAGCGATTGGCGACACGGACCTGGCCGGGACCGAGGTCACCCGTGTCGAGGTCGATCAGCGCGAAGTCGGCGGGCTTGGGGTTGCCTTGCGGGCGGGCGGCGAGCGTCCAGGCTTTCGGCATGCGGTGATCCTCCCAAATCGTCAGCGCTCAGCGGTACGGGAGCGGCGTAACCCGATGCAAGCGAAAGACCTGTCCGGCCCCCGGTCAGAAGGCTTAGATCAAGCGGCCCACGGCCTGGTTGCGTCGGAACGGCCGACCGCTGCGATGGAATGTCGAACTCGTCTCAGCGCGCGACGGGTCGATCATCACTAGGGCGCCGGGGCGTGTTGCATCGGCGATCGATGCTCGCTAGAGGCCCGTTTCCGCGCGGGGCCGTAGCTCAGATGGGAGAGCGCTGCAATCGCACTGCAGAGGTCAAGGGTTCGATTCCCTTCGGCTCCACCACCGCGCGGGCGTGACGAAGCGGCATAGCCGCTCCCGTCGACGCCCGCGCGCGGCCGACGGCGCCAGCGCGCCGTTCGACGACGCGGCTTTGCCGCGGCGCTACCCACCAAGCGAAACCCTAGCGCACCCCGGCCCAGTCGCTACATCCACCTGGATGCCCGACCCCGCTCCCCAGACGCCCATCCCCGCCGCTACCCTCGTCATCTTCCGCGACGCCCCGACCGGCCCGCCCGAACTGCTCATGGTGGAGCGCGCCAAGGCGATGGTGTTCGCGGGCGGCGCGATGGTCTTTCCCGGCGGCCGCATCGACCCGGAGGACCACGCGCTCGCGGAGCGTCACCCCGACCTGCCCGACGCCGCCGCCCGCATCGCCGCGATCCGCGAGACGGTGGAGGAGGCCGGGCTCGCGGTCGGGCTGACGCCAGCGCCCTCCCCCGACCTCCTCGCCGAGCTTCGCCGCAAGCTGCACGGGGGCGTCCCCTTCGGCAGCGCGCTCGCCGAGGCGGGGCTGTCGCTCGACCTCGCCCGGCTCACCCCCTTCGCGCGCTGGTTGCCCGCGCACCGGCATATGCGGATCTTCGACACTTTGTTCTTCCTCGCCCGCGCGCCCGAAAGCGGGGCGGCGACGGTGGACGAAACGGAGAATGTCCGCCTCACCTGGACCACCGCGCGGGCGCTGCTCGATCAGGCCGATGCCGGCCGCGCGACGATCATCTATCCCACCCGCCGCAATCTCGAACGCCTCGCGCGCTTCGCCTCGTTCGACGAGGCCGTCGCCGACGCCCATGCCCACCCGATCCGCGCCGTGACCCCCTATACCGAGCTGCGCGACGGGGTGGAGCATCTCTGCATTCCGGACGACCTCGGCTATCCGGTCACGTCCGAGCCGATCACGGCCGCGCTGCGCGGCTGATGCGCGCGCTCCGCCGGACCCTGGGGGCGCTCGTCGCGCTGCTGCTGATCGGCACGGCGGCGCTGCTGCTCTACGCTTTCGCGCGCGGGCGGCCGCAGGACCTGCCCTGGACCGCGCTCGACCTCGGCCAGCCGGTCGGCATGTTCACCGGTCGCAAGCTCACCGCGCTGACCGGTGACGCCCCCGCCTGCCGCGCGCTGCTCACCCGGGCGGGTGTGACCTACACCGCCCTGCCCCCGCGCGGCGGCGAGCAATGCGGCTATCGCGACGGCGTCCGCTTCGGCCCCGGCGGCGCGCGGTCGATCCGCTACGCCCCGCCGGGTCTGGGCACCTCCTGCCCGGTCGCGGCGGCGCTGGCGATGTGGGAGTGGAACGTCGTCCAGCCCGCGGCCGAACGGCTGCTCGGCACACGCGTGACGACCGTGGATCATTTCGGGAGCTATAGTTGCCGCCGACTCTACGGCAGGGATGCCGGCGCCTGGAGCGAGCACGCCACCGCCGACGCGGTCGACATCGCCGGCTTCCGCCTCGACGACGGGCGTCGGATCAGCGTGGTCGCCGACTGGACGGGCGACGATGCGGAGGCGCGCTTCCTGCGCGCGGTGCGCGACGGGGCGTGCGAGCTGTTCGCGACCACCCTGTCGCCCGACTATAACGCCGCCCACCGCGACCACCTCCACCTCGACCAGGCGGAACGCGGGGCGATGGGCTGGCGTGCCTGTCGCTGAGCGTCAGTGCGCCATCGGCGCGGACAGATCGACCTTCTCGACCCAATAGGGAAAGAAGGCAGGCTGCCGGTTCGACCAGCCGCTCGCGGTCGCCGCCGCCTCGCTGATCGACTGGAGCAGCTTGCGCCGGAGCTCGGGATGGAGATGCGGGAGCGCGGCCGCCGCGCAGAAGGCCGAGGGCAGCCACGGCCGCACCTCCGCCCCGACGAGCCGCTCGTACAGGAAGCGGAACGCGGAGAAGCTGGTGATCCGCCCCTGCCCCAGGTCGAATGCGGCCAGCGTGACCAGCGGCGCCAGGAACGGCTCCACCGCGTCTAGGCCGCTCGCCTCGGGCAGCATCTCGCGAATCTGGGGAAGCCCGCGATACACCCGCGCCTGCGCCCGGATGCTCGCGGCCTCGACCAGGTCGCGGCCCCAGCGCGTCATGGCGTCCTCGCGCTCGAGCCCGATGTCGAGCGAGCGGCGCACATAGCGCTGCGTCGCCGCGGCGAACCCTGCGAATTCCTTCATCTCGGCGAGGGTCATCGCGCCCTCGGCCGGCTTGGTCTTGCCCGTCATGTCCCACCCCACTCGATACCCATGAACGGCTCTACGCTGGAATGGTTAACGCCAGCATTAACAGGGCCGTCCCCCGGCCGGGAAAAGATCACGCAAAATCGGCCCGCCGCAACGTCCGTTGCGACGAGCCGATGATCTCGATGCCAAAAGATTACCGTTTGCGCTATTTACGCAACAAACGGCTTGTCGGGACTAGCCGCCGTCACGCAGCCGCTTCTCGGCATCCGGGTCGAAGCCGGACGAGGGCGGCGGCTCGGTCGACGACGCGCCGGGCTGGATGATCGACACGGGATCGGACCCGTCCATCGTCTCGTCGAGCCCGGCATCGAGCCGCGCCTCGACCGACTCGGGATTGCGCTGGAGCCGCGCCTCGATTCCCTGGTCCTGGCCCGCGTCCTGGCGCGGATCGCGCTCGGCATTGTTCGACGCCTGGGGCGCCGGCGCGACCGACATGGCGTCGAGCGCCGCGTCCATTCCCTGGTTGTTCTGGTCGCTCATGATCCCGCTCCTGTTATTCGGTGCCCCGGATAGAACGAGGCGCGGACGCCCCCGTTCCCCACACGAAAAAGGCCCGGCGAGTTTCCCCGCCGGGCCCGATCGACCGCTAGGTCAGCGTGGGTGTCAGTCGCGGCTGCCCATGAAGGACAGCAGGAACTGGAACATGTTCACGAAGTCGAGATACAGCGACAGCGCGCCCATGATGACCACCTTGCCCATCATGTCGGTGCCCGCCACCTCGGCGTACAGGCTCTTGATCCGCTGCGTGTCATAGGCGGTGAGGCCCGCGAACAGCAGCACGCCGATCGCGCTGATCACCAGGCTGAAGCCCGAGGACTGGAGCCAGATGTTGAGCAGCGAGGCGACCAGCAACCCGACCACGCCCATGATCAGGAACGTGCCGAACGCCGACAGGTCGCGCTTGGTCGTGTAGCCGTACAGGCTCAGCGCCAGGAACGCCGTCGCGGTCGCGAAGAAGGTGATCGCGATCGACCCGCCCGTGTAGCGCAGGAAGATGGTCGACATGGACAGGCCCATGATCGCCGCGAACGCCCAGAAGGTCGCCTGCGTGGCACCGGTCGAGAGCTTGTGGATGCCGAAGCTCAGGACCAGGATGAACGCCAGCGGGGCGAACATGATAACGTACTTCAGCGGCCCCGGCGACAGGAAGACGGACGCTGCCACCCCGCTCTGCGCGAACAGCAGCGCGACGATGCCCGTGAGCAGCACGCCCGAGGCCATGTAGTTGTAGACGGACAGCATGTACCGGCGAAGACCCGCGTCATACGCGTCCGTACGTATGCCGGCGCGCGCCCCGCCAAAGGCGGAAGCGGCGGGCCGGGGGTCGGACCAATTTGCCATGGTGAAAACCAGCTCCTTTACGCCGGTCTCGAAAGCGACCGGCTTGGGTACGAATATCGTGCGCGGCCCCCCTCAATACAAGCGAAACCGGTACGCATCACTGTGCCGATAACGCTAGGGTCGGCCGGATGATCCGCCTGTTCGTCGGCCTCCGCCCGCCCGCCCCGATCCGCGACGCGCTTCTCGATCTGGAGGACGACCTCGCCGCCGATCTGGACGGCGCGCGCTGGCAGGACGAGGACCAGCTTCACCTCACCCTCCGCTTCATCGGCGAGGTCGAGCGCGCGTGCGCGGAGGACCTGGCCGCCGTCCTCGACCGGCTTTACGCCCCCGCCCCGACCGTCCACCTCGCCGGGGTCGGCGCGTTCGGCGGACGCGGGCGCCAGGGGCAGCTCTGGGCGGGACTCCACCCGCGCGGTCCGCTCGCCGCGCTCCATGGCAAGGTCGACCGGCTCTGCGTGGCGGCCGGGCTCGCCCCCGAGCACCGTGCCTTTACGCCGCACATCACGGTCGCCCGCCTGCCGCGCCGGGTGGCGGTCGGCGGGCCGGAGGTGACGCGCTGGCTTCACCGCCATGCCGCGCTCGCCAGCGCGCCGTTCACGCTCGACCGGCTGATCCTGTACCGCAGCCATCTGGGTCCCGCGGGCGCCGAGTACGAGCCGGTGCTCACCGTCCCCCTTTCCGCCGCCGACCGAACCGCTTAGTCACGGGACCGTCACAGGCCGAATCGCGGGGCTACACGCGGTCGGCCGTCTGGGAGAGAATCGATGCGCCTGATCGCCAAACTGCTCGCCGCCAGCACTCTCGCGCTCGCCGCCCCTGCTTTGGCCCAGAGCGGCGCCACCGCCGGTGCGGGCGCCAGCGCCTCGGGCCAGCCGGTCACCCGCATCGTCGTATTCGGCGACAGCCTGGCCGATGGCGGTTACTACCTGCCCCTCGATCCGCGCATCCCGCGCGACGCGGGCAGCTTCACCACCAATCCCGATCCCGTCGCGCCCGAGGTGTTCGCGGCCCGGCTCGGCATCGACCTCCTGCCCGTCTATGGGCGGGGCGGCACCAATTACGCGATCGGCGGCGCGCGCGTGACTGCCCCCAACGGCATCACCATCCCGATCGCGACCCAGGTCACGAACTTCCTGGCGTCGAACAGCTTCAACGCCCGCGACCTCGTCTACATCCAGGGCGGCGGCAACGACTTCTTCGCATTCCAGGCCGGCGGCGGGCGCGACAACACGATCCTGACCACCGCCGCCACCCAGCTAGCAGCGACTGTGCGGCGCATCCAGGACGCGGGCGCGCAGCGGATCGTCACGCTGGCGGTCCAGACGGGCGGCAATGCCGGCATCGTCACGTTCAACCGGACCTTCGCCGCCGCGCTGGCCGCCGCCAACGTCAACGCGATCTATTTCGACACCGACCGGCTGTTCAACGAGATCGTCGCCGACCGCGCGGCGTTCGGCATCACCAACATCACCGGCCAGGCGTGCACGGTCGCGTCGTCGCTCAACTGCAACCGCTCCACGCTCGTCACCCCCAACGCGAACGAGACCTATCTCCTCGCCGACAGCGTCCACCCCGCGGGCGTGACCCAGCGCATCCAGGGCCAGGCGATCGCCTCGGTGGTCCAGGCGCCCGAGCAGATCGCCGGGCTCGCCTACGCCGCCCAGGCGCTGTTCCGCTCGCAACGCGACGGGTTCGAGGGGGCGGAGCGCGGCACGGTCGCGCGCGAGGGCGGCCGCGTCGCCGTATTCGGCAATGTCGGCTACCACTACCATGACCGGGGCGGCGACGCGCAGCGGATCGGGCTTACGCAGCGCGGCATCACCGGCACGCTCGGCCTCGATGTCGCGCTGACCGACCAGGCGGGGATCGGCGTCGCGGGGGGCTATTCGGACGTGAAGGGCCATTTCGCGGGTGGTCAGGGCGGCTATGATTCGGAGGCCTGGACCGCCAGCGCCTATGCCCGGCTCGCGGTCGGCCCCGCGCGGCTCCTCCTCGACGGCAGCTATGGCGAGATCGAGGACACCGACATCCGCCGTCGCGTCATCCTCGGCCTCACCACGCGCGAGTCGAACGGCGAGACCGAGGGCGATTACTATGCCGCGCGCGCCACGCTCGGCGCCGACCTGCTGACGAGCGGCGGGCTCGCGATCGGTCCCGACGTCGCCGTCGCCTATGAGCGCGTCAGGCTGGACGGCTATGCGGAGACCGGCACCCGGTCGACCGACGCGGCGTTCGGTCGCCAGCTGATCAAGAGCCTGACCGGCCGCTTCGGCGCGGCGGTCCACACCGTTCCCGCGAGCCCCGTCCGCTTCGCCGCGCGCGCCGGGTACGAGCGGGAGTTCGACGACGACGCCCGCACGCTGACCTTCGCCACCTTCGGCGCGCCGATCTCCTATACCGGCGGCGTCACCCGCGCCGACCGCGATTACATGAGCTTCGCCGCTTCCGCCGACGGTGCGGTCGGCCCCGGCCTGTCGGTCCGCGGCGGCGTCTCCGGCCAGGTCCTGCGCCGCGACATGGACAGCGTCACCGCCTTTGCCGGGCTGAGCCTGGCCTTCTAGGCCGATGACGATCTACCGGCGCCTGCTCGCCATGGCGGGCGGGTGCCGGTCCTGTCAGCGCTGTTGCGCGAGGACGACTTCCATCTCGCGGGCATAGCCTTGCAGGGCATCGACGACCGCCGGCCCGCTGAGATCGTGAGGGGCGGAGTCCATCGCGCACAGCGTCCCGAAGAACTTGCCGTCGCGCGTGTAGAGCGGCAGCGACGCATAGCTCTTGAACCCGTACAGCGTCGGGGCGGCGTGCGTCCGCCATGTCTGATTGCCGTCGATGCTGTCGATCACGACCGCCTCGCCGCATTCCCGGATGTCGTTGCAGATCGTCGTCATGATCGCCAACTCGTCGCCCGGCTTCATCCCGGACTCGATCCGGTCGAGGACCTGGCACGCGATCCAGCGTTCCTCCGTCACGCGGGCGACGGCCGCGAACCCCATCCCCGTGACCCGGCACACCTCCTCGAGGATCGCCCGTACCCGCTCGCTGGAACCCAGCAGGACCGCTTCCCTCGCCAACTCGTCCTGCAACCGCCATCCCCCTTGGCGGGGCATGTACGCCTTTTCGCAGTCCGCGACCATCGATCGATAACCGCTGCGCGAGCGACGCTGTCCTGCACCGCCGCCTTGTGATCCGGTCCCGCCCATGCCGATCCGAACCGCCCCGACCGACGCCCGCATTTTCTCACGCGCCTGCCCTGCCTGCTGCCCCGGCACGGGCCGGGATCGGTCACGCCGGAACAACCGCCGGGGAGCGTCACAAGGCTGTACTTGGTGTATTTTCGCCCGCGCCGGCCAGCCTTCGGCTCCTCGCCGGCCAAGCGAACCCGTTGACGCGCCCGCCCCCGACCCGCATCGTCCGCCCGGACACCGACCCGGAGAGCACATGGCCACCACCGCCCCCGTGGACACCCCGTCGCCCAGCGACGCGCAGGCGTCCGGCTATGCCTGGTACGTCCTGTCGATCCTGTTCCTCGTCTACATCCTCAACTTCGTCGACCGGCAGATCATCTCGATCCTGGCGGAGGACATCAAGCGCGACCTGGACCTGACCGACGCCGATCTCGGCTTCCTCTACGGCACCGCGTTCGGGGTCTTCTACTCGCTGTTCGGCATCCCGCTCGGGCGGCTGGCGGACAATTGGCACCGGGTAAAGCTCATGACCGGCGGCCTCGCCCTCTGGTCGGCGATGACCGCGCTGTCCGGCTTTTCCTCCAGCGGCACGCAGCTGGCGGCGGCACGCGTCGGCGTCGGCATCGGCGAGGCGACCGCCAGCCCCGCCGCCTATTCGCTCATCTCCGACTGGTTTCCCAAGCGGCTGCGCGCCACCGCCCTCTCCATCTACTCGGCCGGGTTGTACGTCGGCGGCGGCGCCTCGCTGTTCCTGGGTGGGCTCATCGTCCAGAACTGGAACGCCGCCTATCCGAATGGCGGCCCGCTCGGGCTGGCGGGCTGGCAGGCGGCGTTCCTCGCGGTCGGCCTGCCCGGGCTCCTCGTCGCGCTCTGGATCGCCACCCTGCGCGAACCCGTGCGCGGCCAGTCGGAGGGGATGGCTCAACCGCCGCACCCCGCCCCGTTCCGCACCTTCTTCGACGAACTGCTCACCATCGTGCCCCCGCTGACCCTGTTCGGCGCGGCGCGCCAGGGCCGCCGCGCCTTCCTCATCAACGCGCTCGCGGCCGGGCTGACCGTGCTCATCGTCCGGCTGATGATCGCCGCCGGGGAGCCGGCGCTGCAATGGTGCGCGATCGGGATCGGCGTCTATGCCGTCTTCTCCTGGGCCAGCGCGCTCCGCCTGCGCGACCCCGCCACCTTCGCGCTGATCGTCGCCACCCCCGCCTTTGTCTGCACAGTCGTCGCCTACGGCCTGAACGCGTTCCTCAGCTACGCCGCCAGCTTCTGGGCCGCGCCCTATGCGCTGCGCACGCTGGCCCTGTCGCCCGCCAATGCCGGCTTCTTCATCGGCGCCAGCGGGGCCTTGTCGGGGTTCGTGGGCGTGACGATCGGCGGGCTCGTCGCCGACCGATTGCGCCGGACCCATGCGGCCGGCCGCTTGTGGGTCGTGCTGTTCGGCGCGCTCGCCCAGCCGCCGATGCTGGCGCTCGCCTTTACCGCCGACTCGCCCCCCATCTTCTTCGTCGGCATCTTCCTGGCCCAGCTTTTCGCCAGCACATCGCTTGGCGCGGCAGCCGCGACGACGCAGGACCTGGTCATGCCCCGCATGCGCGGCACCGCGACCGCGACCTTCTTCATCGGTACCACGCTGCTGGGGCTGGCGCTCGGCCCCTATCTCGCGGGCCGGGTGTCGACGCTGTCGGGCAGCCTGTCGACGGGCATGCTCGCGCTGCTGCTGTCGGTGCCGATCACCGTGGTCGCCGCGATCGCCGCCATCCGCCTGGTCCCCGCCGCCGAGGCGAGCCGCGAGGCCCGCGCCCGCGCGGCGGGGGAGGTGATCTAGCCCCGCCGGAGGGGTATGGTTCAGCCCGGCTGAAACACCCCGCACGCGATCCGCGCGCCGCTATTGCCCGACGGATCGGTCTGAAGGTCGTCGGCGGTGGCGTGGATCATCATCGTCGCCCCGTCCGCGTCGAGCAGCCCGGCCATCGTCGCGCCCTCCATCGTCATCGCCAGCGTGCCGCGCCCGTCCGCTCCGATCGTGATGTTGGGCAGGTCGCCCAGATGCGGCCCTTGCGGGTTGTTCGCGCCGTGCTTGGCCGCGGTCGGGTTCCAATGCCCCCCCGCGCTCTCGAACCCCGGCGCGTCGCACCGCCCGGTCGTATGGACATGCGCTCCGTGCGTCCCCGCCGGAACCCCGCGCGCGTCGAGGGTGAAGCGCACCCCGCCCGCGACCTCGCGCGCGGTCGCCCGTCCGGCCTCCGCGCCCGTGGCGGTCCGCATCGTCGCCGTCGCGAGCGCCCCGCCGGGCAATCGCTCGCCCACCATCGGCTCGCGCTCGTTACACGCCCCGAGCAGGGCCATCCCCGCCATCAACATCATGCGCATCGTGCTTCTCCGTTTCGACGGGGTAACGACAATCCGCCGCGCCCGGTTCCGCCCTTCGCGGATCGCCGCCGACGCTGTATGGGCCCGGCGCAACCATGACCGCCCCCCCCGACCTCGCGCTCTACGTCCACTGGCCGTTCTGCGTCTCCAAATGCCCCTATTGCGACTTCAACAGCCATGTCCGCAGCGACGTGGATCAGGCGCGGTGGCGCGACGCGCTCCTCGCCGATCTCCGCCACGAAGCCGCGCTCCTGCCCGGACGTCGCCTGACCTCCGTCTTCTTCGGCGGTGGCACCCCCTCGTTGATGCCGCCCGACACGGTCGCCGCCGTGCTCGACGCGGCAGTCGCCGCCTGGACCCCCGCCGCCGATCTCGAGGTCACGCTGGAGGCGAACCCCTCCTCCGTCGAGGCCGCGCGTTTCGCCGACCTGGCCCGCGTCGGCGTCAACCGCGTCTCGCTGGGCCTCCAATCGCTCGACGACGAGGCGCTGCGCTTCCTCGGCCGCGCGCACGACACAAGCGAAGGCCTGGCCGCGCTCGACATCGCGCAATCCGTGTTCCCGCGCGTCAGCTTCGACCTGATCTATGCGCTTCCCGGCCAGCGGCTCGATGCCTGGTCGGCCGAGCTCGCCCGCGCGCTGTCCTTCGGGACCGAGCATCTGTCGCTCTACCAGCTCACCGTCGAACCCGGCACGCGCTTCGCCACCGACGCGGCCGCCGGGCGGCTCGTGATCCCCGACGGCGACAGCGCGGCCGACCTGTTCGAGCTGACCCGCGCGGCGACGGCGGCGGCGGGGCTACCCGCTTATGAGACGTCCAACCACGCCCGCCCCGGCGCGGAGAGCCGTCACAACCTCGCCTATTGGTGTTACCGCGATTATGCCGGCGTCGGTCCCGGCGCGCACGGGCGACGCGGCGGGCTTGCCACGGTGCGGCGCAAGAAGCCCGAAAACTGGCTCGCGGCGGTCGACCGCAACGGCCACGGCATCGAGCGCGAGGACCCGCTGGACCCGCACACCCGCGCGGTGGAGGCACTGCTCATGGGCCTGCGCCTGACCGAGGGCGTCGATCTCGACCGCATCGCCGGGCTGGCCGGGGGCGAGGCTCCGGTGGACCTGCCCGCGATCGCGCTCCTTGAGCGCCAGGGACTGCTCGAACAGGACGGCACCCGCCTCCGCGCGACGGACGCAGGGGCATTGCTCCTCGACGGCATCCTCGGCGCGGTCGTCCGCGCCGAGACGGTCGCAGTCTAGCGCCCGAACCCGGTCGGCGCGGGCGAGACTACCACCGCCGTGCCCCCGCGTATCTCCTGCACCTCCAAGGCGCGCTCGGCCACGTTGTCGCGGCTGAAGCGGAAGGCCCCGTCGATCCCCGAAAAGCCGCCCGCGTCGCGCAGTCGGCTCTCCGGGAACGCCGTTCCGATCCGCCAGTCGCGCGCGATCCGGACGGTCAGCAGCACCGCGTCGTAACCCAGGCTCGACAGCCGGTAAGGCGCCGCCCCGAACCGCGCCCGGTACTTGCCGGCGTACTGGCGGTAGAAGGTGTCGGACACGCTCGCGAACCACGCCCCGTTCAGCTGCGGCTTGGCCGCAACGCCGGCCTCCGAATTCCACAGCTCGGTTCCCAGCAGCCGCGTCGCCGCCCCGGCGCCACGCTTCACCAGCGGCGCCGCCGCCGCGGCCGGGTTGCCCCCATCGGCGATCATCACCGCGCCATAGGGGGCTTTGGCGTTCAGCCGCGTCACCGCCTGCGCGAGCCCACCCGGCTGCCGGCCATAGGTCTGAAGTGACACGACCTGTCCCCCCGCGCCCTCGACCGATCGCAGGAACGCCGTCGACGCCCGCTCGCCGTACAAGCCGTTCGGCACCAGCGCGCCGAAGGTGGTGATCCCGCGCCCGCGCGAGAACTCGACCACCCGCGCGATCGACTGGGCGGGCAGGTAACCCATCAGATACGACCCGTTCCCCGCGACGCTGCCGTCGTTGGAGAAGCTGATCACCGGCACACCGGCGGCCCGCGCCAGCGGTGCCACGGCGCGGACGTCGTCGGCGAGGAGCGGCCCCAGGATCAGCTGCGCCCCGTCCGCGATCGCGCGTCGCGCGGCGGCGGCGGCGCCCGGCCCGGTATCGTAATTGGTGATCCGGACCTGCTG
>VYKR01000333.1_pt1 | contig 13416 bp, 16 predicted proteins | sample 5109561 | NCBI WGS metagenome assembly VYKR01 (sample SAMN12291799, study PRJNA351875) | freshwater metagenome | isolation source: freshwater lake | place: USA: Michigan, Ford Lake | collected 2015-08-15
AAACTAATAAAACGGAGAGCATATGGCTTGAGAAACTTTCGGAATTTTTGGGTTAGAAGTATGTTATCTTGGCATCTTGTCTGTTGATTTAGCATAAAGAGTAACGAAGAGCCTGAAACATCAAGTCAAAGGCTCGAACAATTGGTTAAAACTTCAGGAGAAGATAGCAAGATTACATGAAAAGGTGTCTAATACTCGTAGAGATTGGCATTTCAAGTTAGCTCATTACCTTGTGATCTCGGTGATAACATCTTCGTTGAAGATATTAACTTCGTTTCCTGGTCTAGAGGGATCGTTAGAAAACAATCTCTGGATTCAGGCATTGGTAGTTTTATTAACGAGATACTACCATTTGTTGTTTGGAAACGGGGGAAATATTATCTTAAGGTTGATAAAAACGGAACTTCACAGGATTGTCCTAATTGCGGTGCGTTCACTGGTAAAAAGTCGTTATCCGAAAGAGTTCACCGGTGTGATTCTTGCGGCCACATTGAACCAAGAGATAAGGCATCAGCGAAGGTAATCGAGAACCGAGGAAAAAACGCGGTCGGGCTGACCGTGTTAGAAAACGCTTGCGGAGGCGGTCTGACGGGGGTCGTTCAGTTAAACCCGGTCGATCTAGTTAAAAGCCTAAGAACCGAGAATCCCCCGCTACAGCGCGCGAGCGGTTAGCGGGGGAGAGTCAAAGTCGTAGGCTTAACGGTGAGATTGTCAACACCTAATCATACCCAAAACCTCAAACCTCAAAAATTGATATTCCTAAGCCATAAACGAAACTGTCGAGGAGAAAATTACCTACACAGGGCCAGCAAAAAAGTAATAGATTGGTGTATTCTTGATCAAATAGGGAAGTTAATAATTGGGCATAATGAGGGGATGAAACAATCTCTTAATCTAGGAAAGACAGATATTATTTTGATGAAAGGCTATGGGTATCAGTATCCTGAGAATCTGGGTGATCGCAGCTAATGGTTTTCGCGAGGTTATTCGCGATCGCATTCTTTACTTTATCGGGTTTTTTGCCTTGTTGATGGCCTTCGCTTGGCGTTTATTACCGGAAATTGCGGTGGGAACCCATCAGAAAATCTTTCTTGACTTGGGATTAGCCGCTATCGGGTTATTAGGGGTAATTGTTGCGGTTTTTGTGGGTACAGGGCTAATTAATAAGGAAATTGACAAGAGAACTATTTTAGTTTTGATTCCCAAACCCCTGAGTCGGGCCGAATTTATCCTCGGTAAACACTTGGGTTTGTCCGGGGTTTTAGCGGTGATGTTGGGGGTAATGTTGGTGATTTACTTGCTGATGTTGCTGGGGATGAAAGTATCTTTTCAACCGTTACCCCTGATTGTCTCGGTTTTCTATCTCGGTTTGGAATTAATTCTCATCGCAGCCGTGGCGATCGCTTTTGGGGTATTTACCAGTTCGATTTTAGCCACGTTAATGACTTTTGGGGTCTATCTCATGGGTCACATCAGCAAAGATCTGATCCAATTGGGTATAATCAGCAAAAATCCCAATATCCTCGCTATCACTAAAAATATTTATCTAATTCTCCCAGATTTAGAGAGATTAAATTTTAGAAACGAGGCCGTTTATGGTTTGCTGCCTAGTGCTGATGTCTTAATCGCTAATGCCCTCTACAGTCTCGTTTACACTGGTCTATTATTGGGCATCTCCATCCTCATCTTTTCACGACGACAATTTTAAATAGCGTTGCTGAATCAAGGGATGAATGGCATCGCCATCGATTAGTTTATAGACATTATTAGCCATGAAATTAAAGGCACAACTGCATATTTTAAGTCGAGAAGCGGTCAATTACGGACTGGCCACCGTAGTCATGGAAGAAGCGGTTAATCCCGTCCTCGCGGCCATGGCCAGACAGTTAAAACATTTACAATACTATGTGGTGCAGAATAGCCAGGGTGATTGGTTGCTGACCACTTTAGCCCATCGGCAGCAGCCACAACAGGAGAAAAGGGTAATCTATGCCTTTGCTACGGAAAAAATGGCCCTATCTGCTCAAAATACCCCCGATTCACCCCTATCAACGCGCCTGATTCCCGTAACCCATCTTTTATTCCAATTATTTGCCCTAGAAAAAGTAGATAGTATTATTTTTCTGGAAAATGCACACACTGCTCAAACGGGAAAAGAAATCTCCCGGACCCAATTAAAGGCCAATATTGAAAAACAACTGCAAAAACTAGCGGTAATTCCTCCCCATCTTGCTTAACCTAGTGTAACCAGAGAGATTTTTGAGAAAGGAGGGTGTCGCTAGTGTGGGCCACACTTCACCCCATCAGATATAGTAGAAGTACAGTATATAGATTCTCAACCGTAAAACGACGGGGTTTTAACCCAAATTTTCGATAAAACGGCCCTCGATTGTCAAGCTGTATCCCTAACAATGAAGCAGTTAAACTAGGAGCCGTCGGAGGCGTAAGTCTCACCGACGTTTCTCAAGGGGAGGAGATGGAGGCGACTCTATTCTCGAACCCTAATGGATAGATTGGACTCTATCAGTATCCGCCGCTACTAATATCTTAAATCTTAGCCAGAATGCCAGATTTACACTTGCTTAATCCTCATCCACGGGCCCTAGAAACCGCCTTCATCGCCACTGCCGACCGGTCTTTTTCCTCCCCTCTATCCCTCGACCTGGCCACAATTAATCAACGTTTTGACTCCGCTAACGCCGCAGAAATCGTCGCTTGGGCCGCGGCCACCTTTGGGGAAGGTTTGGTGATGAGTACCAGTTTCGGCATTCAGGCTGCGGTGATGTTGCACCTCGTCACCGCAATTATCCCCGATATTCCGATTATTTGGATCGATACCGGCTATCTTCCCCCGGAAACCTATCAATTTGCCGAAGACTTAAGCCAACGCCTCCATTTAAACCTGAAAGTTTATCAATCTCCCCTCAGTCCCGCCCGCATGGAAGCAATCCACGGTAAACTGTGGTCAAATAACGATCTCGACTCCCTCAATCTCTACGACAAAATCCGCAAAGTGGAGCCGATGCAACGGGCCCTGAAGGAATTAAAGGCCACCGCTTGGTTAGCGGGTTTACGTCGCGACCAAACCGACCACCGCAAAACTCTCCAATGGGTCAATCAACAGGGCGAACGTTACAAAATATTACCGATACTTGACTGGAATGCCAAAACCATCTATGAGTATCTGACTAAATACGAGCTTCCCTACCATCCCTATTTTGATCTGGGTTATGTCTCCGTCGGCGATTGGCACTCCAGTCGGCCTTTAACCGCCGATGATAGCAGCGAACGAGACACCCGTTTCAAGGGTTTAAAACAAGAATGCGGTCTTCATTTACCCTTAACCCCCGGAGAAGCACAAAGTCTCGACGCAAGCTCCCTATAACTGCCGGGGTGCAAAAATTGCCGGTGCGATCGGTTCCTAGACGTTAGACAATGGTTATTGATGATTAATCCCCCGTTAACCATGGCTATTTTAGAAAATTTTCTCGAAGTCGGCTCTCTCAAGTGGTTTTATCGACAGGTTAACCCCACTCAACAACCGGATACAACCCCCGTGATCCTACTCCATGGTTTACCCGCCCATGGCTATATTTGGCGGGAATTATTGACCAGTTTAGAAGAATATAACATTAATGCCATTGCCCCCGATTGGATCGGTTCCGGTTTATCCGCTAAACCCGATGCCAGAGATTTCGCCTACACACCTAGCGCTTTTTGTCAAGCCTTGGCCGATTTTATTCAAGCTCTCCAATTGCCGAAAATCTCCCTCATTGTCCAGGGTTTTTTAGCCTCCGTCGGTTTACAATACGCCCTAGAAAATCCTGATAAAATTGAGCGCTTGATCGTTTTAAATACTCCCCTCTCTAGTGATGTTAAATTACCCTGGATAATGAAACAATGGGGGATACCTTTCCTCGGAGATATGGCGACTCAAGACCCCTTATTAGTCGATCGTACTTTAGAAACCGGTAGCGGTTTTGTGATTAGTGATGCAGATCTGGCTATTTTCCGTCAACCCTATCTAAAAACTTCGGCAGTGGGTCGCGCTTTAGTGGCCACGATTCGCAATTTAAACCTATCGAAAACCATGGCAGAAATTGAGACAGGTTTAGAGAACTTTGAAAAACCTATCCTTTTTGTCTGGGGAATGGGCGATCCTTGGTTATCTTCTGTCACTGTCGAAAAATTAGCCACTAAATCAGGAGTGGAATTAATCTCCCTCGCAGAAGCGAAACACTATCCCCAAGAACATTGGTCAAAAGAAATTAATCCCCAGATTATTAATTTTCTCGGACGCAAAACCTAAAGAGCTATTTAAGGTGATGCAGAAATTGTCTCAATTACCCTTCTCTGATTATAGTAGAAGCGGAGGCTTCGCTTTTTCAAAATTTCTGCGTTTAGGGCTAGTAATTTATCGATATAACAAAAAATTATTGAAGTTTAAATAGTGATAAAAATTTTTGTTCGTTCAAAACGATAGGTAAGGAGGAGATATAGGAATAATTCTCTACAAAGACAATTTTTGGAGATTTATTTATGCAATTTAGAGAATTTGACTGGGATCAGTCTAAAAGATATTCTAATATAGAGAAGCATGGGATAGATTTTGCGGCTGTTCCTCCTATTTTCGATGGTCACTTTCTAATCAGAGAAGATAATCGCCAAGATTACCAAGAAATAAGGATGTGTTTGCTGGGACAATTAAACGGGATAATCTGTTATGTTGTCTATACTATAAGAGGGGAAACTTGCCGATTGATTAGTGCTAGGAGAGCAAACGAACGTGAGCGAAGAAAGTATCAAGAGAGTATCCCCCAAGATGGGGATTGTTAACACAAAAGAGGAAAGGCAAGATTTAACCGATTGGCAGCGAGTTAAATCGATGAGCGATGCAGAAATCGAGGCTAATGCTTTGTCAGATCCCGATGCGCTTCCTTTTGATGATGATTGGGAAAATGCGGCGATTATTTCTGCTTACAATAAATTAACATCTCAATAATTGCTAAAACTGATAATTGTCTCAGGGTTACTTGTTATGAAAGTTTAATAATACTAAATCCGTTGAGTAACGCACAGAAAACGGGTTTCTCCGAGAAACCCGTTTTCTACTCATGCACTCATGCAAAAAGGGGAATAAATAATCAGTCTTTAATAACCAGATTTTTTTTTGTTAACTCAAAACAATAAGCAGATAATAATTTGATAGTAATCATTCCACATTACCCTCAAATCGAATTACTTAATATTGATTATTTGAACCATATTTTCAAGTCTATGTATATAGGCTTGATGATATCTCCATGCTTCTAAAATACTTTGTAATAATTCATCTTTTGAAAAACAACCAGAATCAGCTACATCTTCAATTTGTCTGATTAGATTGTCTTCTAACTCCAATTCTAGCATACTCACTTGTTTAGTTGTGTCTGCCATACTTTTATCTATCTAAAAGTTGATGGAACTATCATACCATAGGAACTCAGCACTGTGGTATCTATTAAACCCCAAAATATACCCATATTACACCCATTGCTATGCCTTGCATATATGTATATATAGTACCACCTACTAAATACCCTATTATACCCCCTGTTACACCTAAGTATGAATAAAACCTAAGATTATTTTAGTTAAAATTTGCGAAAAATAGCTTTTTAATAGCAAATAAGTCGATAAGTCGATGGTATTTGACCTATTGCACCCATTAAGTACCGTCAGGACTCGTTTATGTTGATTTGACATAGTTGACATATCTGGTGTAATTGCTTGACATATCTGGTGTAATTAGGGTAAGATAGGATACTGTAGTTAGGATGCTAAGTTTCTAAAGGCAGACTATTATGGACATCTATAAGAAAGGACGATGACAACCCTTAAATCAGACTGTAGGGTCAATTCATGAATTGACCCTACTATAGTTCATGAATTGACCCTACTATAGTTCATGAATTGACCCTACTATAGTTCATGAATTGACCCTACTATAGTTCATGAATTGACCCTACTATAGATATAATCAATAATTCACTAAATTAACAAAAAAAAATGGCCACCAGACAATTTCGAGTAAATCTTAGTCAAAAGGACTCTGAATATCTTAAAGAAATAGCTAAAGAGCTAGACTTAACAGAGTCTGAAGTCATTCGTAAAGGATTAAAACTCATGGCTTTATATGCTAAAACTGAGACAGAGGAAGATACTCAATTAATACTGCAAAAAGGTAATGAACAGAGACCACTACTAATTGTCTAGTTATGACCAGTGATTCAAAAAATGAGACAGAGGAAGTTAACAACCCAAAATATCCCAGCGCTTCTTTGGCTCTTCCAAAATCGGTAATTTTAGTACAAAGGCCAGAAATCTCAACCCCAGAAACCTCTCCTCCCCACTCTCCTATACTTTTAAAGAGGAAGAAAGTTTTAGCTTAATTAATCTGGCTACAGGCCTGTTTTTGTCGTTTCTAAATACCCCTGATAACTTGACCGGAACTGTTCGATCGATAGGTTCTTTGTCCAATATTCTACCAGAGCATGACCCCAGGCCCAGGCTTCCCTGTCGGCAGTGCTAGAATTTTCTAATAGTATTGGCCAAAGTGCCAATAAATCAAAACTTTTATTCTCCGTATTTAAGAGAGAAGAAAGCTCGTAGGCCATCTGTAATTTACCGATCGCTACTGGTAATTGTTCCACAGGAATTTGTTCAGCTAAAAGATAGGCTAAAGTCGGTCTTCCCGTGGCTAAAGTGGAGATAAAACCGAGAATAGGACTTTTTAATAGGGCCGTTAAACCTTGCCCCGTGGCCATCTGTAAAGTATAGCGATCGATTATTTTCGCCGCTGCTAGGGTTCGAGTTTCTAAATCCGCTAAAAAACGGGCTAAACGCAACTGTTTTGCGGGTGAAATTGCCCCCAGCAAAGCGATTGATAACTCCTCATCCCCCCAAGCTTCTCTATCCGGCTGTTGACTGACCATCGGCAAAATGCGATCGCATAGATCCTCGAATAATTCCGCCCGATACTGCAAACATTCGCGGATATTGACTTCTTTAGGACTTTCTCCGGTCAGCCAATTATAGGGGGGTTGCCACTCTCGCAGCGGACGCAGGCGATCGACTTGAGAAACACAGACTATAACTGGTAAATTGTCAATAGTTTGTTGCAAATCTTTAAGAAAAGCCTCGTCCATGGCCAGGGCGGGATCGAGGGCGGGGGTGACAAGAATTAATAAATCGGCGTTTTTAGCATAATTAAGAACTTTTTGCCGATAATCAGCCCGATTTGACTGTTCATAGCCCGGGGTATCCCAGAGGATTAACTCGTCCCCTTCTGGGGTTTGCCAATGGTAGGATTGAATCGCGTCGGTACTGGGCAATAGATCCACTTGGGCTAAATCGGCGCGAAAGAGAGTATTGATCAAACTGCTTTTGCCGGCCCCGGTGCGTCCAACCAGCAGAATGTTAACCGGTTGGCGATCAATTTCCGTGATCGGTTCCGCTTGGGCGAGAATTTCCTTGAGAGTAGTAGTGGCGATTTTGGTCTTGGTGGGGAGAGTGGGGGCGAGATTACTGCCACTGTAGAGTAACACCGCTTGGCGAGAGAGATTTCTTAGGGCATTTTCCCGCAAAACTTGCCCTAAATTGACTAATAATTGCTGATCCGCTCGATCGCTGTATTTTTGACTGGCCACTTTAGCCACAGCCGCAGCGGGATTGATTACCCATTGCGCCCAATTCCAGACCTGCCAAAGTTTCTGGGCCGAGGGTTGCAATTTTTGATAAACTTCGTAGGCCTGATAGGCTTGGCCGATGGTGATTTGATTCAGGGCCGGGGAAAGATTCTGCATCCAGCGATCGCTATCATCCACGGTTCCCCGAATTAAACCGTAGGCCTGGGGAATGTAAATATTTAATAAGGGGTACTTGACATCGGGGTAATATATATGGGCGATGGCACTGACCAAATCCTGACAGCGTTGCCAAAAAGTCGCCCAATCTTCCCAAACCGGCCGATCATTGCGGGCCTCGACGATAATCCTCTCGATAATTTCCTCGACATTGCCCCCGGAATCACCGTCAGGAGGGGTTAATTCTGCCTTAATTTCCCCAATGGTGGCTTCGATTTCCCCGACTACTGGGCGCGTCCATTTGACCAACAGGAAGCGCCAAGCCACAAAAATCAGGGTAAAAACTGCCCAAATCCAATTTAAACCCCATTGATTGATCTGGACACTGGCGGCCACGATCAGAAAGATGACCACGGCGGCGATCGGAACTGCTAAAATCAACCCTTGCCAAGTTTTTAACCGTAACATTGCTCGATCTGGTTTTTTTCCATTCTACCGATCTCTGATTCTCGGTTAGGAGGCATAAATTAGACAGTGGCATCAATTTGGGCGAGGATTGCCGTGGACAACTGACAAAGTTGTTGATGACACGGACCATTACTGGCCATGATCCCACCCCATTGCCGCACATCGCCGCGATTATAGCGCACCGGTTGACCGTCAAAATAGGAGAATTTGCCGCCGGCTTCCGTTAAAATCAACTCTGGGGCGGCAAAATCCCAGTCTTTAGCTGCCGATTTCCCCGATAGGGAGATATAAACATCGGATTTTTGTTCGAGGATCGTGGCAATTTTACGGCCCACACTACCCACATAATTTTTACCCAAGAAGGGTATTTGACTTAATAAATTATCAAAACGTTGGTTGCGATGGGTACGACTAACCACCAGATAGAGATCGGTAATTTTATCTTTATTGGCAACTTTTACCTGTGTAATATTTCCGTCGCTAGTTTCTAGAAAAGTACCTTTTCCTTTTTGGGCAAAATAGAGTTTTTCTTGATCCGGTAGGGCAACCACGGCGATGATCGGTCTTCCCTGATAACATAAGGCGATATGTAGGGCATATTCTCCCGTTTTGTTGATAAAATCGCGGGTTCCGTCCAAAGGATCGATAATCCATACCCAATCTTTCGGGATAGCTTCATTGCCTTGGTGGGTTTCCTCGCTCAGATAACCAAAGTCGATATCAGCAAAATTTCTGTGTAATTCCCCTAAAATATAGTGATTTGCCGCTAAATCCGCCGCCGTTACTGGTCCGCCTTTTTTCTTCTCGTTGACGGCTAAATCCTGTTCACCCCGGTAGTAGGATTGGAGGATTTTAGCACCACCCCAACCCACCGCACGAGTCACAGCTAAAATGCGATCGAGCGTTTCGGTATCTTGACAGGTTAAATTAATCATAAAATAGCCTCAGTTTTTCAGACTTATTATCCACTAAATTAACCGTGAAATTTAAAGACTGGCTTCTTATACCATTTTTCTAAAGTAATGACAGAGATGGTTAATTGCCCTCACCCCCCACCCCCCCTGCCCCCCCGACATCGGGGGGGTCGGGGGGCAAGGGGGGGGGTAATATACCTGCCAAGAATAAAGAAAAATGGTATTAGCTTATCATCTCTTGCTTCCTAGCTCCTGACTGGCTTAATTTGGCTCTTGCCAAAAATAATCGGCGGGTTTTTTGGTTTCTGCTGGTGATAATTGAGGAGCGTCTCCCAAGAAAACCGAGCGCTGGCTGACGCGATCGCCTAATCTTCTTTGGACTCGACTGGGAATACCGTAACCGTAGGCAATATGACCTTTTCCTGCTAGGACGATGATCTGATAGTCGGGATGAGCTTGCCAGAATTTAGCGATCGCATCGGCCATGGTTTCATCCCAGAGAACCTGTGCCAAAAAAAAGCGATCGAATCCCTGACTACTGCCCCCCGTGTGTTGCTCATAAACGGCTAAGATCTGTTGACGGTATTCCTCGTTATCCTGGTTTATTTCGCTTTTAGGGGGGATGTAGGTCATTTCTGAGGTGGAGAGGCTTTCTAAGCCCTCCCGTGCCACTTTTCTAGTGATTTCCGTGGGTGTATTTAGGGCGATAGCTGGTAGTTTTTTCGCCTTGGCCAAGCGCAGGATCGGGGCGTAAAATTCCCAATCAAATCCCCAACGTTGGTCGTATTCACTTTTTTCTCTCAACTGATTTTCGCTAATTTTGCCGGCTAAATACTGATCCAAATAGATTTGGTAAGGACGTTGAAACATCTCGAAAGCGATCGCTATTTGGGGATTATTAGCCTGTAAATACTCGATAATAGCTAATTGGGCCTGATGATCGGCTTGACTATCGTGCCTTTCTCCCAGATAAATAATCTCGGCTGTTTTTAAATCTGCCAGAATTTGTTTTTGGCTATTAGTAAAACTCCAGGCCCGGGGCAGCAAAATAAACAGTAAGCAGAGGGCAAGGATAACGGGAAAAAAGCGTCGGGAGAATTTCATCTTTTTAAAGGCCTTTTAAGAAACCTATCTTAACCGAAGCCAAGAAAAAAAGGGTGGACAATGCCCACCCGCAAAAATTTTCAGAGAACCTTTTTGGTTTAGTAGGTTTCTACGTGCCAGCGATGTTCTTTTTTCAGTTGTTTCTGATAGACAGACCAATCAGCGCCATTTTTAGCAGCAGCACCACTGATAGCATCGTCGATACCATCTTCCATCCCTTTCAGTCCGCACATATAAGCGTGGGTTTTGGGACTTTGGAGTAGATTCCAGATTTCGTCAGCGTGTTCGGCTACCCGGTGTTGAATATACATTCTACCGCCCTGGGGATTTTGCTGTTCCCGGCTGATGGCATAGGTGAGACGGAAGTTATCGGGGAATTCCGCCGCTATTTTCTCTAATTCTTCTTGGTAGAGAATATTGGCCGTTTTGGGAACTCCGAAAATCAACCAAGCTAGACCTTTGAATTTATAATCTTCGTGTTGTTCCTTGAACATCCGCCAGAGGAAAGCTCGGAAGGGAGCGATTCCCGTCCCAGTGGCCATCATAATGATAGTGGCATCTTCATCACCCGGTAGCAGCATTTCCTTACCCACAGGGCCGGTAATAGCCACATCGGCACCCACCTCTACATTACAGAGATGGGTGGAACAAACTCCATAAACCGTTTCCTTGGTTTCTGGGTGTTGGTATTCTAACTGACGCACGCAGAGGGATACGGTTTTATCGTCTAATTTATCACCATGACGGGTGGAGGCGATCGAATAGAGTCTCAATTTATGAGGTTTGCCATTAGCATCGGTACCCGGGGGGATAATACCGATACTTTGGCCTTCTAAATAGCGTAAATCGCTCCCAGAAAGGTCAAAGGTGACGTGTTGTACGATGCCGATACCTCCCTCATCAACGAGAGCATAGTTCTCGATACATTTGCCGATAAAGGGTTGATTCGGACGGTAGATGTTGACGGGGATATCTGTTTTTTCTTTCGCTTGAGTCATGGCCTTTTTCTTGGTCTGTTCGGGGACGGGCGATGATTGAGCGATTGGCTGTGGTGTGGAGGCACTAGAAACAGTTGCTACGGGGGCAATCCCATTGAAGGGTTTGATGCTGACGATACGACCACCTAAACGGGTAATCCGACGCATTTCTTGATTCATGCGACTGTAGGGAACCGTGAAGAACACGCTTCCACTCTGACGGATTGAATAATCCAAGCTGTCAGTATTGTCGTTTTGATTGAGACCCGCCACTTCGTAAACAAATAAACGGTTTCCCGCTAGTGTACTCGGACTGTACATTAAATATAACTCCCAACTCAAGTCACGATAATCGTTCCATAGTTTAGCCTACCATCGGTACACTACACCTAGGCCTAATTGAGAGTTATCTTAAAAAAACCACAGACATCGCTTCTATCCTTTTGGATAGGATAGGTCAAGTCTCTGGTTAAAATCTGTTACATTTGCAGCATTTTACTTTTTATTAAGATTTATGCTACTTTTCCCCATTTATGCTAAAAATCCCCCTGGTTGGCCTGATGAGGACAAGAGCGGGGGAGAGATATTAGCAATAATTATTTTTTCAACTACTCGGCCGCAGCAGCGTTTAAGGGTTTAATGCTGACGATGCGAGCGCCTAAACGGGTAATCCGACGCATTTCTTGATTCATGCGGCTATAGGGAACGGTTAAAAAGACACTGCCACTCTTACGGATAGAATAATCTAGGTTATCAGTCTTGTCATTTTGACTCAAACCGACGACTTCATAGACAAAAAGGCGGTTTTCTTTGGCACTAGAGAGACTTTGCATCGAAATGGCTCCTACATTGATGTTATAGTTCTCTAGTTTAGCCTAGCAGGGAGACTAGCAATCTAGTTAATGGCCGATTTACAGCCGTTTATTCTATCATGACACTCGATCGCAATTGTCCACAGGCCGCATCGGTCGCTAAACCTCTCGAATAACGGACAGTAACGGCAACTTTTTCCTGTTCTAAAATAGTTTTAAAAGCCTTAATTCTCTTTTCATCAGGCCGTTGATAATCCACCTCCTGAATGGGATTAAGTGATCACTGTTAATTGTTTGAAGATAAGCCTGCTGATAATTCGCAACGCCACCACCTTGATCTAGTGTAGTCGATTTATGTTGTACTACTTATCATCCTTGATGATTTCTCGCAGGTCTGTACTGAACTGGAAGGACAATAGAAATGTACCATTAGGGGTTTGTATAGTAGTAAACCTCCAAAAAAGAGAAATTTGTTCATGTCGAGTTCTTAGCAAGAAACTTTTTATATTATACTTGTCTTGAACGCTAGTATATTCTTGCAGAACCGTATAGTCTTTACAGAAACCGTACTGTTGATTGAATACCTCCAAAATATTCTTTACCATAGAAATTTGTTGATTAATTTTATTTAAGGCATCTTTTTGATCTTTTTCACTTAAATCTGAATGTAGTGATATAAATTTGATCACACTATCCCTCCAAAAATCGACTGCCCCATCAATATTACCCGCTTTGTAAAGCTCCAAAAAGCTGCGAACAGGCACGGGAAGTTGTGCTGTTTCGTCATCATCAATTACGATCAAGGTGGGTGTGGTTGGTTCTTTGCTGACAAGTAGCGGTTGACTATAAGATATCCGAGGAAAACAATTAAAAACCGCTAAAGTTCCTAAAGCTGCAATGGCTAATATTTTACTTTTCACGATCCTTACCCCCGAACTCGAAAAAATTACCAATAGTCGAGTTGCTGTGGCTGACAAATACTAAAATTTACTTCTCTGGAAAAATTCCGCAACAGGATCACCAAAACCGCTAGTTAAAAAAGCACACTTAACAGTTATTTGCCCTACTGTTGAGGTGTTACTCGATAACCATCCCGATCTGGATTAAATTTTACAATTATTAACAAACAACACCGCTAAAACTCCTCCATCACTCCAATTATAACAGAGAAAACTGATGATACAGTAGTGAACAAATCAAGTTTATTTGACCATGACGCTCGCTCGCAATTGTCCACAGGCCGCATCGGCCGCTAAACCTCTCGAATAACGGACAGTAACGGCGACTTTTTCCTGTT
>VYKR01000240.1_pt1 | contig 13348 bp, 2 predicted proteins | sample 5109561 | NCBI WGS metagenome assembly VYKR01 (sample SAMN12291799, study PRJNA351875) | freshwater metagenome | isolation source: freshwater lake | place: USA: Michigan, Ford Lake | collected 2015-08-15
AAACCTTGCGTCTTCATCGGCCCGCGTCCTGTAGGGGCGAAGCATTCGGGCAATAACCTATCGGTGAAACCGTAGATTTTCTATCCGAATGCTTCGCCCGTACTTTTTCAGCAAACCCTAAGTAGGGAGGCACAATTATTTGTAGGATGGGTTAGCGGTAGCGTAACCCATGCGGGCGTTGGGTTTCATGCTTCAACCCAACCTACGTTCATTTTATATTTAATTCCACCCACCCACTTATGAGCGGCTGAATGGGAGATACCAGCTTAGATTATCCTCCTATTCACACAGGAGGATACCTATTGTTTTTAGACTATGAAAACCATAGATATTAAGCTATTAACAAAACTTAACAATATAAACATCGCCTTACCGGTGGCAGCCCAGACAATCTCAACAGTTATAACCCAGGATATAGAACTAATAAGGGGATAGCCAATAGCTATATGCTCTAAATTTGGTTAAGTTTTCCAAAGGCCCAGATGAAATTACTGAAAACTTCTTGACATAGCTAGGTAGCTTGGGCTAAACTTCCAGAGAGATAGTCAACGATGAACGCCTCAGTATTAAACTTCTTTGTCTTGGAGCTAGGGATATGAGTAATCCTCCGTCAGTACAGAAAACAACAACTGCAACCTCTAATCTAGGAACTACTTACACGGTCACTAATACCAACGATGATGGGGAAGGTTCCCTCAGATGGGCTATAACTCAATCTAATGATAATCCGGGTACAGATACCATTTTATTTAATATTGAGGACGGATACTATACCATAACTCCCTTATCGGCTTTGCCAGAAATTACGTCCCCTGTCTTGATTGATGCTACCAGTCAACCGGGATACGAGGGAACGCCGATAATTCAAATTAGTGGTTATCAAGCAGGTGAAGGATTATCGGGTCTAGTTATTAGTGCTGGCGACAGTACCGTCCGTGGCTTAATTATTACCCAGTTTAGTAGCTATGGACTACGCTTAATCGCCCAAGGTAATAATATTATTCAAGGTAATTATATTGGTAATGTTGAATACATTTATGAGGGATTTTCGGGTAATGGAGAAGGGGGTATTTTAATTGAATCTGCCAATAATCTGATTGGGGGAGCGACTACCAGTGAAAGGAATATTATCTCTGGTAATACGGGAACAGGTGTATTAATTAATAATGAAACTGCAATTAACAACCAAGTCATTAATAATTACATTGGTCTTGATTCATCAGGAACTTCATCCCGTCCTAATCAGGTTGGGGTGGGGATAGTTAACGGTTCAGATAATCTTATTCAAGAAAACGTTATTGCTGGTAATACTAACACCGGTGTAAGTGTATTGTCCTATGGAGCGATCGCCAATAATAATCAAATCCTTAGTAACTGGATTGGGACTAACCAAGACTACAATTTTTTAGGTAACGGGGATGATGGAATTGATTTAGCCGGAGCAAAAAATACCCTCGTGCAAGGCAATAACATCTACTATAACCTATCGACCGGTGTTGTTATTCGTGGAGCAGATGCAACAGGTAATCAAATTACAGGTAATTCTCTGTTTAATAATGCCGAGGGTATGAGTATCCAAGAAGAGGCACAAGGTAATTCAATTACAGGAAATACCATTAACTATAGCAACTCTAATGGCATTTCTGTAGATAACTCTCAGAAAAATAATATTCAAGGCAATAGTATCTATGAGAATTATGGTTTAGGGATTGATTTAGGAAGGGATGGAGTCACCGCTAATGATGAAGGTGATAGCGATACAGGAGCGAATGCTTTACAAAACTATCCCGTTTTCACCTCTGCTGAAGTTGTCGCAGGAACAGCCACCTTGATTGGTTATCTAGATAGTGAAGCCAATAAGGAATACAGGATTGAAATTTTTGCTAATCGTACACAGGATGCTAGTGGTAACGGAGAAGGAGAGGATTACCGTACCTATATCACTGTGACTACGGATGATAATGGTCGTGCTGATTTTACCCTTTCCTTGTCCGCCGAGAGACTGTATAGCTATATTACTGGCACAGCAACTAATCCCGATGGAAACACCTCAGAATTTTCTCCCTCTATCACCCTAACGGGAGAGTTACCCAATTTAGTGATTACTGAGGCTACTGCTCCTACTAATGTTGGTGCTGGTCAGACTATTACCCTATCTTGGACGGGTAAAAATGACAGTTCTGTGACTACAGGAAGTTCTTACTGGTATGACCAGGTAGTTTTTTCCAAGAATAATATCTATGGGGATAGTGATGATATTTATCTTACTCAACAATTTATCTCCAGTAGCAACGGCTTACCCTTAGAACCCAATGAAACCTATACAGCAAGTAGTACCGTTACCTTACCTAGTTATGTAGCGGGAAGTGGCTATTTGCTATTGAGAACAGATGCTTATAACTACCAAACAGAAGCAAACGAAAACGATAACGTTTATACTCAAGCGATTGATATTGCTGCACCAAATTTAATTATTACTAATGTCACTGCTCCGACTACCGCTAGTGCTGGTCAGACTATTACCCTATCTTGGACGGGGAAAAATGACGGTTCTGTGACTACAGGAAGTTCTTACTGGTATGATCAGGTAGTCTTCTCCACCAATGATATCTATGGGGATAGTGATGATATTTCCCTAACCTGGTACTACTATATTGACAGCTATTATGGCTTACCCTTAGAACCCGATGAAACCTATACAGCAAGTAGTACCGTTACCTTACCTAGTTATGTAGCGGGAAGTGGCTATTTGCTATTTGAGACAGATGCTTATGACTACCAAGTAGAATTCAACGAAAACGATAACGTTTATGCTCAGGCGATTAATATTGCTAGTCCCAATTTAATTATTAGTAATGTCACTGCTCCCACTAACGCTACTGCTGGTCAGAGTATTACCCTATCGTGGACGGGGAAAAATGACGGTTCTGTGACTACAGGAAGTTCCTACTGGTATGACCGGGTAGTTTTTTCCAAAAATGACATCTATGGGGATAGTGATGATATTTATCTTACTGAACAATTTATCTACAGTGGCAACGGCTTACCCTTAGAACCCAATGAAACCTATACAGTTAATACGAGTGTCACCTTACCCCGTGGTGCAGTAGGAAGTGGGTACTTACTATTCAGGACAGATGCTTATAACTACCAAGGACCAATTTAATTATTACTAACGTCACCGCTCCCACTACCGCTACTGCTAGTCAGAGTATTACCCTATCTTGGACGGGGAAAAACGACGGTTCTGTGACTACAGGAAGTTCTAACTGGTATGACCGGGTAGTTTTTTCCAAAAATGACATCTATGGGGATAGTGATGATATTTATCTGACGGAGCCTTATATTTACAGTTATTACGGATTACCCTTAGAACCCAATGAAACCTATACAGTTAATACGAGTGTCACCTTACCCCGTGGTGCAGTAGGAAGTGGGTACTTACTATTCAGGACAGATGCTTATAACTACCAAGGATTTAGAGGGAGCTATATCAGTTTCGTGGACGGTACTAAATAATGGAACTGTTCCGGCCAATGCTGATTGGTATGATTCAGTTTATCTGTCTAATGATCAGACTTGGGATAGTGGAGATACCTGGATTACTGCTTTCTGGGAAGCTGCAAGAAGTCCCCTCGCCGCTAATACCAGTTATACAGATACCCAAAATATTACCATTCCTAGTTATGCAGGAACCGGTGATAAATATTTGATCTTTGTTACAGATCAATACTCTTACTCCTACTACAACCAACAAGGAGAAACAGACGAAACCGATAATACTTATGCTGTTCCTATCACTTTAGGTGCGCCAGACTTAATCATATCCGGAGCAACTGCACCCAGTAGTGGGGTGGTGAATGGATCGCTCAATGTATCATGGACGGTGAAAAATCAGGGTACGACAGATGCACCGGCGGATTGGTATGATGTTATCTACCTCTCTCCTGATAATATCCCCGGCAATGGCAATGATAGTTACATTGCTGAACAATATATAAGCACTCAAACCCCCTTAGTAGCGAACGGTACATATACTATCAATCGTAGTATTAATTTACCCAATGTTACACCGGGAAATTATTACATCTTTTTCCGCGCTGATGGCTATAATTATCAAGGAGAAACCAACGAAAACAACAACTACAGTCAAGCTATTCCCATTACTATTGGTGCGCCGGATTTAATTGTTAGTAATGCTACGGCACCAGAATCAGGAGCATTAGGGGGAACAGTCAGCGTTTCTTGGACAGTACAGAACCAGGGAACAGTAGAAGCACCCGCCGATTGGACTGATTATATTTACTGGTCAAGTAATGATACTTATGACGGTTCTGATATTTTGATAACCAGTATTTCCGCCGCCGCTCAAACTCCCGTCGCCGTCGGAGGAAGCTATAGCAAAACCGAAAATATTACCTTACCCAATCAAATAAACTTCGTTGGCAATGGTTACTTAATTGTCCGAGCAGATGGCAATAATGCTCAGGGAGAAAGCAACGAAAATAATAATAATCGTGCCATTCCTATCCGCATAGATGCACCAGATTTAATTGTCTCAAATGCTACTGCACCCGCATCGGTAACTGTAGGTGCAACGATTAGCGTTACTTGGGATGTGAAGAATCAAGGAACTGTTGCGGCTAATGCTGATTGGTACGACAGGGTTGTGATTTCTACTGACCAAATCTTCGGTAATAGCGATGATACTTATCTGACAGAAGTTTGGCAAGGTTCATTTACTCCCCTAGCAGCCGGAGCAACCTATAGCCGCACCCTCAATGTTACCTTACCCAGTACCGCTACTGGCGATCGCTATTTGCTCTTCAAGGCTGATAACTATAACTATCAAGGTGAGACAGACGAAAATAACAACGTCTATTCCCTACCGATTAATATTTCCGCTTCCGACCTTCGAGTTACCTCAACCAATGCTCCGACAAGTGCCATTTTAGGAGAAACAGTTGAATTAACTTGGACTGTCACTAATAATGGTACGGGAGCAGCAAGTCAGGATTGGTATGATCGAGTTTACCTCTCCAGTAACCAAACTTTAGATAGCAATGACGTTCAAGTTACTTATGAATGGATAGCGACACAAACGCCTTTAGCTACTGGTGCAAGTTATACCATCAGCAAGAATGTCACCTTACCTAGTTTTACCCCCGGTAATCAATATTTACTCTTTGTTACTGATCGAGACAATTATCAAGGAGAAATCAACGAAAATAATAACCTCGCTGCGGTTGCTATCAGCTTAACTGCTCCCGATTTAATTGTCTCTAATGCTTCCGTACCTGCAACCGGAACAATCGGTAAGAGTATTGAAGTTTCTTGGACAGTACAAAACCAAGGGACAAGCGCCGCTCCCACGGATTGGTATGATCGCATTTACCTCTCCAACGATGCTATTTTTGATGCTAATGCTGACACTTACATCACCCAAGAATTAATCTCCACTCAAACACCATTAGCCGCCGGTGCAAGTTACAGCATTACTCGCAATATCAACCTCCCCAACTTTGCCACAGGAAACCGTTATTTAATCTTTGTCGCTGATGGTTCGGGAGGTCAAGGGGAAACTAACGAGACTAACAATACTCGTGCTGTCGCCATTAATCTCAATGCTCCCGACTTAGTAGTAAGTGATATTACCGCACCAGTTGAATCCCTATCTGGACAACCAATTGAGATCAATTGGACTGTCAAAAACCAAGGAGCAGCAACCGCAGAAGGAACTTGGTATGATTATGTGTATTTAGTTAATACGGCGACCAGTGCCACCCAGTATGTCGGAGTTTTTGAATATTCAGGTAGCTTGGCCGCCGGAGCCTCCTTAAATCGGACTCAATCCTACAGCGTTCCCCTCAGTTTAACTGGTAACTATCGAGTGGTTGTAACGACCGATTATTACGGACAACTTGCTGAAGGAACGCAGAACGAATCGAACAATACTACTACAGATGATCGTCCGATTTCCCTACAACTTGCTCCGGTTCCCAATCTACAAGTTACTGGGGTAACTGCACCATCGACCGCTTTTTCCAGTCAAGAAACCGTCGTACAATGGACAGTTAAAAATGTCGGTACTGGTGCCACTAATGCGCCTGTTTGGTATGATCGAGTTTATTTGTCCCTCGATACTACTTATGACAATACTGATACCTATTTAGGACAGGCAGTTAATCCTAGTTATCTCAACCCGAACGATAGTTATAGCAACAGCTTAACCGTAACCCTACCTCGCGGTATTGACGGTAATTACTATTTCCTCGTACAAGCTGATGTTTATAACTACGTTACCGAAGTTGGTAATGAAGGGGATAATTGGGGATCTGGTGGGCCGACGGATGTTAATTTAACTCCACCTCCTGATTTACAAGTAACAGCGGTTAATGCTCCTAATGGAGCCTTCTCAGGACAACCCATGAACCTGAGTTGGACTGTCACTAATGCTGGCACAGGACGCACTTTAGAAACAGCTTGGTATGATCGGGTGTTTATGTCGGCGGATGCAACTTTAGATGCAGGCGATCGCAATTTAGGTACTTTTTACCATAGTGGTGCGTTAAATGCCGGTGCAAATTATACCGGTTCAGCAACAGTTAATTTACCCATTGGTGTGGCGGGAAGTTTCTTCTTCTTTGTCCAAAGCGACATCTATAACAACGTTTATGAGCACGTTTTTGAGAATAACAATAGTGGCTACGACACCACAGCAACGAACATTACCCTAACGCCGCCACCAGATTTAGAGTTTGAATCCTTAACAATTCCGAACAATGCTCGTTCTGGTAGCAGTTTAAGCATCAGTTATCGAGTCACTAACTTTGGAGCCACAGAAACCCCGAATTATTATTGGACCGATACCTTCTATCTTTCCAGCGATAATCAACTAAATACGGCAACGGACATTAATTTGGGTAGTGTCGGCCAGTATGGCATTCTTTATCCAGGTGATGGTTATGATCGTACCGCTAACTTTGCCTTACCTAATACCTTAACTGGCACCTACTACGTCTTTGGTGTGACCGATAGCGGCGATCAAGTATTTGAATTAGATAATGTTAATAACGTCACTCAAAGCATCAATCAAGTACAAATTGTCTCCCAACCGGCGGATTTAGTCGTTACTGACGCAGTTATTCCGACTACCGGAGAAGCTGGTAAGGCGATTTCCGTGCAATGGACAGTGAAAAACCAGGGGACTGGGGATACCATTGTTAACAGTTGGAGCGATCGCCTTGTAGTTTCTAACGATGAGGTTTTAGGCGATGCAGATGATCTGACCCTCGCCAGCTTCACCCGCACCGGACTTTTAGCTCCCAATGGTACCTACAGTCGGACTGAAAGTGTTACTTTACCCTTTACCCTAGAAGGCAATTATCAGCTATTTGTCGTCACTGATTCGGCTAATAGCGTTTATGAAGGTAGCAATGAGGGGAACAACGGCTCTAGTGCTTTTCCCCTCACCATCTCTCGTGATACTCCCGATCTCCAAGTTACTAGCATTACTCTGCCAAATACTGTAACTCCCGGACAGCCGCTGACCCTCAATTGGACGGTGGCGAATTTAGGGGTAGGACGTACTAATAGCAATTATTGGTACGATCAGGTTTATTTGTCTTTAGATAAAAATGTCAGCGGTAATGATATAAGTCTAGGGTCGGTTTATCGTGCAGGAGCGTTAGAGCCATCAGCAAGTTATAGCGCCACAGGTACTTTCTCGCTTCCGGTTAATTTGAACGGCAGTTACTATGTTCTAGTGCAAACTGACCGAGATAATAACGTTATTGAAGGTGCATTTGAGAATAATAACGTTTTAGCCAGCGATAGTACCAGTGGAGGCGGTTCGGGAACTGGAACTCTACCGATTACCCCCGCTCCTTCTGCTGATCTGGCTGTCACTGCCGTGGATGCGCCAGAACAGGGAATTGCCGGACAATCTCTGAGTTTGACTTGGACCGTTGTTAATAATGATGCCAATACGGGTCAAAGTTGGTATGATGCCGTTTATCTATCCCGTGATCAAGTATTCGATCGCACCAGTGATATTTATTTAGGATATCGCAACCATACGGGGGGATTAAATGCAGGAGATAGTTATACTGCAACTCAATCTTTTAACATACCGCGAGGCTTAGGGGGACGTTTTTACGCCTTCGTGGTGACGGATGGCGGTAATGCCGTTTATGAACGGTTAGGAGAGATCAATAATGTTAATTATGACGGATTCTCGACGGAAATTATTATTCCTCCACCGTCGGATTTAGTAGTTACTAATATTGCTACTCCTAGCAGTGGCATTCCTGGACAAAATATCAGTATTAACTATACTGTACAGAACCAAGGGACAGATACTGCTTACGGAAGTTGGAAAGATTCCGTTTATCTGTCACAAGATACCCAGTGGGATGTCAGTGATGCTTTAGTAGGACAAGTAAATCATTCAGGAGATATTGCAAGTGGTGCGAGTTATACTGGGGTATTAAATGGGGTTGTCCCGGGGGTTAATTTAGGGAATTTTTACGTTATCGTGCGGAGTGACATCCTCAATCAAGTTTCTGAAGTAAATGAGGGTAATAATGTCGGAGTTTCTAGTAGTAAAATTACCTTAGATGTCGAAGAATTAGGCTTAGAAACGCCAGATACAGGTAATTTAGGACAAGGACAGTCAGTTTATTATCGTTTTGATGCTCAAGTAGGACAAGCGATCCGACTGAGTTTTGATAGCAGCAATAATCAATCCTTTAATGAATTGTATGTCAGTTATGGGAAAATGCCGAGCCGGGGGCAATTTGATCTGACTACTACCCAACCCTTTAACGCCGATCCGGAAATTGTAATTCCCATTGAAAAAACAGGAACTTATTATGTCTTAGCGTATGGGGATCAAGTTAGTGGTTCTCCTAGTTACCAAATTCTCGCTCAAGATATTCCTTTCTCAATTACAAAGGTAAATACTGACACTATTGGTAACTTTGGCGAAGCTACCTTAGAAATTTACGGGGCAAAATTCATTGAAGGTACTACCTTCCAACTGCTCGCTTCCGATGGCAGTGTCATCGAAGCAGAACAAGTGTATCTAGAAAATTCTACCCTTGCTTATGTCACATTTGATCTATTTGATGATCCAATCGGTTTGTATGACCTTAAAGCTAAACATAGCGACGGTAGTAGCGTTATTTTGGCAGATAGTATCACGGTTCAGACAGCTACAGGTTATGACTTAAATTCCAACATCACAGGACCGGAAGAAGTTCGCCCTGGCCGCAATTATATTTTCAATGTTAACTACGGTAACGAAGGTGATACTGATGCGATCGCTCCTCTGTTGATTATTGAAAGTGTTACCAATACCCAAGTAGGAACGACTTTAAAGGGACTAAGTTCCAGTGGTCCACTACATCTATTGGGTGTTAGTAATGAAGGTCCACAGGGAATTTTACGACCTGGAGATCTTAATACACTGCCAATATATTTCAATAGCAGTACCGATCCAGTTAACTTCAGTGTCCGTACTTATTCTGCGGATAATAATACGCCTGTTGATTGGAATAGTTTTGAAGCTTCGATTCGTCCTAGTGGATTGACTGATACTCAGTGGGATAGCTTTATTAGAAATATTGCCTCACAGGTACGAACTTATGGGGAATATGTCCTCTTGCTCAATAAAATGTCTGCTATTGTTTCTCCTGAAAATGAACCGATTTACGATGTTAATGAACTGTTCGGTAAAATTTACCAGCAGAATGCTAATTATTCTCCTTCTGTCTCATTTAAAGGCACACTGACAGACATAAATACAGGAAATTCGATCTCTCAAGGTTTAATTATTCTTGAAAGAATCAATACTAGTAACCCTGTTCGGCGAAGTTTTTTCACTGACGACTTGGGAGATTTTGAATTAACAGGACTCGATGCAGGAAGTTATCAACTCAGAGTGGCTGGTTCCTTGGATGAACCGATTAATATTACGGTAAATTTAAGCGCAACACCCCAAATTCTCAATTTAGAAGTCGATTATGTTCCACCACGAGATTTATTAAGAGATTTACCCCCTTCTCAAGAAAAGCCGGTGTTGACCGTCGCGTCCGATGATAGTCGCCATGTATTAGTAGTACAAAATGGATCAATTGCTTATGCAACCTATGACGAGATTACTGCTCAATGGACAACTCCCATTACAATCCCTCAAGCCCAAGGAAATCGCATACAACTACTAGCAGTAGTTGATCCAGTAGATAGTTCTTCCCCTATTTTAATGGCAGTCTGGGTAGATAATAATGATAACTTTAACTATGCGATCGCTAGAAAAATTGGTGATAGTTATCAATGGGGCAATGGAAACTTAATTCCTAGCTCTGCTCAACCAGCAACCAACCAGTTACCCTTTATGCGTTTACAGGGTCAAGACAATGGAACACCAGCAATTTCTTGGGTAGTTTTTGGAGATAGCGATACAGGCAATCAAGAATATTTAACTACTTGGGATGGAATAACCTGGACAAATATAAGCAAAGCTGATTCAAGTGTTTCATCATTAGAAGTTGAAACGATCACTTTCCAAGAAATTAATATCTTAAATGATTCGAGTCAACCAACTCCCTATCCTCCCGATCAATTAGGAAGTTTAGATTATTATGATTTTCGCTACAAAGATTTTCAACGGCGTAATCCAGGACAAGAACCTCCTGATTACTATAAAGAGTATGGAGAAAAATATGTTTCTCGATTTACAAATGAAACGGCTAAAAAACTAAGTCCTGAAGGTCAAGCGTGGTTAGAAAAAACCCGTGAAAATTTACAACGAGCCATTGAAGATCGTCTAAATGCCGCCCCTGGTGCCTTTGCTGAACTTGAACGAAATACTGATGCTTTTCGAGACTTTGCCTATGAAACTCATCCTGACGCTTATTGGGATGCAGGGCTAAAAGATTTACCAATCAAAGATTTACTCGAAATTGGAAGTACTCCTGACTTCAAGGATCTTTTGACTCCCGAAGGATTGGAGCAAGTAGCTGAAATAGCAGAACGTTATGTCAAAGATAAAGCCCAACAGTTAGAAGATAAGTTGAATGATTTAGTTAACAAAATTGGAGATGGTACTGGCGATATAGTAGAGGGTATAGGTGATATATTGGATGGACTAAACAATATAGCTGATGGGATAGGCGACTTACTAGATGGTAAATTAGAGCCGCCTAACGATTTCAATGATATCGATCAAATACTAGATGGAATTGATGATCTTGTTGATGGTATAGGGGATATAGTCGATGGCATTAGTGATCTCGCAGATGCAGCAGGCGATATAGTGGAGGGGCTAAAGGATCTAGTAGACTCTATAGACGATGCCATAGGCGATATAGGTGATTTTATCGGAGATAAACTCAAAGATGGGATTAGTGATATTGCAGACTGGATTGACAACACAGCAGATGATATCGGGGACACAGTAAATGATCTAATTGACGATTTCAAATGTTATTTATTTGGTGATTGTGACGACGATGATGATAATGATGACGATGATTATGATCCCGATGTAATTCGTCCTCGTGACCCTAACGATATCTTAGGACCCAAAGGTTTCGGCGATGAGCAATGGATTAATACTAATGAACGTTTCGGTTATACCATCCGCTTTGAAAATGCTGCTACTGCTTCTGCACCCGCTCAAGAAGTAGTCATTACTCAACAGTTAGATTCTGATCTTGATTGGCGCACTTTCCGCGTTGATGATTATGGTTGGAGTGGTAACACTTATGAGTTAGCTGGTGATCGCGCTTTCCATCAAGGACGAATTGACTTAACTGAAACTAAGGGTTTCTATGTTGATGTTTTTGTTTCCATTGAGACTACTACAGGAATCGCTACTTGGCGGATTAGTACCGTTGATCCAGAGACGGGAGAAGCACCTTTAGACGCACAAAAAGGATTTTTACCCACTAATGATGAAAATGGAGTCGGGGAAGGTTTTGTTACTTATAGTATTAAAACAAAAAACACTGTACAAACCGCAGATGTAATTGACGCAACTGCGCGGATCGTCTTTGATACGGAAGAACCCATCGATACCCCACCCATTTTCAATACTCTTGATGTCACTAAACCCACCAGTCAAGTTGATACTTTACCAACCACGACGGATAACCCTGAATTTACCGTTAAGTGGACAGGAACAGATATAGGATCAGCTTTGGCGACTTATACTATTTATGTCTCTGATAATGGCGGTAATTATACAGTCTGGCTCAATAATACTGAGTTAACCGAAGCCACTTACACGGGGACAGCCGGACATACCTACTCTTTCTATTCGGTTGCGGTTGATAACACAGGTAATACAGAAGCAGCACCGACGACGGCAGATGCAACCATACAAATCGGTGGCGCAGTTAATCAACCCCCACAAATCTCGGTCAATACAGGCTTAACTCTTAATGAAGGCGCTAATTCTGCTATTTCTAATAGTTTGCTTGCTGTTACAGATCCAGATAATACCTCGGATCAGTTGACTTTTACCATCAGTACGATTCCGACAAATGGAAATTTACAACGCAATGGAGTCACGTTAGCGGTTAATAACACCTTTACCCAAGCTGATATTAATAGTGGCTTACTATCCTACATTCATAATGGCGGAGAAACGACCAGTGATGGCTTTAGCTTTACGGTAGCTGATGGAGCAGGTGGTAATATTAATGTCACAAGTTTTGTCATTACGGTTAACCCAGTAGATGATGCACCAACTGTCCTCAATCCCATTACTGATGTTAATGTGGGTGAAGATGCAGAAAATACCGTCCTTGATTTAACTAATATCTTTACCGACATCGACAATGACCCGACTTCAATTGTCAAATCAGTATTCGTCAATGACAATACAGGATTAGTCACCGCTACCATCGTTGACAATCAGTTAACCCTCGACTATCAAGACAATCAATCAGGGATAGCTAATATTACAATTCGGGGAACATCTAACGGTAAAACTGTTGACAATACTTTCCTAGTCACAGTTAACCCAGTAGATGATGCACCAACTGTCCTCAATCCCATTACTGATGTCAATGTTGACGAAGATGCAGCCAATACCGTCATTGATTTAACTAATGTCTTCACCGACATCGACAATGACATCGCTTTAATTGTTAAATCAGTATTCGTCAATGACAATACCGGATTAGTTACCGCTACCATCGTTGACAATCAGTTAACCCTCGACTACCAAGACAATCAATCTGGGATAGCTAATATTACAATTCGGGGAACATCCAACGGTAAAACTGTTGACGATACTTTCGTTGTCAATGTCGGTGCAGTCGATAATCCACCAACTGTC
>VYKR01000193.1_pt1 | contig 13319 bp, 11 predicted proteins | sample 5109561 | NCBI WGS metagenome assembly VYKR01 (sample SAMN12291799, study PRJNA351875) | freshwater metagenome | isolation source: freshwater lake | place: USA: Michigan, Ford Lake | collected 2015-08-15
CTTATCATTTTCGTTATTTAGGTCATATATAGTAAATATGACTTATCTTTTTTTGGAGTCTGTGTCTGTATTCCATGCTACATAAGCTTTTCAGCTTGCTTGTCCCCCTGTCAGGAGCAGTTGTCAATAGACTACCTTTATTTATTCTCCCCACACCCCACACCCCATCACCCCATCACCCCATTTCCCCATCACCCCATTTCCCCATCACCCCATTTCCCCATCACCCCACACCCCGCTATGTTCAGGGGGATTAAACTGGTAAAGCGTGACACAAAACTGCTAGAGTTACCAAGGACGAGTGTATAAACTTTACAGATATTGTATGAGAGTTTTGGTTATTGGCGGAGACGGCTATTGTGGTTGGGCAACGGCACTCCATCTATCAAATAGAGGTTACGAAGTAGGCATACTTGATAGTTTAGTTCGTCGCTATTGGGACTTACAATTAGGCTGCGATACCTTAACACCGATCGCACCCATATCTCATCGGATTCAACGCTGGCAAGATCTAACAGGAAAATCGATCGATCTTTTTGTCGGGGATATTAATGACTACGACTTTCTGATTCAATCCCTGCGACAGTTTCAACCGGATGCGATTGTTCACTTTGGAGAACAGAGATCTGCACCCTTCTCCATGATCGATCGCGAACACGCAGTTTTAACCCAAGTTAACAACGTGGTTGGCAATTTAAACATCCTCTACGCGATGAAAGAGGAATTTCCCGACGCGCACCTAGTAAAACTGGGAACCATGGGTGAGTATGGCACACCGAATATAGATATTGAAGAAGGCTACATCACGATCGAACATAACGGTCGTAAGGATACTTTACCCTATCCCAAACAGCCCGGTAGTATGTACCATCTCAGCAAAGTCCACGATAGCCATAATATCCATTTTGCCTGTCGGATGTGGGGTTTAAAAGCTACAGATCTCAATCAAGGGGTGGTTTATGGAGTCCTCACCGAAGAGACGGGAATGGATGAGATGTTAATTAACCGTCTCGATTACGATGGGGTTTTTGGCACTGCTTTAAACCGTTTTTGTATTCAAGCGGCGATCGGTCATCCCCTGACAGTGTACGGTAAAGGTGGTCAAACGCGAGGATTTTTAGATATCCGCGATACCGTGCGTTGTTTGGAATTAGCGATCGCTAATCCTGCTCAATCGGGGGAATTTCGCGTTTTTAACCAATTTACCGAACTGTTTAGCGTCGGTGACTTGGCACTGATGGTGAAAAAAGCTGGTTCCGCATTAGGGTTAAATGTGGAGATTAACAATCTTGACAACCCGCGCATCGAGTTAGAGGAACATTATTTTAACGCTAAAAACACGAAATTACTTGATCTAGGCCTACAACCTCACTATCTCTCCGATTCTCTCCTCGATTCCCTCCTAAACTTCGCCACCAAGTATAAAAACCGGGTAGATATGAATCATATCCTACCAAAAGTCACTTGGAAACGATAAATTTATTAGTAAATGATAAGTTGAGGATGGGTTACTTGCCCATCCTTTCCTTTTTTCTAATGTATCGCCATCAAACTCGATCTTAATCCGCACCGATGAGAATTATTGTCGTCCGCGGTTGCGGGAATTAGCACGACGTTCCTGCATTAACTGGGAAAATTCCGTTCTTTGAGCGGGAGTTAAGACTTGACGAATTTCCAAAAAACTTTCAAATTGCAGGTTACTCATTTCTTGGCGATTCCGAGAGACTTGCTGATGTTTAGAACGGATCTCTCGATCGGAAGCATTATTCGATAATAAACTATTTAATTCTTGTTCGTTGCTTCTGAGGGTTTCTCGCAATTCTTGGGTTTTTTCCTGATATTTCTGACGAATAGCGGCAACTTTCGACTTTTGCTCATCGGTAAGGTTCAATTGTTCGATTAGTCTTTCTCTAGAATTATCCACCCGACGGGGACGATTTTCAGGACGCTGGGGAGAGCTAGTTTGAGCAATAAATAGACCATCTTGGGGATAGGATAGCACAGTGGCAGTGGGGACTAGGTTAGCCGCTAGAGTTAAAGCCATGGTCGTGCCGAGAATCGAGACAGTAGAAAGGGACATAATTGACCTCGACAAAGAAATTAAGGATTATAGGTAGAATAGGTGAGTTGAGGCTCGTTTAAGCTCATCCAAGGCGAACTATAAACGCTAGAAGCAGCAATCGGTGGAGCGATGCTATGGTTCCAACTCTCCACTAAAAAAGCTTCTAACTGCTCGTCAGAAATTTGTCCCAGTTGTGGATGAGGATGAGACCAACGATAGGAAGCAAAAATCAGCACAGATAAGGCAGTAATACCAGTTATCCACCCCAATAAAGGCGGCAATTTTGGGAAATTTACTGGCTTTTCTTCCCTAATCATTTGCATTAACTGTTTTTCTTCATCTATCATCGGTTGAGGTGGCAGCGATGGACGATAGCGACGCAGAAAATTAACCACTTTGTCATCTTCTGGGGACATTAGATAACTCCTTGTTTTTGCAAAAATTGACCCATGGTTTTACGCGCATAATGAAGACGTGATTTCACCGTACCGAGGGGAATTTCTAAGATTTCGGCGATTTCCTTTTGGGGTAAGTCCTCTAGATCGTGAAGGACAAGGACAGCGCGATGTTCTAAACTGAGAATTTCTAACCCTTGTCGGACCACTTCCTCATAATGCAGTTGCATCAAATCGGGACTATCTTGGGGACGGGATTCGCTATCAAGGGAGTTTTCCTGATCAGTGCTTTTGGCCATCCTCATTTGTCTTTTGGCTAATTGTCGCCGACCATCGATCGCCACATTGCAAGTGATCCGATAAACCCAAGTGGAAAAGTATTCAGGTGAACGCAATTTCGGCAACCCGTGCCACACTCTTAAAAATACCTCTTGGACAAAATCCTCTAGGAATTCCTGTCCACAGAGTTGATAGAGAGTAGAGCGGATTTTTGGTTGATAGAGACGGTAAAGGTGACGAAAAGCACCCCGATCACCCCTTTGACATTTTAAAATTAACTCTCGATCGCTCACACTCGTTTGCTTCTCGGTTATCACCTCGATCATTCCCCTCACCCCTAGCTACTTGTCCCTTTAGACTAGGGGGTGTCAAGAATGGTTCATAACCAGTGATCAGTTATCAGTGATCAGTTATCAGTGATTCAGTGATCAGTTATCAGTTGTAAGTTATCAGCTTTTTTCTCCCCATCACCCCACTTCCCCACTTCCCCCCGCAACGCGCACGAAGTGGTCACCCCACTTCCCCATCTCCCCAGACCCCACACCCCACAACCCCACACCCCACTTCCATCACCGAGGGAGTAATTGTTGATAGAAATCCAATTGTTTTTGAGCGAGGGCTTTATTAGTATAATTGGTCATTACTCTCTGATAACCCCTCTGGCCTAATTCAAGAGCGAAGCTGGGATTATCTAAGAGAGTTTGTATAGATTTAGCCAGTGCCTCCCCATCTTTTTCGGGAAAAATTAAACCCGTATCAGCAATAACAAAGGGAATTTCTCCTGAATCAGAACCAATAACAGGAATCTGACAGGCCATGGCTTCAATTAAAACATGACCGAATTGTTCTTTCCAACCGACGGCCGTTAAAGTTTTGACCTGATAGGTGATTTCTGAAGGCAAAACTAAAGTGTTCATCAGGTTAATATAATTAACTACTTGATCGTGGGGAACACTTTCCACTATCATCAAGCGATCGCTTATTTCTGCGGCTGTAGCTTCGCTGACTATTTTATCTTTCAGTATTCCCCGACCTAACAGTAATAATTTCCACTTACCTGTTAATTTAGCTGCAGCTTTAATCAGCGTTAGAATACCTTTCTCTTCCACAAAACGACCGATAAAACCAATCACGAATTCATCGGATTCAATGCCTAAAGATCGAGCTAAATCGGGTTGCTTGCTGGGGGAAAAAAGGACTTCATCCACTCCTAATTGTGGTAAAACGGTGTATTTACCCCTGTAACCCCGTTCTTTTAAAACATCTACTCCGTCCTGATTACCAGCGATTAAACCATCGGTATTTTTCAGGTTATAAGCTTCTAACCAAGAGATGGGAAATTTAGGAGTATAGGGAAGATTCCACCAAGTAAAAAATACATTTTTAGCCCGGAGATTTAAGAGACGATTCAGAGTAATAAATTGGGCGTAAGCGAGAGATTTAGAACCCTGTTCCACTTGAATAATATCGGGTCTAAATTTTTGCAATAAAGAAATTATATCAGTGCCAAAAGTTAATAAGGCTTGGTTATTCTGGCTAAAATTAGATATAGGAATGACTCGGAAATTATCAGCTATTTTCGGTTGACTTTCAATGATTTTATTTTGGACTCCTCCCGGTTGCCAACGTTGGGGAACAACAATAGTAACTTCAATATTGGGATTTAATCTTGTCAGGGAGCGCAGTTTCTCACAGTTGAGATCAACTATATATGTATGACTAGCGACTAAAATTCTCATAGATTATCTAGTTTTGTATAAATTTGGCCATCATTCCAGAGGGACTTAACTTGAGTTTTCAGAGCATCCAGAAGACCCAAACTATAAAAAATTCCCCTAGAAAGGATTTTAATCGGGGAACCACCTTTATTACAGGGAGGATTGCCAAGAACGTGACAATCAAATAATTTAGCATAGAGTCGCAATTGTTGAGCGGGAGTGAGATTTTTCAGGGCCATCAGAAAGTGATTATGATAAAAAGTCGTCTGATAACTCAGAGAACGAGTGCTAATATCATGACAGCCGCCGGTTTCTTCGCCTAAATGAACCAGATAAGCGGTGGGATCATACCAGACATGATAGGGAGTCTGGCGTAACCTTAAGCAAAAATCCGATTCCTCGCGCACGGCACTGCCACGAAAGCGTTCATCGAACCAAATGCCATATTTCGTAAATATATCCTTCCGGAAAGACATATTACAGCCCCGGGCCGAGATTACCTGCTGGGGTTTAGTGGTGTGGACAAGATCGATGTAATACCAAGCAATGCCCGGATCCATCGCTTGGGGGGGTAAAAAGTCGATTTCGTAGGGTTTGCCGGTATCTGTCACCATTTTTTGGGAGTCACCCAATTTCATGCGATCAAATACCCGACCGGCCACTACACCTATCTCAGGGTTCTTGACAAAATTCTCACTATGTGCTTTGAGATAATTATCCGGTAGCCGCACATCATCATCAATAAAAAGAACGATATCGCCCTGGGCGCGACGGACTCCATAATTTCTGGCACCGGGTAAACTCGCCCAATCTAGCCGATACCAGCTAATTTTGTGCTGATTAGCCAGATTTTCTAGATAGGATTGTATTTCGTGGCTATGGGTAGCGGTTTGGTCGATAACTAATACCTCAAAATTGGGGTAATCTTGTTTGAGCAGGTCATCGAGAGTATCTTTAAGAGGCTCTTCGCGTCGATAGGTGGGTATGATGACAGAAATCAAGGGAAAATTCATAGCAGGGAATGGAGAAATGGGGAAATGGGGAAATGGGGAAATGGGGAAATGGGGAAATGGGGAAATGGGGAAATGGGGAAATGGGGGAATTTCCACTAAAACCCTAAAACCCCAAAACCCAACCACTAACACCCAGCACCCATATTTCAGGCTAAAGAAATACCCTTACGTTTAAATTTTAAGCTCTTTTTGGAGGATTTTGTTTCAGTTTCCCCCGCCAGAATTTTGGCTTCTTTTTCCTGTTTTTCGATCGCGGGTAATCTAAAAATTACGCCCGCAAATATCCAGTAATAAACGCCCACAGGATCCGTATCGAGGGCATACCAATAGGGAAGATAGGCAACAAAGAGCAGCAAAACCCAATAACTACCGGCAAAACCTCGCAGAGTCGGATCTTTGAGGGAACGATAGGTGCGGAATGTCAGATAAACTAGATGGGTCATGAATATCATGTACAAGGTAAAACCAATGTATCCCAACTCGAATAAAACTTTAGTGTGATAGGTTTCCACAAAAGAAATATCACCGAAAACCCTAGCAGAAGCAGTGGCTACACCAAGTCCACGACCTAAAATACCGCCCTGATTACGGATAGCAAAATCCAACTGTTCTTGAAGAAAAGCGGTGGGGGGAGCTTGTTGCCAACGGCCGATGGCACTATCGTAGCGTTGTTGGACAAAATCGGGGTTAAGGAAAGAAAAACCGATAGCTAGAAGTAAAGCGGCGGCAAAAATGATCGGCAAAAATCTTTTTAAGTTAGCGATTTGTCCCGTAAGAATCGTCATCAGACCAATAATCATCGGTACAGCAAAGAAAGCTAGTCTTTGCCCAGAGATCAATGCATTAATAAAAACTAGGGTTAAACCCACCAGGGCGGCTAGTCGCCATTTTTGGGAAGTTTCACTAAAGGCACTGGCATAACAAACTACGGCACTAGAGACCAAAAACCAAGCCCAGTGCCAAGGGGAAACAAAGGTACCCGGTAGACGGATCATATTCACTTCTGGACTATACACTAATGATCCGCCGACCAAACACCTTGCCTCTAAGGTGGCTTTGAATAGTAAATCACCCGCGTAGCCTCTAGTGCCTACACAACGACCGGTTTTCAGCATCCAGTATTGCATTAGTCCTAGTACACAACAAATAATCGCTAAAGTCACTAAAAGACGACTAAAAAATAATAGGGTCGGTTTGTCTTTGATCAAGTAATAAGTGCAGAAGATCAAGGGGACATAACCCAGCAAAACTTTAAATCCTAATATTCCTTGCAGAAAAGTCTCACTTGCCCGACAGGGAATCCCGCGCAAGCGACCATCCCTAAATATACTCATCCCAGCCACGGAATCGCAAGTAGGCAGAAATTGTCTCTGTAAATTGACGGCTAATAGACAGACTACACAGAAAACAAAGATTAATAATAGGGTTGTACCTAATTGTTTCGGGACAATAATCGGTAATTGCTTTTTTCGACATTCTAAAACTAAGGCGATTAAAGCGGGTAGATAAAAGATATCTTTACTGATTTGTAGGATTGTATTACTTCCCAACCAATAGATAATAGTGCCAGTGAAGGGGACATAGATAATAAATGCCCAAAGTGCCATGCGAGGATAGCTAAAGGAGAAAACTCCTAAAATTAAGGCTAAACTTACGGCAGCTCCTATCGTGGCATCAAATAATAAGCTGAGGGGTAATCCGAGCAAAATTGCTACACAAATAGCAAAAATAATCAACCCCGTTAACTTTTGTTTCTTTTGCCTTTCTTCTTTTTTGAGGGCAAGTTTCTCTTTGATGTTAAGCGGGGGACTATCAGCTTTTGTTTGGCCTTGTTTATTCTTTTTTTTCTGGCGATCGATACTTAGTCCGGTCATAATTAGGCCTTGCTACGCTACGCTAAGGGCATTATAATCCCTGTTCCCCTCGATCGACTACAAAAGATAGCTTCGCACCGCTTCCACTAGCCTTTCTGTCCAAAAATTGGCTAATTCTAGGGTTTCTGCTTCCACCATCACCCGAATTAACGGTTCTGTCCCGGAAGCGCGCACCAAAATTCGGCCTTTTTCTGCCATGGCTGTCTCAGCTTGGCGGATTTCACGCCGTAAAGGTTCACATTGCTGCCAATTACGTCGCACTTCTCTATCTTCCACCCGCACATTGCGTAAAATCTGCGGATAGGTGACAAAGCTATGATCGACTAAGTTAGCCAAGGAAACTGCCGATTTCTGCACTAAAACCGCTAAATGTAGGGCGGTTTGCATTCCATCCCCAGAAACCCCGTGATGATGGCAGAGAATATGACCGGATTGTTCACCCCCTAGCATGGCCCCAGTTTCCCACATTTGCGCCTGAACGTGCTGATCGCCCACGGCAGTCCGCAAGAATTGACCCCCCAGTTTTTGCCAAGCGCGTTCAAAGCCTAAATTAGCCATCACCGTTGCTACTAATAACCCATCGGGTAACTGTCCAGCTTCTAAGAGGGAACGACCCCAAAAATAGAGGATATAATCGCCATCTACTACTCTACCCTGACTATCCACGGCCAGGACCCGATCGGCATCGCCATCGAAGGCAAACCCTAAATCCGCTTGCTGATTGATCACCGCCGCCTGTAAGCTTTCTAAATGGGTAGAACCACAATTAACGTTAATGCGATCGCCATCGGCTCGATCGTGTAAACAGATAACTTCCGCCCCCAAGGTTTGGAATACTAAAGGTGCTAGGTTAACGGCTGCCCCCCAAGCTAGATCCAAAACTATTTTTAATCCCGATAGGTTAATATCCCTCCCGACGGAATCAATGACAGCTTGATAATATTTTTGGATTAATTCGGGACAAAAAGTCGCTTTTCCCCAATTTTCCGGTTTATCTGCTAATTCTAAATTGCCTCTTAAACCCGCTTCTATCTGTGCCGCTAAACTGCCAGACAATTTTAAACCGCTGCCGTCAAAAAATTTAATGCCGTTATCTTCAGGAGGATTATGACTGGCAGAAATCATGATCCCCCCCATCGCTTCGCTTTCTCTGGTTAAATAGGCGACGCAGGGAGTGGGACATAATCCCAGTTGCCAGACTTCTATTCCCGCCCAAGTTAAACCCGCAGTGATAGCATTGGCTAACATATCACTGGAATTACGGGAATCTTGACCGATAATTACTGGTTTGGTGACACCAGCTTGATTTTTTAATACCTGTCCTGCCCAAAATCCGATTTGTAGCGCTAGGGGGGCAGTTAATAATTCTCCCACTTGGCCGCGAATTCCGTCCGTGCCAAACAGGGGTGATGGCGGTAATTCGATTAAACCCCCTAAGGATAACAGGGGATGCGATCGAGCTTTTTGCCCATTTTGATACGATAGAGACGCTACCATGGCCGATTCCTTTCCTCACACGACACACTCAGAGGATAACATGATCACCGATTTTTTAAAATCAATGTTCCCAGTTGACCTTAATCCTCCTCCCGGAGTTCCTTACATCTGGTGTGGGGAGATGGGGTGGTGGGGTGTGGGGAGTTTTCTCAGTGAACTGATAACTGATAACTGATAACTGACTCCTGAATCCTGAATAAAGATTGTTGATTTTTGCAGGAGGTCTAATCAAGGAACCGAGGTTATTTGGTAAGCTAAAACGGTAATCTTGACCCCCGAATGCCCGTGCTGATCAGTGTTGTCATCCCTACCTACAATCGCCAAGCAATCTTAAAAAAATGTTTACTAGCCCTAGAAAATCAGCGTTTAACCGATAATAAGGTGGAAAACTACGAAATAGTCCTTGTCGATGATGGCTCTACCGATGCGACGATCGCTTGGCTAGAAACTCAAAAGGCTAATTTACCCCATCTGCAACTGTGGCAACAGGATCACGGCGGACCGGCGCTCGCTAGGAATCTAGGGGTAGAAAAAGCTAGTGGTGATACAATTATTTTTATCGATAGCGATCTGGTAGTGACAGAAAATTTTCTGCAAGCTCACGCCGACGCTTTAACCGCCGGGGCAGCCAGTCTCAGCAGTGATCGCTTATTTACCTACGGCAGTGTCATTAATACCTGTAACTTCGAGCATCCCACCAGTGAACCCTATAAAATCACCGATTTCTCCGCCGCCTATTTTGCCACGGGCAACGTGGCGATCGCTAAAAAATGGTTATTAGCAGCGGGATTATTCGACACCCAGTTTCAACTCTATGGTTGGGAAGATTTGGAATTAGGGGTGAGATTGAAGCAATTGGGACTAAAATTAATTAAATGTCCCGAAGCCGTCGGTTATCATTGGCATCCCCCCTTTAATCTCGCTCAAATTCCCAATCTCATCGATAAGGAAATTCAACGGGGACGAATGGGAGTGCTTTTTTATCAAAAACATCCCACCTGGGAAGTGCGGATGATGATTCAAATGACTTGGATTCATCGACTGTTGTGGGGTTTACTTTCCCTAGGAGGAACCCTGAATGAACGCAGCCTCTCCCCGCTGTTACAATGGTTAATCGATCGAGGTAAACCGCAATTAGCCCTAGAAATTGCCCGCATTTTTCTCAATTGGTACAACGTGCGCGGCGTTTATCAAGCTTATCGGGAAATGCAGCTTCAGTGAAATGTCTTGGCGAACACCGATGAAAGCGTTTCTCACAAAGACGAGGTGTCACTAACCCCGCCCTAAAACCAGAGACTTTGTACCTCACCATCGAGATAACTGCCCTAAGGGTGAACATTTGCCGATAAAAAACTGAATATTTGCTTTCTTTTTCTGATAATTGCTGCCACAATCAAAAGCAATCAGCATAAAGAGCGGCGGAAAACACTGACCACATTTGCCCCTTGTGAATTATCCTCTGAGATTGGGCATATTATAAAGTAAATTTTCCTAGAGGAGGAATCCCATAATGAATATCTTCGATATTTTAATCGGTTTTGTCGGTGGAGGTGCGATCGGGGGTGGGGCTTTATATGCCCTGCAAGAGGGAAAAATCAGGGAAGAACGGCAAAAATATCAGAAAATTCGGACGGCTTTAGGTGAAACCGAAGCGGAGTTAAAAGACAGCAAAGGACAGTTAAAACAACTCGCTCTCTCCGAAGAACGGATTCGCAATATCGAAGCCACCTATAGAGAAGAAGTGGCTAAATTGCAAAAAGAGTTAGAAGATAGCCAAGGACGTGTACAAGGGGCAGCCAGCGCCACTGCCGCTCAAGCAGTGGAAGTCGCCGATAAAACCCAAATTCAGCAACTTGAACAGGAATACGAGGCTAAAATCGAGGAATTGCGCCAAAGCTACCAAAGTCAAATACAAGAGATTATAGACGGGAAGCAAGGGGAAATAGAAGCCCTGCGTCAAAGTCAACAGGCGCAGATTCTAGAATTAGAAAAGGGCTATCAGGGGCAAACTCAACAACTAGAACAGAGTTATCAAAGCCAACTGTTAGGACTAGAAAATGCCCGCCAAGCAGTAGTGGATGATCGAACCACTGAAATCGTCGAACCTTGGGATGATTTTCCCGATAGCCCCAGTGCCGAAGAAATAAATCCTTTTGATGGTTTTATCACCGAAGAAACCCTAGTATTGGAACCAGAATTTGCCCCTGAAACGCCCCTAGAAACGCCTGGTTCCGAATCAGAATTCAGCAGTGAGATGAATCCTTTTGATGGTTTTATCACCGAAGAAACCCTAGTATTGGAACCAGAATTTGCCCCCGAAATGCCCCTAGAAACCTCCGTTGACCAGGAGACATTTGACGGTTTAAACAGCCCAGAAGAAACCTTAGTTTCTCCAGAAATGACTGAGAGCGAAGATTTTCCCGTCATGGCAGAACCAGCAATCTCTGACTGGGAGATGTCCGCTGCTGAGATCGAATTTCTCAACAGTTTAACATTAGAGGAAGAAACGAGAACTATCGGTAGCCTAGAAGAATTATCGGGTAATTACGGTCAGATTCAAGAAACCGTTAGCAGTGACACCAGTTTCTCTGATTTATTAGCCACCGATGCCGAAAAATTCGCTGATAACCAAAATTTTCTAGATGACTTATTTGCTGATACCGATGACAGCAATAACCCCGAATTATTCGATTATTTTGCGGAAGAAACCCCCACAGTTGCATCTAACCGCCAAAATGTTTCTTCTGTTGCGAGTGACCAAGAAGAACTAGATTTCTTCAGTATGTTGGATAATGAAGAAATGGCTAATCTAGAATCCTTACCTTCTGACGAAGAACTGCCTCTTGATGATCTATTTAGCGATGATTTATTCTCGGATGGGGACAATAGCAAAACCACGAGGCTAGAATCTCATCAGTAGGCAGATTGCCCGCCATTAAGGCAGAAGACAGAATTTCTTCCCCACCCGATTTCTGGCTTCTGACTTTCTTAACTGCGCCATCAGATGGGAGTTTTCCCCTGTCCCCCTAGGGCTGATTCATTCTCCGAATCTAATTCTTTTTTTGCTACCTTTAATCGCTTATGAGGTAAGCAAAGCACGACGTTTTTAAAAATTTTCAGCTATGTATTTCCGAGAAATCGGGACTTGAGAGAATGACATTTGAGAGAATGAAACGACCCCACCTGTCCCCCGATTCCCTTACCATAACGTGGAAAAAAAATCTACATCAAAAGTAGTGGACATTGGCAAAAAAAAAAAATATGATATGGGAGGGTACGTTGTACCCTTTTGACTGTCCCTAGCCTTTTAAGGAGATTTTCCCGTGAAACTCACTATCAAAACCCTTGTTTTATCCACTACCACTTTCGGCTTAATGTGGGGTGTGGCACAAAACGCCCAAGCTGCTACTCTAATTCCTGGAGTCACTGCCTCAACGGACAACATATCAACACAATGGAGTCTAAACGATGCCGTCAACGGCCAAGGGCTGCCCGGTGACACTCCGAGTCTTACGGGAGATCACGGGCAGTCGCTGAGTGGTAATTCTTGGCGGTCAGGTATTTTAAATAACACGCAGGGCACCACAATTCCCTCAGGTACTATCACTTTTAATCTCAATGGTAGCTATAATCTATCTGGGTTTACTTTCTGGAACCTTGGCGGTAGTAGTGAAGAGCTTACCCGTCAGGGAATTAAAAGTGTGACGATTGAATACTCCAACAACAATGGAACAACTTGGAGTACCCTGAGTGGCGCTCCTATGTCCTTTACGCAAGGAACTTTTGACCCATTTTTCAATCAGACCCCACAGACGTTCAGTTTTGTCTCAGTCGCTGCGACTAATGTTAGATTTACTAATCTGAGTAACTTTGGGGGATTCGATAACCCCAGCGCGAACAATCGCATTGGCTTCTCAGAGATTCAGTTTGCATCAACCAAAGTTCCCGAACCTTCTTCCTTGCTTGCTCTGTTAGCCTTTGGTTTAGCGGGCGTGAGTTTGGGAAAAAGAATTTAACTTAGTCTCAGCATTCGTCCCTCGCTAGAAGTCCCTCGCTTTTAGGGATGGGATGAATGCCCAACATATAGACAATTCTCAAAAACCGATGCTCCGATAAACAGATCTTGACCACTATTCCTTAAGCGATAACCGAGCTTAGGCGAGTCGTAAGGTGAGATGCTCCCCGACGAGAAACCGAGAAATCCTTTGTCGAAAGGTATTATTTAATCTTTCAATAGGATTAGTTTGACCAGTTTCTTTACCTACTGCCCGATGAGGTTTACGAGGAATTACTGTCTTATAGGACTCCCAAAAGTCTGTGTAAGCAACAGCACATTGTCGCTCAACTTCTGGAAGACTTTTCCCGAGCTTTTTAGCTGATTCACGGCTTCTATCTCCTCAATAACAACCAATTATTTCTCGGGTAGTTCTATCGATAGCTAACCAAATATATACCTTGATTTTCTGAGAAAATACGAATGA
>VYKR01000159.1_pt1 | contig 13318 bp, 13 predicted proteins | sample 5109561 | NCBI WGS metagenome assembly VYKR01 (sample SAMN12291799, study PRJNA351875) | freshwater metagenome | isolation source: freshwater lake | place: USA: Michigan, Ford Lake | collected 2015-08-15
GCGCGCCGCCCGCGTCGAGCGCCGCGCGCGCCAGCCGCAGCGCGGGGAAGCGGACCGGATCGGGCGCGGTGAAGTCGAGCCGGCCGACCGCGACGAGGTCGAGCGGCTCCATCGGCGTCGCCATGCGGTCGGGCCAGGCGAGGCAGTGAGCGATGGGGGTGCGCATATCGGACGGCCCGAGCTGCGCCAGCATCGACCCGTCGACATAGTCGACTAAGCCGTGGACGATCGATTGCGGGTGGACGACGATCTCTATCCGGTCGGGCGGGACTGGGAAGAGCCGCGCCGCCTCGATCAGCTCGAGGCCTTTGTTCATCATGGTGGCGCTGTCGACGGAGATCTTCGCGCCCATCGACCAATTGGGGTGCGCGACCGCCTGTTCGGGGGTGACGCGGGCCATGTCGGCGAGCGACCAGTCGCGGAACGGGCCGCCGCTCGCGGTCAGGACGATCCGCCGGACACGCTCGGGCCGGGCGAAGTCGAAACATTGGAAGATCGCGTTATGCTCGCTGTCGGCGGGGAGCAGGGTCGCCCCGCTCGCGCGCGCCGCGGCGAGGATCACCTCGCCCGCCGAGACCAGCGGCTCCTTGTTGGCGAGGACGACGACCCCGCCGGCGGCGATCGCGGCCATGACCGGCTCCAGCCCCGCGCACCCGACGATCGCGGCCATGGTCCAGTCGGCGCCGAGCGCGGCGGCCCCGATCACCGCCGCCGGGCCACCGGCGACGCCGACATTCGTGCCGCGGAGCGCGTCGCGGAGCGCCGGCAGGCGGGTCTCGTCGGCGACGACGGCGAGTTCGGCGCACGTGCGGATCGCTGCGGCGGCGAGGCCCTGGACATCCTGATGCGCGGTGAGCGCCCGGACGCGGTAGCGCTCGGGCTCACGCTCGATCAGGTCGAGCGTCGAGGTGCCGATCGAGCCGGTCGCGCCGAGGATCGTGATCGACCTCATGCGAGGAGCGTCGGCAGCAGCACGAGCAACGCCGCGATCGGCGCGACCGGGACCAGGCCGTCGAGGCGGTCGAGGACGCCGCCATGGCCGGGCAGGATGTGCCCGCTATCCTTGACGCCCGCCGCGCGCTTGAGCGTGCTCTCGTACAGATCGCCGAGCTGCGCCAGCACCGCCAGGAACGGCGTCGCCGCGGCGAGGCGGAAGGGCAGCCCCGCCTCCACATGGAGCAGCGCGCCGAGCGCGGTCGCGAGCGCGACCCCGCCGAGCAGCCCGGCCCAGGTCTTGGACGGGCTGATCCGGGGGGCGAGCTTGGGGCCGCCGATCGAGCGGCCGGCGAAATAGCCGCCGATATCGGTCGCCCAGACGAGCGCCAGCGTCCACAGCGCCAGCACCAGCCCGTTATCCTCGCGGCGCAGGATGACGAGCGCCAGCACGGGCAGGCCGCAATAGACGATCCCGCCCGCCAGCCGCGATCGGTGCGTGACGATGGCGGTGAAGAACGCCGCGCCGACGAGCAGGCCGAACGTGAAGAAGTACCGGCTCTCGAGGATCAGCGAGGCGGGCGCCATGAGCGCCAGCGGGACGGAGAGCGCGAACTGCGCGATCCGCTTCTCGCGCGCGGTCGCGCCCGCCAGGTCGGCCCATTCGGACATCATCAGCAGCGAGCCGATCACCGCGAGCAGCCAGAAGAGCAGCCCCCCTTGATACAGCGCGACCAGCGCGACGGCGATCATGGCGACGCTGGCGACCATCCGCAGCCGAAGGTTCGACGGCGTGCGCAGCTTCTCGTCGGGGGTGATCACAGGCCCCCGAAGCGACGCTGGCGCCGCCCGAACGCCGCCACCGCATCGGCGAGCGCGGCTTCGGTGAAGTCGGGCCAAAGCGTGTCGACGAACAGCAACTCGGCATAGGCCGCTTGCCAGAGGAGGAAGTTCGACAGTCGCTGTTCGCCCGAGGTGCGGATCAGCAGGTCGAGCGGAGGCAGGTCGTGGGTGTCGAGCTCGCGCTCGATCAGGTCGGGGTCGATCGTAGCGGGATCGAGCTCTCCCGCCCGCGCGCGTTCGGCCAGGCGGCGGGCGGCGGCGGCGAGCTCGCCTTGCGCGCCGTAATTGAGCGCGATGACGAGAAGCGGGCCGGTATTCCCGCTCGTCCGCGCGACCGCGTCGTCGACCATCGCCACGAGGTCGGGCGCGAAGCGGCGATAGTCGCCGATCACGCGCAACCGGACATTCTCGCTCGCCAGTTCATCCAGGTCGGAGCGGATGAAGTGGCGGAGCAGGCCCATCAGGTCGCCGATCTCCTCGGCCGGACGACGCCAATTCTCCGAGGAAAAGGCGTAAAGCGTCAGCGCCTCGATCCCCATCGCGCGGGCGGCGCGGGAGACGCGGCGCACCGCCTCGACGCCCGCCCGGTGGCCCGCGAGGCGGGGCAGGAAGCGCTTCTTGGCCCAGCGGCCATTGCCGTCCATGATGATGGCGACGTGGCGCGGCACGGCGCCCGCGCCACCGTCCGTCGAGGGCGCCGGGGCGGAAGGCGTGGCCTGGGCGGCCGCCCCGCTCACTTGCCGAGGATTTCCTTTTCCTTCGACGCGGCGGCGGCGTCGATGTCGGCGATGGTGCTGTCGGTCAGCTTCTGGATCTCGGTTTCCAGGCGCTTGCGCTCGTCCTCGCCGAAGACGCCCTTCTTCTCGTCGGTCTTGAGGCTGTCCATGCCGTCGCGGCGGACGTTGCGGGCGGCGATGCGCGCCTTTTCGGCATATTGATTGGCGAGCTTGGCCAGCTCCTTGCGGCGCTCCTCCGTCAGGTCGGGGATCGGCAGCCGCAGCGTCTGGCCGTCGACGATCGGGTTCAAGCCCAGCCCGGCCGAGCGGATCGCCTTGTCGACGGGGCCGACATTGGTCTTGTCCCAGACCTGCACCGACAGCATCCGGGGCTCTGGGACCGAGACGGTCGCGACCTGGTTCAGCGGCATGTTCGAACCGTACACGGTGACGTTGACCGGATCGAGGAGCGAGGTGGAGGCACGGCCGGTCCGCAGGCCGACGAGATCCTGCTTCAGCGCCTCGACGGACCCGGCCATGCGCCGCTCGAGATCGGCCTTTTCAAACGCCGGCATCGGCCTGTTCCTTTTGTACGATGGTGGAGACACCGTGCCCGGCGAGGACGGCGGCGAAGTTGCCGTGCTCGCGGATGTTGAACACGACGATGGGGATGTCGTTGTCACGGCACAACGCGATGGCGCTCGCGTCCATGACCTTGAGGTCGTCGGACAGCACGCGCGAGTAGGTCACTGTTTCGTAACGGGTCGCGCCTGGCACCTTCTTGGGATCGGCATCGTACACGCCGTCGACGCTGGTGCCCTTGAACAGCGCGTCGCACTTCATCTCGGCGGCGCGGAGCGCGGCGCCGCTGTCGGTGGTGAAGAACGGGCTGCCGACGCCCGCCGCGAAGATGACCACGCGGCCCTTCTCCAGATGGCGTTCGGCGCGACGACGGATGAAGGGCTCGCACACGCTGGCCATGGGTATGGCGGACTGGACGCGCGTCTCGACGCCGATCTGCTCCAGCGCGTTCTGGACGGCGAGCGCGTTCATCACGGTGGCCAGCATGCCCATGTAATCGGCGGTCGCCCGCTCGATACCTTTGGCAGCGGCGGACAGGCCGCGGAAGATGTTGCCGCCGCCGACCACGACGCACAGCTCATAACCCTGCGCCCGAACGCCCGCGATCTCGCCCGCGACACGCGCGGTGATGGTGGGGTCGATCGCGAGGCCGGCCTCGCCCATCAGGACCTCGCCCGACAATTTCAGCAGGATGCGTTTGAAGCGCGGGTGCGACATGTAATCTCGGGCGATCGGGGTGCGGGGCGGCGCGGACCTTAGGCGGCGGGTGCGTGGGGGGCAACCGGGTTCCCGGTGACTCGGAAGCCGCCCTCCCCGTCATGCCGGACCTGATCCGGCATCCCGCTCCTACTCTCCCGCCGTCCAAGGATAGCAGCGGGACCCCGGATCAAGTCCGGAGTGACGGTGGAGGTGTGGAGGACGGATTCGAACCAAGTCGAAAGCCGCCCTCCCCTTCGGCTTACGCGGTCGGCTCGGGCTGCTTGGCCTGGGGCACGCCCGACGCGGCGGCGACCTCGGCGGCGAAGTCGGACTGCTCGCGCTCGATCCCCTCGCCCAGTTGGAAGCGGACATAGTCCTTGAGCGTGATGGTCGCGCCCGCGTCCTTGCCGGCCTTGGCGACGACGTCCGAGATCTTGGTCTTGCCGTCCATCACGAACAGCTGAGACACGAGCGCGTGCTCCTTGCGGAACTTCGCGATCGAGCCCTCGACCATTTTGGCGACGATGTCGGCGGGCTTGCCGCTCTCCGCCGCCTTTTCGGCCGCGATCGCGCGCTCGCGCTCGATCAGCTCGGGGTCGAGGTCGGCCTCGTTCAGCGCCTGCGGGAAAGCGGCGGCGATGTGCATCGCCAGCTGCTTGCCGAGCGCCTGCAGCGCCTCCTCGGGAGCTTCGGACTCGAGCGCGACGAGCACGCCGATCTTGCCGATGCCGGGCGCCGCGGCATTATGGACATAAGGCACGACCGCCCCCTTGCTCACCTCGAGACGCTTCACGCGGCGGAGCGACTGGTTCTCGCCGATCGTGGCGATGTTGTTGGTCAGCGTCTCCTCGACCGTGGTGCCCGACGGCATCGCGGCCGACTTGATCGCGTCCACGTCCGACGCACCGCCGAGCGCGATCTGGGTGACCTCGCGCACGAAGTTCTGGAACTGCTCGTTCTTGGCGACGAAGTCGGTCTCCGAGTTCACCTCGACGGCCGCGCCGACATTGCCGGCGACGGCGACGCCGACCAGACCTTCGGCGGCGGTGCGGCTCGACTTCTTCTGCGCGGCGGCCAGCCCCTTGGTGCGGAGCCAGTCCATCGCGGCGTCCATGTCGCCCGAGGTCTCGCTCAGCGCCTTCTTGCAATCCATCATGCCCGCGCCGCTCTTCTCGCGCAGGTCCTTGACCATCGCTGCCGTGATGTCGGCCATGTTCTTCGTCCTTCTATTCGGAATGTGATCGCGGGCGAGGCCGGGCTTCACGCCCTGCCCCGCCCGCGTGACGTGTTCGAGACAGTGCGGTCAGGCGTCGATCTGACGCTCGCCCTCCCCGGCCATCGCCGGCTCGGTCGCGGCGGCGGGCGCTTCCGGATCGGCGGGCGCGGCCTCGGGAGCGACTTCAGGCTGCGCGTTCAGCGCTTCCTCGGCGGGCGGCTCGGCCATCGCGCCGAAGTCGACGCCGCGGCGCTGCTGCTGCTCGGCCCCGCCGCGCGTGGCGGCGATGGCGATCGCCTCGCAATAGAGACGGATCGCGCGGCTGGCGTCGTCGTTCGCGGGGACCGGGAATGCGATGCCATCGGGCGAGACGTTCGAGTCGAGAATGGCGACGACGGGAATGCCCAGCGTGTTCGCCTCCTTGATCGCCAGCTCCTCCTTGTTCGCGTCGATCACGAACATGACGTCGGGGACGCCGCCCATGTCGCGGATGCCGCCGAGCGACAGCTCAAGCTTGTCGCGCTCGCGGGTGAGCTGGAGCACCTCCTTCTTGGTCAGGCCGACCGTGTCGCCCGACAGCTGCTCGTCGAGCGCCTTCATGCGCTTGATCGACCCGGAGATGGTCTTCCAGTTGGTGAGCATGCCGCCCAGCCAGCGATGGTTGACGAAATGCTGGTTGGAGCGACGCGCGCTGTCGGCGATCGGCTCCTGCGCCTGGCGCTTGGTGCCGACGAACAGCACCTTGCCGCCGCCCGCGACCGTGGACGACACGAACTCGAGCGCCCGCGCGAAGAGCGGCACGGTCTGCGAAAGATCAAGGATGTGTACGCCGTTGCGGTCGCCGAAGATGTAGGGCTTCATCTTCGGGTTCCAGCGATGCGTCTGGTGGCCGAAATGCGCGCCGGTCTCGATGAGCTGCTGCAAGGTGACGACGGGAGCCGCCATAGGGATAGATCCTTCCGGTTGAGCCTCTGGGAAGCGGATGACGGAGCCGACCCGAGGGCCGGTCCGCACCGGGCTATGTTGCTTCCCATGCGGTGTTGAGCCGGCGCGGTTAGCCGAGCGGCTCCCGAAAGGCAACCGGAACGAATCGGTTGACGGCAGGAACAAGACCGGAACATATAAGCATCAGAGCGGGATCGCAGTCGACGGCTTCTTGTGTTCGGTATTGCTGCCGAACAAAGATGACCGATCGGTCGCGGTCCATGGAACCGAACGCCACCTCAAGGGTTTACCCAGATTAGAATGAGGTTCGCGTTACAAGGGAGGCGAACATGACGGTTGTTTTAGGGTTTCTCGTTTTCACCGGCGCGTTCGCCTTGTCGGTCGGCGTGATCGCCGCGTCGATCCTCCCGCAGTGGCAGCGGATCGCTCGTCTCGCTTCGGGTCAGATCGAACCCGCTTTCGCGCCGCTCGCTGCGCTGGCCGGCGCGGAGCGGCGGATCGCGGTCAGGCGCTGGGCGTCGGCTCCGGTTCCCCAGCCGATCCGTCGCCTGCGCGAGGTCGCCTGATCCGCGCATAGCTGGCGATGCTGAACGGTATGGTCGCTATATAGGTCAGGCTGATCGCCGCGAGCGTGTGCCAGGGCGCCGTGACCAGCGCCGCGAAGACCAACACCACTAGCACCAGCGCCTCGAACCGCACGTTCCGGCGCAGACGCAGCGACTTCCACGAGAAGGTCGCCACGCTCGACACCATTAGCGTCGCTACCAGGGCCGTCCACGGGGCGACGAGATAGGGTGACCTGAAGGTCGGCTCCTCGGTGCAGAACCACAGGAACATCGGCAGCAGCGCCAGCCCGGCGCCTACCGGCGCCGGCGCGCCTGTCAGGAAGCCGGCCGATTTATGGGGCTGTTCGGTCTCGTCGATCCGGGCGTTAAAGCGCGCGAGGCGAAGCGCGCAGAAGACCGCGAAGACCAGCGAACAGATCCAGCCGATGCGCGGGAGCGCCGACAACGACCAGAGATAAAGGATCAGCGCGGGCGCGACGCCGAACGAGATCGCGTCGGACAGCGAGTCGAGCTCGGCCCCGAAGCGGCTCTCGCCGTGCAGCAGGCGCGCGATGCGACCATCAATCCCATCGAGCGCACCCGCCAGGATGATCATCGCCACCGCCAACTCCCACTGCCCGCCGATCGCGAAGCGGACCCCGGACAGTCCCGAACAGAGCGCGAGCGCGGTGATGGCGTTGGGCGCCACTGCCCGGAGCGGCAGGCCACGGGGCACGCGCGGCCCACGGCGAAGCGGGGTCGGCGAGATCATTGCGAAATGCCGCCAATGGCCTGGGCGCCGCGACGGCCGATCACCGTCTCGCCGGCGATGGTGCGCTGACCTAGCGTGACCTGGGGCGCGTAGTCGTCGGGCAGATAGACGTCGACCCGGCTACCGAAGCGGATCAGCCCGACGCGCTGGCCGGCAGCGACCATGTCGCCCGGCTTGACGAAGCCCAGGATGCGGCGCGCGACGAGGCCGGCGATCTGGGTGAAGCCGATACGGACGCCGTCCAGATCCTCCACCACGAAATGCTGACGTTCGTTCTCGTCGGATGCTTTGTCGAGGTCGGCGTTGAGGAACTTGCCCGAGATATACACGACCTGCCGGATCGTGCCCGCGACGGGGCTGCGATTGATGTGGACGTCGAACACGCTCATGAACATCGACACGCGCACGCGCGTTGCGTCGGCGATGCCGTTGGCGCCGTCCATCTCGCGGGGCACGGGCACGCGCTGGATCATCGTGACCAGCCCGTCGGCGGGGGCGACGATCATCCCCTCCCCGACCGGCGTGGTGCGTATCGGATCGCGGAAGAAGGAGGCGACCCAGATCGTCACGCCGACCAGCGGCCAGAACAGGACGTGCGACACGATCCAGGTGAGGAGCAGCGTCAACCCGGCGGAGATCAGGACGAACTTGCGGCCTTCGGGATGGACGGCGGGGAAGCGCCATTTGACGGTGGAGGTCACCACCGGCGGCTTTTCTGTTGATGCCATTCGTGATGGTGTAGCTTTCCAAGCCTTCCCGGGCAACCGACAGCCGCGCGACGACGGTCGGATCGTGCCCGCAAGGGAGGAGAGCAGGATGAGGCCGAGAACGAGCGTGGCGACCGCCGTGATCGCGGCGGAGCAGGCCGCCACCGCCTGCCGGGCCGTACCGCCGCTGCACGATCCCGCGCGGATCGCGTCGGACATCGTCCTACTCGCGACCGTGACCAACGCGTATAGATCGGGTGGCGAGGATTGGGATCACCATCTCAGGGTCGACCGTGTCCTGGAAGGCAAGCACTCGGAGTGACGTTATCGGCTCGGTTGGACTCCGGGCGGCGACGGTCGCTGCCCGGCCCGCGGCCCCCGTCTGTCGGTGAGTGAGCAGGTGATCACCTACTTGAAGCGCCCGCCGCAAGGCGAGCCGTACGAGCAGGGTTGGACGACCCTCGCCGCCCCGCGCGTCCGCGATCCGCATCGGACGATCCGCCGCTGACGAGGTCGGCAGCCGCGCGGTTGATCCCCGCCCCCCTTGCCCCTAGACGACGGCCAACCCCTCCCCAAGGAAGAGCATATGGCCAAGATCAAGGTGAAGACGCCGGTCGTCGAGATGGACGGCGACGAGATGACGCGGATCATTTGGGAATGGATCCGCGAGCGCCTGATCAAGCCGTATCTCGACATCGAACTCGAATATTACGACCTGTCGATCGAGCACCGCGACGCGACGGACGACAAGGTCACCGTGGAGAGCGCGCGCGCTACGCAGAAGCACGGCGTCGCGATCAAGTGCGCGACGATCACCCCCGACGAGCAGCGCGTCGAGGAGTTCAAGCTCAAGCGGATGTGGAAGTCGCCTAACGGCACGATCCGCAACATTCTGGGCGGCGTGATCTTCCGCGAGCCGATCGTCATCAAGAACGTGCCCCGGCTGATCCCGGGCTGGACGCACCCGATCGTCGTCGGCCGCCATGCCTTCGGCGACCAGTATAAGGCCACCGACTTCAAGGTGCCCGGCCCCGGCAAGCTGACCATGAAGTTCGAGGGGCAGGACGGGCAGGTCATCGAGCACGAGGTGTTCGACTTTCCGACCGCCGGCGTGGCAATGGGGATGTACAATCTCGACGACTCGATCCGCGATTTCGCGCGGGCGTCGATGCATTACAGCCTGGGCCGCAAATGGCCGCTTTACCTGTCGACCAAGAACACGATCCTGAAGGCCTATGACGGGCGCTTCAAGGACATCTTCGCCGAGGTGTTCGAGGCCGAGTTCGCCGACCGCTTCAAGGAGGCGGGTACCACGTACGAGCACCGGCTGATCGACGACATGGTCGCCTCCGCCCTGAAGTGGAACGGCGAGTTCGTGTGGGCCTGCAAGAACTACGATGGCGACGTGCAGTCGGATCAGGTGGCGCAAGGGTTCGGCTCGCTGGGTCTGATGACATCCGTGCTGCTCACCCCCGACGGCAAGACCGTGGAGGCCGAAGCCGCGCACGGTACGGTGACGCGCCATTACCGCCAGCATCAGCAGGGCAAGTCGACCTCGACCAACCCGATCGCGTCGATCTTCGCCTGGACGGGCGGGCTGAAATATCGCGGCAAGTTCGACGACACCCCCGACGTCACCCGCTTCGCCGAAACGCTGGAGCGCGTGTGCGTCGAGACGGTCGAGCAGGGCGCGATGACCAAGGACCTGGCGATCCTGATCGGCCCCGACCAGCCCTGGATGACGACCGAGCAGTTCTTCGAGGCGGTGCGGGTCAACCTCGAGAACAAGATGGCCAGCTGGGCCTAATGCGACAGCGCGGCGTCGCCGCCGCGCTGATCGCGTTGCTTTTCATCGGGCTCGCGCTCGTCTGGCTTGCTGGCGAGCGGACGACGAGGGGCGAGCCCGGACTGGTCGCCGCCGCCGAGTTCCCGGCTCGTGACCTGTATATTCGCGCAGCCGACGGTGTTCGGCTTGCGTCGACGTACCGGCCGGGAAGGCGCCCCGACTCGCCTGCCATTCTGTTTCTCCACGAAGTGGGCGGGTCGCGCGAGATCGCCGCGCGCAATGCGGAATGGTTCGCCTCACAAGGCTATGCGACGCTCGCCATCGACTTTCGCGGGCATGGCGGGTCGTCGATGCGCCCGCGCAGCTTCGGCTGGCATGAGGCCCTCGACGCGCATGCGGCGTTCCATTGGCTGAAGCGGCGTCAGCAAGGGGCCAAGATCGCGGTGATCGGCGTGTCGATGGGTGGCGCGGCGAGCCTGCTTGGACGATCCGGGCCGGTGCCCGCCGACGCGCTCGTCCTGCAAGCCGTTTATCCCGATATGGGGCGAGCCATCCGCAACCGGATCGCGGACCGGCTCGGATCGGCTCTGGCGATGCTACTCGAGCCGCTACTCGCCCTACAGGCCCGTCCGCGGATCGGCATCCCGCTGTCGGAGCTTTCTCCGCTCGCCCATATCGTGAACTATCGACGGCCGGTCCTGGTCATTGGTGGAATGGAGGATCGGTATACGCCTCCTGCCGACACACGAGCTCTATACGATGCGGCTCCGGCTGACCGGGAACTCTGGCTTATACCCGACGGAAATCACGCGGAGATCTGCTCGCTCGACGGCGCGGCGTATCGACGGCGCGTACTGGCCTTCATCCGGCGTACCATCGGAGTTGCTTGATCCGGAGCCGTTACTGACAATCGGCGGCCGATCCGCCTAGGGTCACGGCATGGCGATCGAGATCCAGAATGAAGGCGTCAGCGACGCGCTGGTGATCCTGGGGGCGGCGGGGCTGGTGATACCGGCATTCGCGCGGTTTCGGGTATCGCCGGTGATCGGCTTCATCCTGATCGGTCTGTTGGTCGGGCCGTCGGGGCTGGGCGCCTGGGTCGAACGCTATCCCTGGTTATATTACTTCACCATCTCGAACCGGGATACGATCGAGCCGTTCGCCGAGTTCGGCATTATCCTGCTGCTGTTCACGATCGGGCTGGAGCTCAGTTTCCGGCGGCTCTGGACGATGCGTGGCCAGGTGTTCGGAACGGGCGCGGCCGAGCTGCTAGGGTCGGCGGCGATCATCGGCATCGGGCTGCATGTCCTGGGACAGGACTGGCCGGGCGCGATCGGGCTCGGGCTGGCGCTGGCGCTGTCCTCGACCGCCCTGGTGCTGCCGTTGTCGGGGACGACCGGCGCGGTCGGGCGCCGGGCGTTCGCGATGCTGTTGTTCGAGGATCTGGCGCTGGTCCCGATCATCTTCGCGCTGGGAGCAATGGCGCCGAGCGGCAGCGGTGGGTGGGAGGTCGCGGCGGGGGTCGCGGTGCGCGGCGGGCTGACGGTGGTGGCGATCTACCTGCTCGGCCGGGTCGCGCTGCCGCCGCTGTTCGCGCAGGCGGCGCGGACCAAGAGCCCGGAGCTGTTCCTCGCCGCGTCGCTGCTGGTCGTGATCGTGGCGAGCGTCGCGACCACGGCGGCGGGGCTGTCGCCGATCGTCGGCGCCCTCGTCGCGGGGCTGCTGATCGCGGAGACCGAATATCGGTCGGAGGTCGAAGTCGTGATCGCTCCGTTCAAGGGGCTAGCGCTTGGCGTATTCCTGCTGACGGTCGGCATGAACCTGGATCTGCGCGTGATCGCGGCGAACTGGCCGGCGCTGGCGGGCGCGCTGATCGGCGTGGTCGCGGCCAAGGCGATGGTGACGTTCCTGCTGCTGCGCGTCGCGAACGCCCGGCGAGGCGTGGCGGCCGAGACGGGGCTGCTGATGGGCAGCCCGTCCGAGACGACGCTGATCGTGCTGGCGGCGGCGCTGGCCGCGGGATTGATCCTGCCCTCGACCGCGAGCTTCTGGCAGACGGTGACGGCGATCGGGCTGACGGTGACGCCGCTGCTGGCGAAGGCCGGGCGCGCGGCATCGCGCGCGATGGACCGGTCGGGCGCGCCGGTCGAGGTCGGGGTCATGCCGGAGGGACCGCGAACCGTCATCATCGGGTTCGGCCGGGTCGGGCGCATGGTCGCGGACATGCTGACGGTCCACGGCCAGCCCTTCATCGCGGTCGAGGCCGATATCGATGCGATCGGCGAAGCGAGGCGGGCCGGTTACCCGATGCTGTTCGGCGACGCGGCGCGCCTGGAGCTGATCGAGCGGTTGAACCTCCATACCGCTCGGGCGCTGATCCTGACGATGGACGATCCGGTGCTGACGGTGCGTGTGACGCGGCAGGTCCGCGCGCTCGCGCCCGACCTGCCGATCATCGCGCGGGCGCGCGACGCCGATCACGCGGTCGAGCTATACCGGGCCGGCGTGACCGATGCCGTCCCCGAGACGCTCGAAAGCTCGCTTCAATTATCGGAGGCGGTGCTGGTCGACCTGGGGGTGGCGATGGGGCCGGTGATCGCGTCGATCCATGAGAAGCGCGACGAATTGCGCCAGGCGATCCGGCGCGACGCCGCCCTGGAACGCGAGCCGCGCATAAGGCGGGTGCGTGGGCGCGGCGAGGTGGGTTGAGCGGCGGGAAGGAACCGGGACGCCGAACGCCTCGTTTTCATGACGCAACTGTAAGGAGTAGCACCATGAAGATCCTCGGAGGCATCGTCCTCGGCGCCGCCCTGCTTGCCCCCGCCGCGTTGCAGGCGCAGGCCGCTCCCGCATCTCCCGCCGCGACGGCGACCGCGCCCACGCCGGGCGCGACCATCTACGACTCGGCGGGCGCGGTGATCGGCACTGTCGATCAGGTAACGCCGCAGGCGGTGGTGGTGAACGTCGACAACGCAAAGGTCAGCCTGCCGCCGGCCTCGATCGGGTCGGGACCGCAGGGTCTGCGCGTCGCCCTAACCCGTGCCCAGGTGGTCTCGGCGGCGCAGCAGGCGCAAGCCGGCGCGCAGCAGCAGCTCCAGGCGCAGTTGACGCCAGGGGCAACCATTCGCGGTGCAGGCGGTGCCGTGGTCGGCACCGTGAAGGAGGCCGACGCGCAATATGTGACGCTGACCACACCCAAGGGCGATGTGAAGCTGCCGATCAACGGCTTCGGCATGGGCGTCAATGGCCCGGTGATCGGACTGACCGCGGCGCAGCTCGACGCGGCGATGACCCAGGCGGGGGGATCAGCGTCGACTTCGGCGGACGCGACAGCCGGTGCCGAGACGGCTCCGACAGCCACCACCGGCGCCGCTGCCGCGCCGAATAGAAGCCAGGCCACTACCCGGCCGCGCCGTCAGTCGCGCTGACCACATTTGAAAGCAAGCAGGGGCGGGCCGTATCCGAACGGCTCGCCCCGACAATTGCTATCCGGCATCGCTTAGGCGGGCGCCTGCTCTTCCAGCATAGCGCGGACCGCCGCGACCGCGTCGGCGGCACGCGCCGCGTCGGGGCC
>VYKR01000160.1_pt1 | contig 13308 bp, 17 predicted proteins | sample 5109561 | NCBI WGS metagenome assembly VYKR01 (sample SAMN12291799, study PRJNA351875) | freshwater metagenome | isolation source: freshwater lake | place: USA: Michigan, Ford Lake | collected 2015-08-15
CGATCGCGTCGATGCGCGCGCGCAGCGCGTCGGCCTCGTCGCGCGCCGCCGCCGCCATCCCCTTTACCGCCTCGAACTCGTCGCGGCTGACGAAATCGAGCCCGCCGATCCATTCGCGCGCGCGCTCGCGCGCGGACCCCTGCGCCTCGCGGCCGACACCCGCCAACGTGCCCGCGGCACCGCTCACCACCTTCATCAGGTCGTCGAACATCCGGTTCTCGGATTGCATGGCTATTCCTTGAATTGCTAGCCGATGATCTGGGTCGTGCGACCATCCGGCGCAAGGTTCTCGGCGTCCGGGTTCAGCTGATCGATCCGCCAGGTCAGCACCCCGGCATAGGCGATCCAGACCAGATACGGCACCAGCGCCCAGGCGGCGGCGGTGCGGATACGCCCGAACGCCACCGTCGCGGCGATGCCGGAGGCGAGCATGGCGACGATCAGCATCCAGGCGAGCGTCACCTCCCGCGCCCCGAAGAACAGCGGCGTCCAGACCAGGTTGAGCGCTAGCGCCACCGCGAACAGCGCGATCGCCGTGCCGCGCCCACGCGCGCCGCGTGCATGGAGGATCATCGCCAGCGCCAGCCCCATCAGCGCGTACAGCGTCGTCCAGGCGACCGGGAACAGCCAGTCGGGCGGCGTCGCGGCGGGTTTCCTGAGCGCGGCGTACCAGGCGTTCTCCGACCCGGCGGGCGCGACCGATCCCGACAGAAAGCCGAGTAGGATCACCGCCGGAACGGTCACCGCCGCCCAGCGCAGAAAGGACATGCGCAGCTGTCCCTTGGAGGCGATGCCGCCCAATCCCGTCACTCCTCGACCATTTCAGCCCGTCTGACGGCCGCGGGGCGTGCCGTCCATAGCGGCGGGCGTCACCGACGACGCTTGTGGTTCAATTTCGGACGGCCGCCAGCAGGAACTCGCGATTGCCTTCCGGCCCGGTGATCGGGCTTTCGGTCACGCCCCGGACGGTCCAGCCGCGTCCCGTCACCCAGTCCGCGACCTCGGCGCACACGCGCGCATGGACGGCCTCGTCGCGCACCACTCCGCCCCGCCCGACTTCGCCGCGCCCCGCCTCGAACTGCGGTTTGACCAGCGCCAGCAACCGCGCTGACGTCCCCGCGAAGCCGAGCGGAACGTCGAGCACCTTGGCCAGCCCGATGAAGCTGGCATCGCAGACGACGAGGTCGATCGGCTCGGGGACATGCACGGCCGTGAGCACCCGCGCGCTGGTCTGTTCGTGGACGATTACGCGCGGGTCCTGGCGCAGGCTCCAGGCGAGCTGGTTCGTGCCGCTATCGACCGCGTACACCCGCGCCGCGCCGCGCTGGAGCAGCACGTCGGTGAACCCGCCCGTCGACGACCCCACATCGATCGCTACCGCCCCGGTCACATCCCACCCGAAATGGTGGAGCCCATGCGCCAGCTTGACCCCGCCGCGCGATACCCAAGGATGATCGCGCCCCTTCACTGTCAGCGCCGTGTCTGCGAACACCGCTTGGCCGGGCTTGTCGACCTTGCGATCGCCGGCGAACACCAGCCCCGCCATGATCAACGCCTGCGCCCGCGTGCGGCTCTCGACGAGTCCGCGATCGACGAGCAACTGATCGACGCGTTGCTTAGGCAAACGGGTTGACGACCGTCAGCGTGCCGTCGATCTCCAGTCCCGCATGCATGTCCTGCGTAAACAAACGCTCACATCCGATCTCCAGCGCCGACGCTGCGATCAGAGCGTCCCACCATTGCAGCCTGTATCGTTCGACCAAGCGGAGGGCGTCTTCGTGCGCCGCCGGTGTCAAGGGAATGACGGTCAGCAACGTGCGCGCTCCTGCCAGGAAATGCCGGATTTCCGACCAAGAAGCCCGGTGTTTGCTCGACATCACCGAAGCGAACTCGTTTAGAACCTGAACGCTGACCACGGCACCGGACACGATCAGATCGTCCGCGATGCGGGCGAAGTCGGGATGGGAGGTCGCCGCGTAAACGAGTATGTTGGTGTCGAGAAAATCAGCCCCGTGCATTCGCCTGTTCCCGGTCGAACCTGAAGTCGGCCGGTAATCTGCCGCGCAAGCTGCGGATCGCGTGAACGGCATTCTCGCGCTCTTCCGACGTCAACGCCTTTTGCGTCGGCATCGAACGTTTTACTTCTACCTCGTCGCCGTCTCCCAACCCCAACGTCCGTACGACATCATCGGGCACCTCCACCTTCCATCCGGTCGGTGTCTTGGTGATCTTCATCCGCGCCTCCTCAAGCCCGCGCCTCGGCGACCCCGCTCGAATTGTGCCGGAGCGCCTTCAGCACCGTCTCGACGATTGCCTCCGCGTCCAGCCCGGCGTCGGCGTACTGCGTCTCCGGCTTGTCCTGGTCCTGGAACATGTCCGGCAGCCGCAGCGTGCGCAGCTTCAGCCCGCCGTCGATCAGCCCCTCGTCGCTCGCCAGCGTCAGGACATGCGCGCCTAGGCCACCGACAGCGCCCTCCTCGATCGTCACCGCGACCTCGTGCGTGGTCAGCAGCCGCCGGATCAGCGCCTCGTCGAGCGGTTTGGCGAACCGCAGGTCGGCGACTGAGGTGGATAGCCCCTTGGCCTCCAGCGTCTCGGCCGCGCGCAGCGCCTCGGCCAGGCGGGTGCCGAGCGACAGGATCGCCACCGTCTTGCCCTCGCGCACCATCCGGCCGCGCCCGATCTCCAGCCGCTCGGGCACGACGGGCAGCGGTACGCCGACGCCGTTGCCGCGCGGATAGCGCACCGCGATTGGCCCGCTGTCATGAAGCACGCAGGTATGGACCATGTGCACCAGCTCCGCCTCATCCGCCGCCGCCATCACGACGAAGTTGGGCAGCGTCGCCAGGTAGGTCACGTCGAACGACCCGGCATGCGTCGCGCCGTCCGCGCCGACCAGCCCCGCCCGGTCAATCGCGAAGCGTACCGGCAGGTTCTGGATCGCCACGTCATGGACGACCTGGTCATAAGCGCGCTGGAGAAAGGTCGAATAGATCGCGCAGAAGGGCCGCATCCCCTGCGCCGCCAGCCCCGCCGCGAAGGTGACGCCGTGCTGCTCGGCGATGCCGACGTCAAAGAACCGGTCGGGATGCGCGGCGGCGAACTTGTCCAGCCCCGTCCCCGACGGCATGGCGGCGGTGATCGCGCAGATACGGTCGTCACCTTCCGCCTCGCGGGTCAGCGCCTCGCCGAACACGTTCTGATATTGCGGCGGTCCCGGCGGCGCCTTGGACTGGGTGCCGGTGATCACGTCGAACTTCTGGACGCCGTGATATTTGTCCGCCGACGCCTCGGCGGGCGCGTAGCCGAAACCCTTCTTGGTCACGACATGGACCAGGATCGGTCCTTCCTCCGCGTCGCGCACATTCTCCAGCACGGGGATCAGGTGATCGAGGTTATGCCCGTCGATCGGCCCGACATAATAGAAGCCCAGCTCCTCGAACAGCGTCCCGCCCATCGTCATCCCGCGCGCGAACTCGTCGGTCTTCTTGGCGGCGGTGTGGAGCGGTCGGGGCAGCTTGCGGGCGAAGCGGCGCGCCAGCTCGCGCAGGGACAGGAACTCGCGGCTCGACACGATGCGCGACAGATAGGCCGACAGACCACCCACCGGCGGCGCGATCGACATGTCGTTGTCGTTCAGGATCACGACCAGGCGGTTGCCCGCCGCCTCGGCGTTGTTCATCGCCTCATAAGCCATGCCCGCCGACATGGCGCCGTCGCCGATCACCGCGATCGCCTTGCCGGGCCGTCCGCCAAGCTTGTTGGCGATCGCGAAGCCCAGCGCCGCCGAGATCGACGTCGAGCTGTGCGCCGCGCCGAACGGGTCGTATTCCGACTCGGACCGCTTGGTGAAGCCCGACAGCCCGCCGCCCTGGCGCAGCGTGCGGATGCGGTCGCGCCGCCCGGTCAAGATCTTGTGCGGATAGCATTGATGCCCGACGTCCCAGATCAGCCGATCGGTGGGCGTGTCGAACACGTAATGGATCGCCGTGGTCAGCTCGACCACGCCCAGGCCCGAGCCCAGATGCCCGCCCGTCGTCCCGACCGCCGAGATCACCTCCTGGCGCAGCTCGTCGGCCAATTGGCGGAGCTGATCGGGTTTCAGCTGTCGAAGATCACCGGGGACGTGAACGGTGTCGAGCAGCGGCGTTGCGGGTAGTTCGGCCATGGCCGATGCTTAACGGCTCCGGGCGCCAGTGTCGATTGCGGTGGCCCGCCTCGCGCTCAGGCGCAGGCGGCGCACTTGCCCCGCACCTCGACGACCGGGCGCACGGGCGAGAAGCCGGTGTCCGATGCCGCCCCGCGGATCGCACCCGTGATCTTGTCGTTGTCGATATGCGTGGTCTGGCCACACCCATCGCACACCAGGAAGATGCAATCGTGCAGGCATCCGGGATGGCTGTTCGCGAGATACGCGTTCGCGCTCTCCACCCGCATCGCCAGGTTCGCGCCGACGAACAGGTCGAGGATGCGGTACACGCTGTTCGCCGCCACCCGCCGCCCTTGCGCGATCGAGACGGCCTCGGCGATGTCATAGGCGGACGCAGGCTTGTCGAACTTCGCCAGCGCGTCGAACACGCTCGCGCGCATCGCCGTCCACTGCTCTCCCGCCCCCTCCAGCGCGACCTGCGCGGCCTCGGTCAGCTCGACGCCAATGGCGTGATGATGGTGGTGCGCGGCCATGGGTGAGAGGTAGGACGCCGCCGCCACCGGAGCAAGCCGACGCGCTCGCCGCGATCGGCCGCTCCGCTAGTCGAACGCGACCCGGTTCAGCCGGTGGCCGAACGCCAGCAGCGCGACGCCGACGATCGTCCACAGCGCCTCGTCGTGATTGGGCCCATGCCCCAGCGTCATCGCCCCCGCCATCACGCCCAGCCCGAGCGCACCCATCGCGGGCGGCATCATCATCTGGTGATCCAATGCGCCGCGCCCGAGCGCCAGCGCGCCGAACAGGATCGCGACGACCAGCCCGACCTCGTGGAACAGCGGATGCAGCAACATGCCACCGAGCGTCGACGCGAGCGCCACCAGCACCGACGTCGCCAGGCAGTGGACCAGGCAAAGCCCCGATACCCCGATCGCCAGTCGATCGAGCGAGCCCAGCCAGGCCGGTCGGGAGAGGGCGATCGTCATGCCCGACCTATTTAGCCCGCCCGATCGCTCGTTACAACATCACATCGCTCGAATTCGGCAACCTGCTTGTACCTTCTCGACGCGATCGCTTGGACCGGGCGCGCGGAGTTACTACCTGCCATCTCATGCTCAAGCCCAGCGCCGCGTTCATGACTCTCGCCCGGCCCCTTACGGTGTCGCGCTGGCTGCTGTTCGTTGCCGGGCTGATCGTGCTGATGGTGATCGTCGGCGGGATCACGCGGCTGACCGAATCGGGGCTGTCGATCACCTCGTGGAAGCCGATCAGCGGCACCCTGCCCCCCTTGAACGACGCGGAGTGGCAGGCGGAGTTCGACGCCTACAAGCGGATACCCGAGTACACGCAGGTCAACGCCGGCATGACGATGGCCGGGTTCAAGGCGATCTTCTTCTGGGAATATGCCCACCGCCTGTTCGGCCGCGTCATCGGCTTGGCGTTCGCGTTGCCGCTCCTCTACTTCGCCGCGCGCCGCTGGATCCCGAAGGGTTATGGCTGGCGCCTGGCCGCGCTGCTCGCGCTTGGCGGGATACAGGGCGCGATCGGCTGGTGGATGGTCGCGTCGGGCCTGTCCGATCGCACGGACGTCAGCCATGTGCGCCTCGCGGTCCACCTCCTGACGGCGCTCGCCATCCTGGGCGGGCTCGTCTGGACCGCGCTCGACCTCAGGGCGCTCCACCGCAATCCGCTCGCCGCGCCTGCCCGGCTCGGCTTGGTCGCGATCGTCGCGCTCGTTGGGCTGTTTCTCCAGTTGGCGTACGGGGCGTTCACCGCCGGGCTGAATGCTGGCCATGCCTTTTCCAGTTGGCCGCTGATGGGCGACGAGTTGTATCCGTCGGCCGCCCCGGCGCTGCCGACATTCGTCCAGAACGCGGTCGATAACCCTATCGCCGTTCAGTTCGTCCACCGCTGGCTCGCCTTCGTGACCGCCGCCGGGCTGGTCTGGCTCGCCGCGCGCGCGGTAAAGGCGGGTTCTCCCCGCGCCGGCATGGCGGTGATCCTGCTCGTCGGACTCCAGATCTCGCTCGGCATCGCGACGCTGATGACGGGCGTCGCGCTGCCGATCGCGGTCGCGCACCAGGCCAATGCCGCGCTGCTGCTGATCGCGACCGTCTGGGCCGCGCACGTCGTCGGCGAGCGCGGGGCGGTGCTCAAGCCCGCGCGCTGAAGCGTCGGGTATTCCCGTACCCGTCAGCAAAGGCCCGCATTGCTTGACGTTCTAGGCGTAATCCGTCAGTGGCACCCGCAACGCGCCGCCCCAGCCGGGCGGCGTTCGTTCGTTCTCGATCCAAAGGTCAAAGCCCCATGAAGGCGCTCATGAAGACCACCAAGTCGGCCAAGCCGCACGAGGTGGAGAAGAAGTGGCATATCGTCGACGCGGAGAACCTCGTCGTCGGTCGCGCGGCGGTGGTCATCGCCAACGTCCTGCGCGGCAAGCACAAGACGTCGTTCACCCCCCATGTCGATTGCGGCGACAATGTCGTCGTCATCAACGCCGACAAGATCCGCTTCACGTCCAACAAGGCCGAGAAGAAGGTCTATTACAAGCACACCGGCTATGCCGGCGGCATCAAGGGCGTCACTGCCGCCAAGGTACTCGAGGGCCGCTTTCCCGAGCGCGTCCTCGAAAAGGCCGTGGAGCGCATGATCCCGCGCGGGCCGCTCGGCCGCGAGCAGATGCGCAACCTGCGCATCTTCAAGGGCGCGGAGCATCCGCACGCCGCCCAGAACCCCGAGACGCTCGACATCGCCGGCATGAGCCGCAAGAACAAGGTGGGCAACTGATGTCCGACAACCGCCAGTCCCTCGCCGATCTCGCCAGCCTGACCCAGGCGCCTGTCGGCGGCCGCCCGATCGACTCGGACGCCAACGCCGCGACCCCGAACGACCAGCCGACACAGCCGCCCGTCTCGACGATGCCGCTGCGCGAGCAGGAGATCGACGCGCTGGGCCGCGCCTACGCCACCGGCCGCCGCAAGGACGCGGTCGCCCGCGTTTGGCTCAAGCCCGGCTCGGGCAAGATCACGATCAACGGCCGCGACCAGCAAGTGTATTTCGCCCGTCCCTCGCTCCGCCTCGTCATCAACCAGCCCTTCGGCGTCGCCGAGCGCGACGGCCAGTATGACGTGATCTGCACCGTCAAGGGCGGCGGGCTGTCGGGCCAGGCCGGCGCGGTCAAGCACGGCATCAGCCAGGCGCTCACCCGCTACGAGCCGACGCTCCGCGCGCCGGTAAAGGCCGCGGGCTTCCTGACCCGCGACCCCCGCGTCGTCGAGCGCAAGAAGTACGGCCGCGCCAAGGCACGTCGTAGCTTCCAGTTCTCGAAGCGTTAAGCTCCGGGCACGCCCTCACAACGCCTCCCCGGCGAAGGCCGGGGCCCAGGAAACGGTGGCGTTCGCGAGGGTGGGGCTATGTCAGCCCGGCCAGCACTCGTGCAACGGCTGGGCCCCGGCCTTCGCCGGGGAAGCGATGTCTGTTCAGGTGATAAAAAAGGGGCGGCCCGCAAGCAGCGGACCGCCCCTTCTTCGTTCGGCTAGGTAGCGTTACCGCCCGCGCAGCGTGTTCAGCAGCGCCAGCCCGACAACGCCCGCCAGCGCGGCGGTCGCGGCCGGACGGGCCTTGGCAAAGGCGCGGGCCTTGTCGGTCGCCTGGGTGATCTGGTCCTTCGCGCCCGCGAACTTGGCGTTGCCGGCGGTCTTGTTCTGGTCGGCGGTGGTCGTGGTCATGTGCTTGCTCCATCGTTGAAAGGCGCGCTCGGCTAAGCGGGCGTGGGGGTCGGAACGTGCGACCACGGGATCGGTGCCATCGAAAAGGCCCCGTCGTGCATGGCGGGCCGCGAACGCCGTCCCTAGATCGATCGGATGAGCGATCTTCCCGAGCTGCCCGCCGCCGCCTTTGCCAAGCAGGACGGCGGCGACGACCTCGATTTCTACGCGCCGCCCCGCCTCGTCACGCATATCGACGAGGGCGCGGTGGCGGCGTTGACCGACCGCTATCGCCAGCTGCTCCCGCCGGGCGGCGCGGTGCTCGACCTGATGTCGAGTTGGGTCAGCCATCTGCCGGACGACGTCCGCTACGGCGAGGTGGTCGGGCACGGCATGAACGCGGACGAACTCGCCGCCAACCCGCGCCTCGACCGCTGGTTCGTCCAGGACCTGAACGCCGATCCCGTCCTGCCGCTCGGTGACGCCGCCTTCGACGCCGCGCTCTGCTGCGTCGGCGTACAGTACCTGCAAAAGCCCGTGACCGTGTTCGCCGAAGTCCGCCGGACCCTATGCCCCGGATCGCCCTTCGTGGTCAGCTTCTCCAATCGCTGCTTCCCGACCAAGGCCGTGGCGATCTGGCGCTCGCTCGACACCGCCGGCCAGGCGCGGCTGGTCCAGCTATATCTCGACCGCGCGGGCTTTGCAGAGGTCGAGGCGATTGTCCTCGCCGACGGCCGCCGGAGCGACCCGCTGGTCGCGGTAACCGGCCGCGCCTAGCCCACCGTCAGATGCGCGTGCGCCGCATCGCCCTTGCCCGTCAGCCCGGGCACCTCGTCGAGCTGGCGGAGCGCGGTGAAGCGCCCGCGCTCCTCGCGGTAGCGGACGATCTCGAACCCGTGGCCTTCCAGCCCCGGCACCGCGTCCAGCTCGGCGGCGGTGGCCGCGTTCAGGTCGGTCATGCGAACAACTCCTTGGGTAGGTGCGTGATCCGGCAGGCCAGGTCGGCCTCGCCATTCGCCACGACATAATGGTCGCCCGCGTCGGCGATGCCCGTCGTGAACACCACGTCTTCGATGTACATCAGGTCGCGTAGCGGTTCGGTCAAAGCCGGGTTCGCCTCCAGCAGCGGCCGGTGCTCAGTCCGGACCGTCACCGACGGGTCGTCGCGGTCCAGGATCGACCAGTACGTGCGGTAGGTGCCGACGGTCCCCGACGGCTCGACCCCGTGCCACAATGTCAGCCAGCCAGCCTCGGTCAGGATCGGCGGCGTCCCCCCGCCCATGCGCGCGGTCGCGGCGGTCGCGGCATGGGGGCGGATGCCGGGCCGGTCGTGCGGCCGCCAATGGAGCGCGTCGGGCGAGCGCGCCAGGTTGATCGACGGCCCCGCGCGCCACTCCGATCCCGGCGGATAGGCGAAATACAAGTTGCCCAGCGGCCGCGTCTGCGCCCAATACTCGCCCGCGATCAGCCCCTCGAACACCAGCATGTCCTTGTTCTGGTGGTCGAGCACGATTCCCTCCAACCGCCAGTCGAGCGCGTCGTCGCTGGTGTACAACGTCGTGCAATGGCGCTCCGGGCTGACCGAGCAGGTCGTCATCAGGTATCGCCCGCCGACCCGGCTGATCCGCGCATCCTCAACGCCGTAGCATTGGTAGGACTGGATGGGCGCGATAGCCCGGTCGTAATGGACCGCCTCGACCCGCCGTCCCGCCGCGTCGAGCTCGACGGGCAGCAGCCAGGACAGCGACGTCAGCGCCATCACCCGCCATCCGCCGCCGGGCACGGTGAACTTGCGCGGATCGGACAGGTCCACCGCCGCGATCGGCCATTCGTCGAGCACGTAACCGCCGTCCGCCCACCGCACCGACCGCACATGTCCCTCGTGCCGGGGATGCCGAAGCGCCTCCGCTACCCGTACCATCAAGAGCAGATTGCCGTTCGCCAGCCGCGTCATCCCCGGATTGAACGCGCCGAGCACGTACGTCTTCGCGTCGATCCTGCCGGCCAGCGGCGAACGCGACAGGTCCACATCGCGCGGCCCGAAGACAAGCTGGTCGAAGGGGAAGTCGGTCATGCTCTGTCCCCTTCGTCACCATCGTTCCGCTTCCCCGGCGAAGGCCGGGGCCCAGCCGTGCCGCGACAGACGACCACTCGAGTTCGCCGACATCGGCCAGCGCCACTGGGCCCCGGCCTCCGCCGGGGAAGCGCACAATAGAGGGGTACGCCCCTCACTCCCCAGACTGCGCGCGCGGAACGATCGTCAGCTGCTGGACCACCGTCCGCCTGGGCTGGGTCAGGAGGTAATGCACCCCCACCGCGATGTCCTCGGCGCGCAGCGTCTCCTCGCTCGCGACCTTTTCGCGCTGCTCGGCGTCGGGCACGTCACCGAAATCGGCCTTGGTCTTGCCCGGCTCCACTAGCGCGACGCGGATGTCCTTGCCGCCCAGCTCCTTGCGCAGCGCCTCCGCGAAACCCGCGATCCCCGCCTTGATGCCGGCATAGACGGTCGAGTGTGGCCCCAAAATATGCGCGCTCATCGACCCAGTGAGGACGATATCACCTTCCGCGATCCGGTTCGCCGCCTCATGCGCGCCGAGCAGATAGGCGGTGAAGTCGACCGCGACCGCGTAGCGGATCTCGTCGATCGTCATCTCGGTCAGCCCCTCCGCCGCGACCGCCGCGTTCAGCATGGCAACGTCGATCCCGCCCAGCTTCGCCTCGGCTGCGTCGAACAGGCGCGTCACCGCGTCGGGATCGGCGAGATCGATGGTGATCCCGTGCCCCTCGCCGCCCTCGCGCGCCGCCTCGCCGATCGCGCCGAGCGCGTCCTGGAGGTGCTGCGGATCGCGCCCGCACACGAAGACGCGCGCGCCCTCCGACGCCAGCAGGATCGCGGTGGCCCGCCCGATCCCAGTGGTTCCGCCGGTGATCACCACGCGCCGACCTTTGAGCGAGGTGACGGGGGTATGCGCGCGCGTGACGATGTCGGTCATGTATGCTCCCAGGCTGACCCGTTCGGAGACGCGTCAGGCCGGGGCGGGTTCCAGCACCGTCGCCAGCCACCGCGCGATCGGCTCGGCCAGCTCGGGTTCGTCCAGCGTCGGCGCGTGCCCGACGCGCGCCACCGTGACCAGCTCCGCGCGCTGTAACGTCGCCGCCATCCGTTCGGCGGTCGCCGCCGCCAGCACGTCCGACCGCTCGCCGCGCACCAGCAGCGTCGGCGTGTCGCGCAGCGCGTCCAGCGCGCGCCACATATCCGGCCCCGCCTCGTTGCCCGGCACGCGGAACGGCTCGGCGATGCGCCCGTCATGATCCAGCACGATCCGCCCGGCCGCGTTCAGGCGATGCGTGCGCTTGGCCATGCGCAGCCAGTCCTCGATCCGCCAGTCGGGATGGATGCCGCCATGCGCTTCCTGTAGCCCGCGCGCGGCGTGCATCCAGGTCGGCCAGCTCGACGCGCGCCCGACATAGCCCCTGATCCGCTGGAGCCCGCGCGGGTCGATATCGGGCCCGACATCGTTCAACAGGGCACCCGCGAGCCGCCCCCGCTCGGCGCCCGCCAGCAACATGGTGACGATCCCGCCGAGCGACGTCCCGATCGCGGCGAAGCGTCCGATTCCCTGGTCGCCCAGCAGGGCGTCGACATCGCCCACATAGGTGAGCGGCGCGTAGCTCATCGGGTCCTTGGCGTAAGCGCTCTCGCCGCGTCCCCGGAAATCGAGTGCCAGCACCCGCCACCGCGGCGACAGCCTGCGCGCCAGCTCGTCGAAGTCGCGCGCGTTGCGGGTCAGCCCGGGCAGGCACAGGATCGGCGGCCGCCCCGCCTCGCCGCCTGGATAGTCGCGGTAATGCAGCCGAAGCCCGTCGGGCGACCACCAATACCGGTCCTCATAGCCCCTCATGCTTGCACCCCGCTCCGCCCGTTCCCCATATCGCCGCATGCCCGTCGACCCGCAAGCATATCGCCCCGCCGCCGCCCTGCTCGATCTCGGCCCCGATTTCTGGGACCCGGTCGCCGCCGCCGACTTTCCGCAGACGACCCTGCGTTTCCGCAACGACCGCGCCGCCGCGCAGGTCGGGCTGGCGGGCCTGACCGACGACGAGTGGGTCCGGCATTTCGGCCGCTTCGACCCCCTGCCCGGCACGCTGCCCCAGCCGCTCGCGCTGCGCTATCACGGCCACCAGTTCCGTTCGTACAACCCCGATATCGGCGACGGCCGCGGCTTCACCTTCGCGCAAGTCCGCGACGACCGCGACCGGCTCATGGACCTCGGCACCAAGGGCTCGGGCCAGACGCCCTGGAGCCGCTTCGGCGACGGCCGCCTGACGTTGAAGGGCGGCGTGCGCGAGATCCTGGCGACCGAGATGCTCGAAGCGCTCGGCGTCCCCACCTCGCGCACGCTGTCACTGATCGAGACGGGCGAGGCGCTGGAGCGCGGCGACGAGCCCTCTCCCACACGCGGCGCGGTCATGGTTCGCCTCAGCCACGGCCACATCCGCATCGGCACCTTTCAGCGGCTCGCCTATCTGCGGGACGAGGCCAACATGCGCCGCCTCGTCGACTATGTCTTACGCGAGCTATACGGCGAGGAGCCGGGCGACGAGCCCGCGCTCCGCCTGCTCGACCTCGTTCTGGACCGCACCGCGCGGCTCGCCGCGTCCTACATGGCGGCTGGCTTCGTCCACGGCGTGCTCAACTCCGACAACATCAACGTCACCGGCGAGAGCTTCGACTACGGTCCTTGGCGTTTCGCCCCGATCTGGGACGCCGGCTTCACCGCCGCCTATTTCGATCATGCCGGGCTGTACGCCTTTGGTCGTCAGCCCGAGGCGATCCACTGGGACGTCATGCAGCTCGCCGGCAACCTCCGCCTCGTCGCCGAGAGCGAGCCGCTGATCGAACTGCTCGAGACGTTCGGCCCGCGCTTCCAGTCCCGCATCGCCGCCGCCATGCTCTGGCGGCTCGGCCTCCGCCCGCGCGGGTCCGACACCGACCGCGCGCTCGTCCAGGCGCTCGAGCGGACGCTGCGCGCGACGAGCGTCGAACTTCACCGCTTCTTTCACGACGCCTTCGCGCAAGGTCTGCCCAACGGCTATGGCGAGCCCTGGGCCGAGTTCCGCGCGCTCGCCGCCGCCCACGCGTCGCGCAAAGAGCGCGGGGCCTATTGGCGGGGCGAGCCCTGCGGCATGCTCATCGACGAGGTGGAGGCGATCTGGTCGCCGATCGCGGAAGCGGACGACTGGTCGGGCCTCCATGCCAAGGTCGCGCGGGTGCGGGAGCTCGGCGAAGCGCTCGCTTGACCTCCCTCGCCCCACGCTTCATCCACGCAGGGCCGATGCCGACCGAACTCCACTCCCACGAACCCGCCACCGGCGCGCCTCTCTGGACGGGCGCGATCGGCGACGCGGGCCAGGAGGTCGCGACCGCGCGCGCGGGTTGGGCCGCCTGGGCCG
>VYKR01000331.1_pt1 | contig 13274 bp, 12 predicted proteins | sample 5109561 | NCBI WGS metagenome assembly VYKR01 (sample SAMN12291799, study PRJNA351875) | freshwater metagenome | isolation source: freshwater lake | place: USA: Michigan, Ford Lake | collected 2015-08-15
TAACTGATAACTGATAACTGATAAGTAGGGAGGCACAATTATTTGTAGAATGGGTTAGCGGTAGCGTAACATGAGCGGGCGTTGGGTTTCATGCTTCAACCCAACCTACGTTCTTTTAAACAGGATTTAGTATTATTCCTCAAAGGCAGCTTTTTGCTGACGGACTAAATCGACACCGCGGGAAGTCCCCAGACGAGTGGCCCCGGCCTGGATAAGAGCGAGTGCTTGTTCAAGGGTGCGAATTCCGCCGGATGCTTTAATTCCTACGCGGCCTTTGCTAATTTCCTTGAGAAACTTGACATCGCTAACCGTTGCTCCTCCAAACCAGCCGGTACTGGTTTTTAGATAACTCACTCCTGCATCCATGCAAATCTCTGCCGCTAAACGTTTCTCGGTGTCCGTCAGTTGCGAGGTTTCCAGAATTGCTTTTACCGTCTGGCCGGTTTCCTGACAAATACTAGCAATTTCTTGGAATAATTGCTCTGATTTCCCATCTTTTAGCCAACCGAGATTAATAACCACCTCTAACTCCTTAGCACCATTATCTACGGCTTCTAAAGCCTCATAACGTTTAACTGCGGAGGTAGTGGCCCCTGCGGGAAAACCAATCACGGTAGAAACTAAAGTTTTTTTGCCGTGGAGTAACTGCACAGCTTGCTTAACGGCAGCGGGATAAACGCAGACGGTGGGAAAAAGATATTGATCAGCCTGTTGACAGTAAGCCTCTAATTGTTCACTGGTGGCGGTGGGGATGAGGAGAGAATGGTCGATATATTGTGCTAAATCTAGATCAGAATCGGTGATAGCCATTATCTACGCCTTAATATAGTCAATCGATCGCTATTTTCTCATTTTATGGAAGTCACACAGCAAAGTCATGTCTCGCTAACCGAGAAATTCCGAGACTAGCAAAAATCCAGTAACCTAGGAAGAAACCGTCACAAGTGAAGACTAGGAGACAATAGACCTATGTTAGAAGCGTATCATCAGCACGTTGCCGACCGAGCGAAATTAGGTATCCCTCCCCTTCCCCTCAATGCTCAACAAACGGCGGAATTATGCGAAATACTCAAAAATCCGTCCGAAGAACTCAAGGGAGAATTGCTGACCCTGCTGCGTGACCGTGTTCCCCCCGGAGTTGATGAAGCGGCCTACGTTAAAGCGGGATTTTTAACAGGAATTGCCAAAGGTGAAATAAAATCTAGCGTTATCTCCGCTCAGGGTGCGGTTAGCTTACTGGGAACCATGGTCGGCGGTTATAACGTTCATTCTCTGATTGGACTGCTGAAATCCAGAGATATTAATATCGCCGCCGCTGCTGCCAGCGCTTTAAGTAAAACCCTGCTAGTATTCGACGCATTTAACGAGGTTTTGGAATTATCCGACACCAATCCCTATGCTAAACAGGTTATCGATGCTTGGGCCAATGGCGCTTGGTTTATCGCTAAACCGAAACTTGCTAAAGAAATTACCGTCACCGTCTTCAAGGTCCCAGGAGAAACCAATACAGATGACCTATCTCCCGCTCCCCATGCCACCACCCGGCCTGATATTCCCCTCCATGCTTTGGTTATGTTAGAAACCCGTCAACCCGGGTCCCTAGAAACCATTGCCGAATTGAAAAAATTAGGTCATCCGGTCGCCTATGTGGGGGATGTGGTTGGGACTGGTTCCAGCCGAAAATCGGCGATTAACTCGGTTCTCTGGCATATTGGCGATGATATTCCCTTTGTGCCTAATAAACGTGCTGGTGGCTATATTTTAGGCAGTAAAATCGCCCCTATCTTCTTTAATACTGCCGAGGATTCCGGCGCTTTACCGATTGAATGCGATGTTAGCCAAATGAACACGGGAGATGTGATTAAAATCTATCCCTACGAAGGCAAAATCACCAACGAAGCGGGCGCAACTATTAGCACTTTTAGCCTCAAACCTGAGACAATTCTGGATGAAGTGCGGGCCGGCGGTCGTATTCCCCTCTTAATCGGTCGCAGTCTCACCGATAAAACCCGTCACGCCTTGGGACTTGAGGCTAGTACCCTATTTACTCGTCCCACTATGCCTAATGACACGGGTAAAGGTTACACCCTAGCGCAAAAAATGGTCGGCAAAGCTTGCGGTTTACCCGGGGTGCGGCCGGGTACTTCCTGTGACCCGATTATGACTACGGTAGGGTCTCAGGATACCACTGGACCGATGACCAGAGACGAGTTAAAAGAGTTAGCCTGTTTAGGTTTTAGCGCTGATTTAGTCATGCAGAGTTTCTGTCACACGGCAGCCTATCCCAAACCGGTTGATATTCAAACTCATCACCAATTACCGGACTTTTTCTCTACCCGGGGTGGGGTGGCTTTACGTCCGGGAGATGGCATTATTCATTCCTGGTTAAATCGGATGTTATTGCCGGATACAGTGGGGACTGGAGGCGATTCTCATACTCGTTTTCCCCTGGGAATTTCCTTTCCTGCGGGGTCGGGTTTAGTGGCATTTGCCGCCGCTTTGGGAGTAATGCCTTTGGATATGCCGGAATCGGTTTTAGTGCGTTTTACGGGGGAATTACAACCCGGTGTGACTCTGCGCGATATTGTTAATGCCATTCCCTACGTTGCCATGCAAGAAGGCAAATTAACCGTGGAAAAACAGAACAAAAAAAATGTTTTTAACGGTCGCATTGTGGAGATGGAAGGGCTGCCGGATTTGAAATTAGAACAGGCTTTTGAGTTAACCGATGCCACGGCGGAACGTTCCTGTGCTGGTTGTACGATTAAGTTAAGTACCGAGACAGTGGCGGAATATTTACGCTCTAATGTGGCTCTGTTAAAAAATATGGCGGCCCGGGGTTATAGTGATGCCAAAACTATCCTACGTCGGGTAGCAAAAATGGAACAATGGTTAGCTAATCCCGTTCTGATGGAGGCGGATAAGGATGCGGAATATGCGGATATTATCACCGTCAACTTAAACGAGATTAAAGAACCAATTGTTGCCGCACCCAATGACCCCGATAATATCAAGTTAATGTCGGAATGCGCTGGGGATAAAATTGATGAGGTGTTCATCGGTTCTTGTATGACTAATATTGGTCATTATCGCGCCGCTGCTAAGATATTAGAAGGGGCAGGAGTTGCTAAGGCTAAACTGTGGATTTGTCCCCCCACCCGCATGGATGAAAAACAATTGCGCGATGAGGGAATGTATGGCATTTTTGCCGCTTCTGGGGCGCGTACCGAGATGCCTGGATGTTCCCTTTGTATGGGTAATCAAGCGCGGGTTGAAGACAGAGCGACGGTATTTTCTACCTCGACTCGTAACTTCAATAATCGCATGGGAAAAGATGCGCGAGTCTATCTCGGTTCCGCCGAATTAGCGGCAGTTTGTGCGCTGCTGGGACGCATTCCCACCGTTGAGGAATACCTGGCAATTGTCACCGAGAAAATTAATCCTTTTGCTGGCGATTTATACCGCTATTTGAACTTTAATGAAATCGCTGGTTTTGAGGATGAAGGCCGGGTAATTCCCCTAGAAGATTTACCCAAGATTGAGGATATCTTAGGGATTCCTTCCAGTGTTTTGAGTTAGTATGAAGTTGAGGGTGAGCTTTTCATAGCTCACCTTATTGACGATTTTTGTGACCAAGGAGATTAAAATCATGAAATTAGACCAGTTTGAATATATTTCTAATCGAGGCAAACCCAATGAATGGCTTATTGATGGATGTCAGTTAGGCAATATTAATTTAATCGTTGGTAAAAATGCCAGTGGAAAATCAAGAATTGTCAAAAGTATATATAAGCTATCAGAACTATTATCTGGAAGTGAAAAAATCGATCAATTGTTTAGAAAGGATACATGGCTGTTTAGAAAGGATACATGGCATTTATTTTTTGATCGCACCACAAATTGTGAAACAGAATATTTTCTAGAATTAGAAAATGGAGAAGTTCTCCAAGAAAGTTTAATTATTGGTAGTCAGCAACTTTTAGAAAGAAATGAGTCGGGAGAAGGTAAAATTTTTGCCCAAGAACTTAATCAGTATATGCGCTTTCAAACACCTAAAACAGAATTAGCAGTAGTTAAGCGTCGAGATACTATCCAGCATCCTTTCTTGGAAGATATTTATAAATGGTCTAGCTCTCTAAGATTCTATGAATTTGGAACACAACTGGGAAAAAATACCCTAGCTAAATTGCCGCCAACAACAGAATTATTAAAAGCCAAAACAGATGCTAAAGATTGTGATCATGTTGTTGGAATATTTGTGCTGGGAAAACGAGAACATAGTGAATTCACTCAAAGAATTATTGACGATATGAATAGAATCGGTTATCAAATTACAAAGATAGAAACTAAAGTACCGAGTTTTTTCAAGTCTAATATTTCGCCTCCTGAAAATTTAGACGAGGATTCATACAATTTACCAAAGTTTTTGTATGTGCAAGAAGATGGGTTAAAGTCTGTCACGGAACAATCGGAAATATCTCAAGGAATGTTCAGAGCTTTATCATTATTTATTCAGATTAATTACGCTATTTTGTCAGATCAGCCTAGTTGTATTATTATTGATGATATCGGGGAGGGTTTGGATTTTCAAAGATCTTCAGCTATAATTAAACTTTTAATTGAGAAGGCGAAAACAGGCTTAGTGCAACTTATCATGACCACTAACGATGAGAATATCATGAATGGTGTTCCTCTTGAGTATTGGTCAGTTATCGAACGACAACCCGGAGTCGCTAAATTACATAACTATGCTAATTCTCCCGAACAATTTGAACAGTTTAAACATATTGGACTGAATAACTTTGATTTTTTTGCTAGTGAATACTACTTGCAGGAACCTAATTCAGAGGAAGTGATAGATTGATGTTACAGAAAAAACTAGCGATTTTTGTGGAAGGACAGACCGAAAGAATATTGATAACCAGGTTACTTCAAGAAATTGCAGGATACAAAAAAGTTTCTGTGGAAGTTTATCAAGTGCGCGGGGATAAAGCTAATCGCAAAATTCAACGGCTAAAATCAAATTCTATCGAAGTTGCTCCTTTCTTTGTTCTTTTGTACGATTGCGGATGTGATTCTCATGTACTTTCCGATATAAAAAAACAATATGTTAGTTTAACTGATAAGGGTTATGAAAAAATTTTAGGTTTACGAGATTTATATCCCGAACCTCTAGAAAATAGAACTAAGGTAGAAAATGGCATTAAAGGATTTTTAAAACCTTTACTTCAGAACAAGGGAATTCCCATTTCGATGATTTTAGTGATTATGGAAATTGAAGCTTGGTTTTTAGGTGAATACAGTTTTCTGACTAAAATAGATAGTTGTTTAACATCTAAGTTTATTCTAGACAATTTAGGTTTCGATCTAAATGTCCTAGATGTAGAACAAATACCACATCCTAGTCAAGTGCTAGACCGTATTTATCAATTAATACAACGAAGCTATGATAAAAGCGAAAGGACTGTGGAAGAAATAGCTAGTCTCCTAGATTATGAGTTTATATATTTGCATCTAGTTGAAAAGATCAAACAACTCAAGCATCTTATTGATGCAATCAACCTTTTTTTACAGTAAAAATACATCTACAGCATTTCTCATCAAGATGAAGTATAACCTACTTTGACATCGACCACCGACTCCCCAAAACGAAAACTTCGCACCTCACCATTAAGATAACTGCCGTAATACTGCTCACTTAATATTCTATTTTCCTACCGATAACTGATAACTGATAACTGATAAGTGGGTGGGTGGAATTAAATATAAGATGAACGTAGGTTGGGTTGAAGCATGAAACCCAACGCCCGCTCATGTTACGCTACCGCTAACCCATCCTACAAATAATTGTGCCTCTAGGGACTGACAGCTATTTAAATATACTTGTTTCTAGGTCATTGCTGCCAGTTCATCCTTGACTCGCCGGTTCAAGAGTTAGGTATTTTCCGAGCAAAAGTGCTACAATGTAATTTTAGGGGTCAAAACAATCAAGGAGAAGAGCATGGTCAGCAAAATGGATCGCCAAGCATTTTTACAATCCTTAATCGTGCCACCGGGTAAAGAAATTTCTCTGCACAAAGACTACGATGCCCGGTTTAAGCCAGACTACATTACCAAAGAAGATGCCACACTGCTGCTGCAACAGGGAATCGAAAAAATGGCCGAGTTTCAAGATAAACTTTATGCCCAGGATACCTATGCTCTGTTAATTAATCTGCAAGCCATGGATGCGGCGGGTAAAGATGGTACGATTAGACACGTTATGTCGGGTTTAAATCCCCAAGGCTGTCAGGTATTTAGCTTTAAAGTTCCCTCGGCCGAAGAACTAGATCACGATTATCTCTGGCGATATTATAAAGCTTTACCGGAGCGGGGTCGTATCGGTATTTTTAATCGTTCCTACTACGAAGAATTATTAGTCGTGCGCGTCCATCAAGATTTATTGGAACGGCAAAAACTCCCCCCGGAAGACAGAACTAAGAAAGTTTGGCAGCGACGTTTTGAGGAGATTAATAATTTTGAAAAATATCTGGTTAATAATGGGGTTATTGTTCTGAAATTCTTTCTCAATGTTTCTAAAAAAGAACAGAAAAAACGATTTTTAGAAAGAATTGATCGCCCCGAAAAAAACTGGAAGTTTTCCGAAAATGATGTCAAAGAAAGGGCTTTTTGGGATGATTACACGAAAGCCTACGAGGAGGTATTCAATCATACCAGTACCGAGTGGGCTCCTTGGTATATTATCCCGGCTGATCGCAAATGGTTTACCCGTTTAGCTGTGGGGGCGGTTATTTATCACACCCTCGAATCCCTTGGTTTAAAATATCCCACCGTCACCGAAGAACATCGCCAAGCTTTACTGAAAGCCAAAGAAATCCTCGAAAACGAGCCAGATTAAAAATGGAAGAAAATCCCCAAAAAGCGATAATTGCCGGAAAATCGATCGTATAATCAATGTCGATTTTCAAGAATTACCCCTATGAATTATCGCATCGATCGCCGCACCTATGCAGAAACCTACGGCCCCACCGTCGGAGATAAAGTTCGCCTGGCAGACACGGAATTATTTATCGAAGTCGAAAAAGATTTCACCACCTACGGCGATGAGGTAAAATTCGGCGGCGGTAAAGTAATTCGCGATGGTATGGGCCAATCCCCCATTTCTAGGGAAGATGGGGCGGTAGATTTGGTGATTACTAATGCCCTAATTCTCGACTGGTGGGGCATCGTTAAAGCCGATGTGGGCATTAAAGACGGCAAAATTTATAAAATCGGTAAAGCGGGCAATCCCCACATTCAAGATAATGTCGATATTATTATCGGTCCTGCTACCGAGGCATTAGCCGGGGAAGGGATGATTTTGACAGCAGGGGGGATTGATGCCCATATTCATTTTATCTGTCCCCAACAAATTGAGACAGCGATTGCGTCGGGAATTACCACGATGATTGGTGGCGGGACTGGACCTGCGACGGGAACTAATGCCACCACCTGCACCCCGGGAGAATGGAACATCTATCGAATGCTAGAGGCCGCCGAAGCTTTCCCGATGAATTTGGGTTTTTTGGGTAAAGGCAATAGCAGTCAGCCGGAAGGACTAGCGGAACAGGTAAAAGCCGGGGTAATTGGCTTAAAACTCCATGAAGATTGGGGAACCACTCCGGCAGCTATTGATACTTGTTTAAGCGTGGCCGATAAGTACGATGTGCAGGTGGCGATTCATACCGATACTCTCAATGAAGCCGGTTTTGTTGAGGCTACTATCGCCGCTTTTAAAAATCGCGTCATTCACACCTACCACACGGAAGGGGCCGGCGGTGGTCATGCTCCCGATATTATCAAGGTTTGCGGGGAAATTAACGTTTTACCCTCCTCTACTAATCCCACCCGTCCCTATACGACGAATACCTTAGAGGAACACCTCGATATGTTGATGGTTTGTCATCATTTAGACCGGAGTATTCCCGAAGATGTGGCCTTTGCTGAATCCCGCATCCGCCGCGAAACTATTGCCGCCGAGGATATTCTCCACGATTTAGGGGCTTTTAGTATAATTTCCTCCGATTCTCAAGCTATGGGACGGGTGGGAGAAGTAATTATCCGCACTTGGCAAACTGCCCACAAAATGCGGGTACAACGAGGCAGACTGACCGGGGAACCGGGAGAGAATGATAATCTGCGAGCAAGACGATATATCGCTAAATATACGATTAATCCTGCTATTACCCATGGTGTCTCCGATTATGTCGGTTCCATTGAGGTGGGCAAATTAGCCGATTTGGTTCTCTGGAAACCGGCATTTTTTGGCGTAAAACCGGAAATTGTCCTGAAAGGCGGTTTAATCGCCTGGGCGCAAATGGGCGATGCTAATGCCAGTATTCCCACACCGCAACCGGTTTATATGCGTCCCATGTTTGCCTCTTTTGGTGGTGCGATCGCCAAAACTTCCTTGACATTTGTTTCTAAATATGCTATGAAAGCGGGCATTCCTGAGAAGTTAAAGCTGAAAAAAACCGCCGTGGCAGTGTCGAATACGCGCAATATCAGTAAGGCTAGTATGAAGCTTAATGACGCTTTACCGCGCATGGAAGTTAATCCCGAAACCTACGAAGTGCGTGCTGACGGGGAATTATTAATCTGTGAACCCGCCACGGTTTTACCCATGGCCCAGCGCTATTTCCTATTTTGAATTCGATTTCAGAAAACGGGTTTTTTCAAAAAACCCGTTTTCTTTTTGAATCACAGTTAAGGATTAGTAGGAAGGTTTGGTAAAAATAACTTAACTAATCCTGCCATTAGTGCAGTAACAATAGCAACAAAGATGGTTCGATTAGTAAATTCCAAGTTATCTAGTCGTTTATTCACGCCTGTTAATTCTCCTTTAATATTTGCTATGTCAACTCTTAAGTTATTCACTTCTTCAGATAGCTTGTCTATTTTGCTATTAAGTTGTTCAGATAATCTGTCTATTTTGCCATTAAGTTGTTCAGATGACTTGTCTATTTTGTCATTAACTTCTTTGAATTGTCCTACAATAAAGTCTTTTAATTCTTTGAGGTCGTTTTCTGTAAATGTTGCCATTGTGTGACTCTCCTAGTAATTGTTTGTGATAAGTAGTCGTGCAAAATTAATTTCCCAGTCGAGACAGGAGACAGGAGACAGGAGACAGGAGACAGGAGACGGGAGACGGGAGACGGGATCAGATTTGAGTTTTTAGTTCACTGTTTACTGATCACAGCAAAAAGCTGACGGAGTAACTGCTGACGGTTTGGATGTGTAATTAATTTTGCTTAGGTAAGTAGGTGGGTGGAATTAAATATAAAATAAACGTAGGTTGGGTTGAAGCATGAAACCCAACGCCCGCATGGGTTACGCTACCGCTAACCCATCCTACAAATAATTGTGCCTACCTACTTACTTACCAATAATTTTACTACTAAGTTTAACTCCTAACCCTTAATCAGTCAAATGTCATCGAAGTTGCATCACCAGAAGGAATAAAACTGGCCCAATAAAAAGGATGTTTTTGCTTCTCACCCTTGAGCATTCCTAGTTGAATTTGTCGTAAAGCTTCACTGCGTCCTTCTCCTTTTTGTAAGCGTCCATAATAGGCGACCATTAAATCTTTAGTCGCATCATCAGATACTTTCCAAAGGCTAATTAATTGGCTTTCTGCTCCAGCAATGACAAAGGCTCGACGCAGACCATAAATCCCTTCACCTACGCTTCTAGTTTGGTGATTTTTTGATGATAATTAATGCTTTATACTGTATATTAATTAAGTAGCTGGTTATAATTAAATTAAAAATGGATTTTAGGTTTGATCCCCCCTGCCCCCCTTGATAAGGGGGGTGCCGATCCCCCCTTAGTCCCCCCTTGATAAGGGGGGTGCCGATCCCCCCTTAGTCCCCCCTTGATAAGGGGGGTGCCGATCCCCCCTTAGTCCCCCCTTAATCCCCCCTTAATAAGGGGGGCATCTGACAACTTTTAACGCCGACCTACTTATCAAATTTAGCCAAGATTTTCAATCCTTCTTCTGGGTTGCCATTAGCTGCCATTTCCTTAAATCTAGTATAGGCATTAAATTCGGCTAAAGTGTTGGTGGAAAGATATTCAATCAGTTTATTGATACTGATTCCTTTTAGTTCATTCATAGAAAAATCCTGATTCTGGCGGTAATTTCCTGAAGAACTTCTAAGAGCGTTGGAGCAGCGGACGAGATTACATTTTCTTCACTGCTGTCATGTTTGTGATGGGGATAGGTTGGGAGGTTCAGCTTTTTATGATGTGGAGTATTATCATAACGGAAAATTAAGGTATTCATGGTATTCATATACTGATAAGCGTACATATTACGATTAATAATTGTTTCGATATTGACAAACTCTCGAATATGCAGAACTGAATTATCAATGAATTTAATTTCGGCTCGAATAAATCCTTCGTAACTATCGCGTTTTTCACAATCTAGCGTAAAAAATTTTATTACTGAACAGGTTGCGATAATTGTTTGAATCTGTTGAAAATAATCTTCAATTAACAAATTCAATTCCTCTGAGTCTTTCTGCTTTTTCCTGTAGGCATTGTAGCATTCGCAATTCGCCAATCCATTCGTCAAGTTCCAGGGTTTCCTGAAATTCGTCGTTTTCGTAGCGATGCAGAAATTCTGCTGTGGACAGTTGATATTTGTCCTCAAATTCTCGCAGTCGTTGTTCGGTACGCTGGATACCCGCTTCAGTGGAACGTAGGGCTTCAGCGATTGCGCCTTCGATTAGAGGTTTGAGGGAGCCGGAGTGATGAGAGATGAGTTTGAGTTCCTTCATAATAGGAAGTCTTGTAGCTACTTTTGCATTATAGACAATTGCTAAGATATCCAGAGGGCGCAGGTTGCTTGTGCCACTACACTAGACCTCTCCAATAATTGTCAAACTAAGGGCTGAAATCCTTTTGATCTATGGTCAATTTTTGGGTTCATTTTTTCTCTTTTCTCCTTCTCTCTCAGATTATACTTTTGACTTTTGACTTTATTTTCCCTTTTTAGCGTCGTTGGCGAGTTGGTTGGCGCGGCTGACGGGATCAAAACGGAGGCTAGGATTCCACTTTTGGGCGATTTTAAAGCCTTCAATTGCTTCGTTGATTTTGCCTTGTTTGGCTAAGGCTTCGCTTTGTTCCATTAAAATACTCGCACTAGGCTGGGTGAGGTCAGCAGTTTGGCAGGTCGATAATTTAGCCAGCATTTGAGGATTGACAATCAAATAGTTTTTTAACCAATTACAGCCTCGAACCAACAGGCGATCGAGATTTTCCACAGGCCACACCCTCGCATGAGGAAAGTTGCTTGGCTAATTGGAGTATTTCTTCTAGAGTGACAGTATTTTTCATGATTTTTAGTTGGGTGATAGCAAATATTGCATTATGTTTATGGATATGAACTAAACTCCATCGAAGTTGCATCACCAGAAGGAATAAAACTGGCCCAATAAAAAGGATGTTTTTGCTTTTCACCCTTGAGCATTCCTAGTTGAATTTGTCGTAAAGCTTCACTGCGTCCTTCTCCTTTTTGTAAGCGTCCATAATAGGCGACCATTAAATCTTTAGTCGCGTCATCAGATACTTTCCAAAGGCTAATTAATTGGCTTTCACTACCTGCTATAACTAAAGCGCGGCGCAATCCATAAACTCCCTGACCGATTTTAATATCTCCTTTCCCCGTATCGCAAGCAGAAAGGACAACTAATTTGGTTCCCACTAAGTTTAAATTGGTAGTTTCTAAAGCAGTCAAAACACCATCATCTCCTGCACTTTGACCGATTGTAACTCCTGCTAAAACTAACCCAGAACGCAATAAAGGATTCTCAATAACATTGCTTTCTGGTTTAAAAAAACCATGGGTAGCGATGTGGAGAATATTCGGTTTTTTAACTTGTTTGACGGCGTTTTCTGTGGCTTTATAACCAGTTAAAACAGTGGCTTGAGGTAAGATATTTTTAATTGCTTTAGCTTCTTGTTCTGTACCCGGAAGACCGGGAAAAGTAAACTCAGACAGGTCGATGGAACGAGTGAGAGCGACTTTTTCCCCTGCTTTACCATAGAAAGGATCAGCTACAATAAGCGGAGATTGTTGACTGGCAAATTTATCTTTAAGGCGCAATAAATCTCGTCCAGAAGTGAGATAGGTAATATGATAATTTTCCACTAAGTATTGATTATTTTCATCTACTAAAGCTTCAAAGGGAATTAAATTAAGTGCAGCATCAGGAGAAAGCAGAATTGTTTTAGTATTGCCTAATAATTGACGGATAGGCTGCATCAATATCTCATCAAGTTGACGCGCTGATTTTTGCAGTTGAGGAATAGGAGTTTCTGCGTCTGCAAGATTGTCACGAAAGTAAATTAATTTGTCATCAATCGGTTTAGCTTCCCCTAAATCCTTGGCTTTGATGTCACCATTAGGATAGAGAATATAAACAGCATAGCGAGGAATGCCAAAACTATCATTTTTAGGATTATAAGGTTGATAGCGGACTATTTCAACTAAAGCAGCATCAGCAGGAATTAGCTTTTGAATCCCTTCCAGGGTAATGGGTTGGGATAGGCTACGAAATTCGGCACTACGAACACCGATTTTACCCTCTATTTCTTTTGCTTTTTCGGTAACTTCGTTAATTTGTTGACGGTAAATTTCTGGGTTTTTAATATCTTCAGGCTTTTTAAAAGTCAGATTAGATAGTTGAGTCCGAACTTCAATCAGTTGAGTTAATAATTGTTGACTTTCGGGGTCATCAGTACGTTGTCGGAGAATTTGTAAGCTATTGGTTGAAACATCTAAAATTCGTCCTTTACGTTCTAAGATAGTTTTCAAGGCGAGACGGGTTACTTCTGGGTTATTGGGTACAACTTGAAGATTGAGGGAAATCACCGAATTAGTCGTCCCTGAAACCGTTGCCATATAATCTTGTTTTTGCTTGTCATCCCCCATTTTTAGATTTTCTGAGAGGTTGTATTCTTCTACTGCAAGTCCTTGGCTGAGATAATTAATGGCTTGAGGAATATCATCTTGAGACTGGTAAAGTAATGCCAAATTGTTGAGACTGGTGGCGGTGTCGGGATGGTTGTCTCCTAATTGTTTTTTCCAGATAGCTAAAGCTTCTTTGTAGAAGGGTTCGGCTTCGCTGTATCTTCCTTGAGACTGGTAAAGTCCTGCCAAATTGTTGAGACTGGTGGCGGTAGAGGGATGGTTGTCTCCTAATTGTTGTTTCGTGATAGCTAAAGCC
>VYKR01000164.1_pt1 | contig 13149 bp, 10 predicted proteins | sample 5109561 | NCBI WGS metagenome assembly VYKR01 (sample SAMN12291799, study PRJNA351875) | freshwater metagenome | isolation source: freshwater lake | place: USA: Michigan, Ford Lake | collected 2015-08-15
TTCTATTAAGCTCAACATATATTTGAAAGGTTGGCGGTCACTCCTCATTTTACCTGATAGTGATCGCTTTTACTTTTGATATTCTGATGGGAGAATGAAACAGCCCTACCCCGACATCGGGGGGGCAAGGGGGATTGGAGGAGATTCGGCTAATCCAAGAATAAGCAGTTTAAATACGTCTTAGCTTACTTGTGAAAAATGGTATCCGTTATAGGTAAAAACTTCGCTACTTTCTTTTCACTGATTACTGAACACTGAAAAGCCGCTAATTTTTAGGTTTTTGAGGCGTTGAGGGAATTAAAACGAGGGGAAAGATAGGCGACTAAAATTCCCAGGGTAAAACCGATTAAATTGCGGAAAAGGGGCAGTAATTCACTGGTGCGAGTAACCACCGGTCCGATGCCAAAAGCAACAAAGAGGATAAACCAGAGGGGAGAGACAATTAAAACCCATTGCCAAGCGAAAACCTGTCCTTCTTTGCGGGGAATACCGGCAAAACCGAAGACTAAACCGCCGACAATTGAGGTAATTAAAGTTAAAATCCACTGTTCCCTCGGTAAACCGGGGACCACCGCACAACCACCTTTAACTAAACAGCCTTTTACCGTGTCTAAGGATTGTACGATCGCATTATTTTCGCCATTTTCCCGGACAAAATACATATTACCGAAACGGGCCTGTAATTCAATCCAAAAAGTGCGGGGTAAAAATTCATAGACGGCATCACCAATACTAAAAGATAGTAGATTACCGCCGCGACCATCGGCCACTAGGAGAATACTTTTATCATCCAATCCCCAGAAATTAATCACTGCTCGGCCGGGGCTGCGGTCATATTGGGTTAAAACTCGCATTTTCCAGCCGGTTTCCCCTTGAAATGTCTCGATATCTTGGATTAATGCCTCTTCCTGTTTTGCGGGTAGATAATTGGCTAAATCAACGATCGGAGTGGTTTCATTGGGCAGTAATTCGGGATTATTCACCGCTAGAGCTTGATTTGGGCAGATAATCCAACCCAGACAGCTAATGACACCAATGACAAGAGCGATCGAGATTCCTCGGCAAAAACGATTGAGCATAGCACTTCTAGACAATGAGAATTTTTTCAGCAAGGGTGTAGGCTAACTTTCAGTTTCTTTACACTTATTTACTTTATCTTAAGGGAATTCTCAACTTTAGTCACTCAGTCATCGGTTAAGCTAAGACGTATCTTAACCGCCTATCCTTAGATTAGCTGACCCCCTCTTGCCCCCCCGATGTCGGGGGGGTCTTGCCTCTTGCCCCCCCGATGTCGAGGGGGTCTTGCCTCTTGCCCCCCGATGTCGAGGGGGTCTTGCCTCTTGCCCCCCCGATGTCGGGGGGGTTGGGGGGGTTGCCTCTTGCCTCGTCTCAACAAGCAATTTAAATGCGCGGGCAGCTTATCAGATGCTAGTTTTCAGTTCACTCTCCAGAAACTCAACTCGAGCTGATGAGGTCTCAACCAGTTGCATTAATGCGATACTTTTGCCAAGATGGAGTGAATATAGTAGCAGGGGAATGGTCAATGACAGCACAGGTAGTATTAGAGTTAATTCAACAGGCAAAGGACGAAGGAGCGGGGAGGTTGGATCTGTCCAACAAAAACTTAACAGAAATTCCCCCCGAAATCGCTCAACTCACCCGCCTGAGAGACCTCTATCTCTACAGTAACCAAATCAGGGAGATTCCAGAAGCGCTCGCTCAACTTACCTCCCTGCGATTCCTCAGCCTCAGCAATAACCAAATCAGCGAGATTCCAGAAGCGCTCGCTCGACTTACCTCTCTGCAAAGGCTCGACCTCAGCAATAACCAAATCAGCGAGATTCCAGAAGCGCTCGCTCAACTTACCTCCCTGCAATGGCTCTACCTCAGCAATAACCAAATCAGGAAGATTCCAGAAGCGCTCGCTCAACTTACCTCCCTGCAAAGGCTCTACCTCAGCAATAACCAAATCAGGAAGATTCCAGAAGCGCTCGCTCGACTTACCTCCCTGCAAAGGCTCGACCTCAGCAATAACCCAGGGGACCTGCGTAGGAATAATATCCCAGCCAGACAGTCGCTCTGTAGAAGAATCAGACAAGCCATAAATGGTACATTATCAAAGCGCAAGTCCCCAGCGAGAAACCAACAACGATGACACCCCCCAAGAAACCCCTAAATCGGAGCAGTAAAGATTTGCCTACCACAGAAAGGTAACTTAGGCGAAAAAGTTTACAAATATTTAATATTAATCTCTCTTTTTATCAAACCGGGAAAACTCTTGGCCTTTTCCCGTTCTTAACTTCTTATACTAAATCCGTTGAGGCGTTGGGTTTCATGCTTCAACCCAACCTACGTTCATCTTATATTTAATTCCACCCACCCACTTAGTAATTATCTTCAAAGTTTGGCGGCAAAAATAAATAGCTAGGCAGTCAACTTGATTCTTTTGGCCAAGTCAAGGCCAAACCCCCTGAATACCAATCGGCTCTCTTGGTTTAGCTGGGTTAGAATCTAGCCTAGCCTATACTTTTTCTCAGGTTATCCCAGAAGGATTAAGGATAAACCACAGAGGCACAAAGAACACAAGGACAAGAGAGCCTACAAATCTAGACAACTTGATCAAACCTATGCTAGTCTCTTGAATACTTAATAATATCTCCCTAAACAAGCAATAGATGAATTCCCATTTAATCAAAGTTCCCTTTGTTGATTTAACTTGGCAAAATCAGCCCCTACAAGCAAAAATTACCGAGGCAATCCAAACAGTTATCGACCGAGGAGATTTTGTTTTAGGCCAAGCTTTAGCCGAATTTGAAACCGCCTTTGCCCAAGCTTGCGGAGTCGAGTATGCTGTGGGAGTAGCTTCTGGCACTGCTGCTCTTGCCCTGGCTTTACAAGCTTACGGCATCGGTGCCGGGGATGAAGTGCTAGTCCCCGCTAATACCTTTGTCGCCACCCTCATGGGTGTTATTCAAGCGGGGGCCAAACCAGTTTTAGTTGATTGTCACCTCGATACGGCCTTAATTGACCTCGCGGCGGCCGCCCAAAAAATTACCCCCAACACCCGCGCCATTCTACCCGTACACCTGTACGGACAGATGGTATCACCCCAACAATTAGAGGATTTTGCCCGCAGCCATAATCTGACCATCTTTGAAGATGCGGCCCAGGCCCATTTAGCCAGTAGAGAAGGTTATCGCGCCGGCAGTGTCGGTGTGGCGGCGGGGTTTAGTTTTTATCCCAGTAAAAATTTAGGTGCTTTTGGCAATGGCGGAATGTTAGTGAGCAATGATCCCGAAATTAGCCAAAAAGCCCGTAGTTTAAGAAATTATGGCGCACCGAGCAAGTATTTTCACACCGATATCGGCACTAATAGCCGTTTAGACAGCATACAAGCCGCCATTTTAAATGTTAAATTACCCCATCTGGAAGGCTGGAATCGGGCCCGTCAGCGAGCGGCAAGACAATACGACCGGCTTTTGGCTCCTTTAGCCGATAAGGGCATTTTACCCATAGGAGACGAAACCGAGACCGGTCATGTCTATCATCTCTACGTTATTCGCCTCCTTGCCCATTGTCCCGTCCCTCGCCAACAACTACAAGAACAATTAACTGCCGTCGGTATTCAAACCGGCATTCATTATCCGATTCCTTGTCATCTGCAACCGGCCTATCGCTACCTGGGTTATCAACAGGGAGACTTTCCTCATGCAGAGACTCTCTGTGAAGAAATTGTCTCTCTGCCCATGTACCCCGGTATCAGCGAGGAGCAAATTGACATCGTGGTTGAACAGATCACTGCGATCATCGGGTAACATAAATTCAGAATTTGTCACTAAATCGCTCTGTCCTATGGGTATTAGTCCTTCCCTATCCCCCGTCTCCCAGAAAAATCGGCAATCTTGGCTGATTATCGGTTTCTTGGCGGTTATCTATGGTCCGGTGATCTTTCATTGGTATGATGGTTGGCTGAATAAATCGATCGGCATCGAACACGAATACTTTAGCCACGGCTTGATTGGCCTTCCCTACGCCGCCTATATTGTCTGGCAGAATCGCAAAAAATGGCAACGCCTCGAAGATCGCTCCCATCCCCTCGGAGCGTTTTTGTTAACCCTAGGAGCGATTTTTTATCTCCTCGGTTCCTCTCTTTGGGTTAGTATGTCTTTCCCGATTATTTTAGCGGGAATCTGTCTCTGGTTAAAAGGAACGGAAGGTTTTAAATTACAGGGATTTCCCCTACTTTTAACAGCTTTAGCGACTCCTAATCCCATACCCTACCTGATCACTCCCTATACCCTACCCCTACAGGTTTTTATTGCTGCTTGCGCTGGTTTTATTCTCCAGCAAGCAGGCTTAGATGTCTCCGTTGACGGTGTCTATATAGCGGTGGAAGGTAGGATGGTGGAAGTCGCTCCCTACTGTGCGGGGCTGAAAATGTTATTCACCAGTCTTTACGTCACCCTGCTGCTGCTCCATTGGACTAATACCATCGAAAACGGTCGCAAAACCTGCTTTATGCTCCTCAGTGCCTTGGGAATTAGTGTCGGGGCTAATATCATTCGTAACGCGCTTTTAGCCTGGTTTCACGGCACAGGACAAGAGGAAAACTTTAAATTACTCCACGATAGCTGGGGGGGTGATTTATACTCCGTCTTTATGTTATTACTCATCTTTTTGGTCTTCCAAATCATGCAGTATCGCGAGGCGGTCAAGAAACAGTCCCTAGCTCAAGGGGAAAGTAACCAGGATGATTAGTCAAAAAATTCCAGCCGAGGTAACTTTAGTGTTAGATAAAGTCAAAAAAAAGCTCCCGGGTAATTATTTACTGCTGTTGTGCCTGCTGCTGCTGTTGATTTTAGGCGGTATCCTGCCCAATTTAATTTCTGGCCATTGGTCTTGGGCAGATCAACCGAGAATCGCTAATATTCAGAAAATGCGGGTCATCCAAAAATCGGGAGTCGAGTTGTCTGACCTGAAAACCATCGACCAGAGCCAAGGCCAAATCGGTGAGGGAAAATGGTCGGTACAAGTGGTGGAAAGTCCCGATGGCAAGAGGATCACCGTGCTTTTAAAGCCACAGGACTACTATAAAAATCAACCGGGATTAGAATGGTCGGATATCAATTCGATTAGTCATTGGAATCAGGGGGAAACAACCGAGCTATCAATTCCCACCCAGTCGGGAGGAAAGGCCACGGCCAGATTCTATCGTGCTTGGACACAAAATACCTTTGCCGTGGTGCAATGGTATGCTTGGCTAGGTGGTGGTCATTACGATCCCTCTGTTTGGTATTGGCTTGACCAATGGGCGCAATTAAAAAGACAGAGAGTACCCTGGATAGCCGTTTCCTTGCTGATTCCCTTAGAACCGACGAAAGAACTGCAAACTCTCACTCCCTTTGCTCTCAATCTCGCCGGGGAAGTTCAAAGTTACTTAGAACAAAATGTCTTAAGTCAATTAACTTCTCTGCCTGAGACCAAAAAAGAAAAGTGATTTTGCTGCTCCCAACCATCTCTTTGAAAAAACTAGCTCAAGGCACTTTTCTAGTCCTTAATGGCTTCTTTGTTCCTCTCCCACTAGATAACTCTCAGAAAATAAATTGATATATCTGTCTGTATGATTCCACCAATGCTCAACAAGTTTTTGCCAGTTAGTTTCTTCAGAACCGGGGCCATAGCCTTATCAGGGTTTAGTCTGACAGGGTTCTTCTGGGTAATTCCCTCCGAGAGCCTCAAGGCCCAGGGTTCTTTGTCCATACCCCAGACTCAACCCGGAACTGGGTTGGAATTTTTGCCCCCCGAACCGCCTAATCCCACCTTTCCTGAAAACACGATTCCCCCTACCGGCTATAGTCCACCGGCTTACTCTCCCAATAATTCCCAATCCCGACAAATTCAGGCCTATCGACTCGATATCGGCGATCAAATTACTGTCTCGGTTCCCGATTTTCCCGAATTTAATTCCACGGGGCCAGTGGATCCCGATGGGAATTTTCTGGTGCCGATTTTAGGGCGTATTCCGGTGCTGGGCTTGACTTTAGACGAAGTGCAAACTAAGATCCGCCTCGAATTGGGGCGAAAATACCTGCGGGAGGAACCGGAAGTGATTGCTGTTTTAACCACTGCCCGTCCCGTCCAGTTAACCATTCTGGGAGAGGTACAGCGACCGGGGTTTTATAGTGTTGCTCCTAATACTCCCCTAGCGCAGGTACTTTTGGCGGCGGGTGGCGGCACCCCCAGAGCAGATCTGCGTTCGATCGTTGTCCGTCGGGTTTTAGTCGATGGTACAGTATTAGAGGAGAAACTTGACCTTTATACTCCCTTAGTTAAAGGAGACCGCTTGCCAGATCTGCGTCTGCAAGGGGGCGATGCGGTGATTGTTTCCAAGCTGGAAGTAGGCCAAGAAACGGGATATAATCGCACCCTGGTGGCTAGAACCACCCTCACCCAGCAGAATATTACCATCAGGGTTTTAGCTCCCTCACTTCCTTCGGGAATTTCCCTGAGAAATGTTTCGATTCCCAGTGGCAGTACCTTCCTCGATGTGGTGGCTAGTTTACCGGTTTCCGATCGCCTGCGGATTAATGTCAATGAAGTGTCCCTGCTACGTTTTGACAGTGCCAAAGGGGGAATTGTTAGTCAAACTTTGAGTCCGATAGCGGCAGTTAGGGGAGATATCTCCCAAAATGTTCCCTTAGAAGATCAAGACGTAATTATCGTCACCCGCACCCTATTAGGGGAAATTTTCGCCGCTTTTAATATCATTACTCAACCCATCCGCGATCTTTCCAGTTTTACCAATACAATTCTCAACATTAGCAATCAATTCGATAACTTCCGATAATTGAGGGGCAACTGGCTCCCTTCACTCCTTAACACAACTTCATAAGCTAGGATTTCAAGGCCGAGAATAACTCTTGACCGCTAAAATGTAAAGAATCTGGGAATATATTAAAAAGCTATGGCTCTACCAATTGTAAAACGATTTCTCATCTCGCTAGATCAGAACAAATTTGTGGGAATATTCGTCTTCCTCGTCTGTTTAGGCGGTTCTGTGATCTTTGCTTTCCTACCCGATCCTGAGAAACCCCCCACCTTTTATCGGGCGGTGGGACAATTGGCCTACCGGGTGCCGCCGCCGGCTTTTACCAGTACAGGAACCCAACTGCAAGAACAAGGGCGGGCTATTGATCGCGATTTACTGCTGTCTCCCCGGGTATTGGTCAATGCGGCCAAAAAATTGCAATTTAATCAGGAACAGATGGTTAAAATTCGCGATCAAGATTTAAAAATCACCTTCCCCGGTGAAGTGGAGGGACAAAACAATAATAGCAATCGGTCTCGAGAAACCGACCAACCCCAAGAGGTACTTTTAGAGTTAACGGCCGACTCCCAGTCCAAGGCGGAGTTAATTCTCGAAACCTTGATGAAGGAAATGGTGGAATACAGTCGCTGGCTGAATACTTCCCAGTTACGCGCCCGCATAGAAGCTCTCAGTGTCCGACTCAAAGAAGTCCAAAAAGATTTAACCAGAGCCGAAGAAAAGTTTTATCGCTACATTAGTACCCAGGGTTCAGATTTATTGGCGATTCAAGACGGGAGTTTATTCACCGCTATCACCAGTAGTCAACAGCAACAGCGAGAAATTCGCCTAGAACTGCAAGGCATTCAAGGACAAATTGATAGTCTGAGTAAACAACTCGATTTAACCCCCGATCAAGCTTACACCTCCTCGGCCCTTAGTGCCGACCCGATTATTGCCAGTATCCGAGCGCAGCTCTTGGACACGGAAGCCCAATTGGAGCGACTAGAGAAGGATTTACGTCCCGAACATCCCACCGTCGTTAAATTACGCAAACAACAGCAAGTTAACGAATCTCTCTTACAAAAAAGAGCCGCCGAGGTGATCGGAAAAGATGGCGTTCTTACCGCTCTTCCCAGCAGTCGCATCCGTCAGCAAAGTAATCTCGATGCCACCCGTCAACAACTAGCGGCTCAATTAGTCACCCTGCAAACCCAGCGCGAGGGTTTAATGAAACAATTAGAGTCCTTGGTGACTCAGGAACAGCAATTACGCTCCCAATACGAGAAATTCCCCGATAAACAGCTACAGCAAGCTCGTTTAACCCAAGCTGTCGCCTTTCAACGGGGTATCTACGAGAATATTCTTAATGCTCTGGTGGATGCTCAGGCCGCAGAAGCGGAAACCGTGGGTAGTCTCACCGTCGCCCAACCGCCGGTTGCTCAACCGATCGAACAGGTGTTTAACCGCAAGAATCGTACCTTGATTCTCTTGGTGGGCGCTGGTTTGGGAACTTTAGCCGGATTGGGCGTGATTCTCCTGTTAGCAGTGATCGATGATCGCCTGCACAGTCCCCAAGAATTGCGGGAAGCTTTGGTTAGTCGGGATATACTACTCTTAGGACAATTGCCCATTGTCCGCAATTTAGAGGGCGAGGAAATCGAGCCGATTCTCGCCGATGCTAATGCCAATTATCTCCCCTACTACGAACGTTTACGCAGTACCCTGCGACTTGTTGGCGGCGGCGAAACGGTGAAAGTGGTTGTTGTCACCAGTATTACTGGCGGAGAGGGGAAAACCGCCACTGCCTATAATCTGGCCATCGCCGCCGCTTTAGCGGGCCGACGGACTCTGTTAGTAGAAGGAGATCTGAGAAGTCCCTCTAAGGCCGAAGAAATCGGAGTCACTCCCGATCCCAATTCTTTCCGAGAACCCCTACTTTACTACGGGGCAAAAAGTAAATCGATCCGGCTGGCCCCAAATATTGAAAACCTTTCCATTTTGCCTAGTCCCGGTCCGCAAAAACAAGCGGCAGCTATCATTGAATCGAGCGAATTACAATTAATTCTCAAAGATTCTCGCGGCCGTTTCGATCTGGTGATTGTCGATACTCCTTCTCTGTCTAGCTGTAATGATGCTCTTCTCTTAGAAGAACTAGCGGACGGGATTATTCTGGTAACGCGCCAGGGCATAACTCGTTCTAGTCTCTTGAGTGAAGCCACTGACCAGTTAACAGAAGCGGAAGTGAAAATTTTAGGGGCGGTGATTAACTACGTCGATATTACACCGACTCTCAACACCGCCGAACCGGAACTGCCGCCTTTGATAGTCCCCCCACTACAGGAACAAACAGAGACAGAGGAAGTGAAAGTGGAGGTGTAAATGGGGTTACATTTGACAAAATCTTCTGGCTCGATCGAATTGTGGTTCTTGCCAAGAAAAAGCAAAATGACTGATACTATCTATACTGGGAAAAGCTAGGCGAATCGCTGCCATTTGCACTTCTAAGGGGGGACGATTGTTATAGGGTTGTCCCCATAAACCCGCTAAAGCTGGGATAACAGGAGTTTGATTTCCCCTGCTTGCCACTACTCTTTTGATCTGATTAACCACACAGGTAGTATCGTTACAATTAGCGTAGGACATGGGATGCCATTCTAGGGAAGGGGGAAAACTATCCCAAGCTTGTAAACGGGAATCAAAACCTTGATTACCCACAAGACGATTCCCATCGGGAAAAAACACTGCTCCGGCGGGAATTCCCTGACGTTCCACTAGGGCAGAAAAATAACTAATATAATCAATTACACCCTGGGCAGCATGGGCAACCGCTAGGAACCAAAGTTCTAATTTGAGGCGATCAAAACGACTTTTAACTGATTGTTTCATCTCCTCTTCTAAGGGGATTCTACCCTGCCAAAGAGGGGCGGTTTCTTGGGGATAAAGGCGATCGGCTTCGACGATATCATGGGGGGAAATTTGACCACGAGTCAGATAGCGATCGATTAAAAATTTGCCCTTATTATTCAATCCTCGATTAATTAAAGCTTGTCGGGATGCTGGACTAAAAATCCATAAATCTTTGACATCATCAGCCACGGAATCGACTCCTGTTCCTCTCGGATAGCGAATATAATCAAATAAAACTCCATCGGGACGACGTTGTAAAATGGCTTCTAGGAGAATTAAATAATCCTGTCGCGCTTGATTACTGTAGGGATCGACAAAAGTTTGGGATCGATCATCGACAAAAGAGGTGCTATCCTGTCCTTTACCATTGCGTGCTAACACCTCCTGTCGCTCGGGTTTTAAGCTATAAGCATAGCCAAAATTGAGGCTAAATAACCAAGCATATACCTTTAAACCGCGTTTATGTCCCTGTTCGATCGCCTGTGCTAATAAATCCACATTTCCAGCACCGGGATTTTTAATCACGCTATCCCAAACCGTGGGATTATTGTTAGGAGGTAACAAGACTTGACCATCGGCAAAAACTTCCAGATAAACTATATTATAACCTTTGGCCACGATGCGATCGAGGATACTTTCTATCGATCCAGGACGGGTATCACAGGAGTAAAGACGTAACCAGATCGCTTGTTCCTGTAACCAGTGTCGGGAACGACAAAAGCGCAATTGTTCAGCATATTTCTGCAATAAAATGTTATATTCTTGGGGGGAAGTTTGACGCAGATTTTCTTGTTGTTTGATTTCCGATTCGGAGAGTTGACAATTATCATTGACCGCGAGGCTAGAGTTAATCCCGAGAGGACTACTCCAGAGGATTATAGCGAGGAAACAGGATAGCGATCGCAGAGAATTGACTTTCTTTAACATAGTTGTTCACGGCAAAACTAGCAAAGGAGAAATTTCCTTAGTTTGCTATTTTTTTAGCCCTCTTCTAGAACTATAGCAAAAGTCTTAAGTAGGTAGGCGTTAAAAACCCTAGTAATGGCAGAGATGGTTAATCGATCTTTGTGTTCTTTGTGTCTTTGTGGTTTGTTCCTTTACCCACCCAAGAGAGCCAGTGGGAAGATGGAAAATTAGTTAACCTTTTGGCAATTGCTGGATGACTAAAAATAAAAGAGTGCTGATTTTAGGGGGAACGGGGGAAGCGGCGGCATTAGCGGCTAAAATTGCGGCAATTCCGGGTATAGATGCCATCGCTTCCTTTGCCGGTCGCACGAGAGAACCGATTACTCTCACAACTCCTTCTCGCCGGGGGGGGTTTGGTGGTGCCACTGGGTTAGCCAATTATCTGCGGCAAGAAGGCATTGATTGTTTAATTGATGCCACCCATCCCTTTGCCGCACAAATTTCCTTTAATGCCGCTCAAGCCGCCTCAGATTGTGGTATTCCTCGATTAATGTTAAGTCGTCCAGCCTGGGAAAAAGTATCTGGAGATAATTGGATTGAAGTAGAAAACAATCAAGCTGCGGCGAATATTTTACCCGGGTTAGCGCCGCGGATATTTCTCACTATTGGTCGGCAGGAACTGGCAAGTTATGCACATTTAAACAATATCTGGTTTTTGATGCGGATGATTGACCCTCCGGAACCAGATGCCATCGTACCAATTGGAAAATTATTATTGGAACGGGGGCCTTTTTCCTTGCAGTCAGAGCGCTCTCTTTTACAAGAATATAAGATTGGGGCGATCGTGAGTAAAAATAGCGGCGGTGATGCCACTTACGCCAAAATTATCGCCGCTAGAGAGTTGGGAATAACCGTGGTCATGGTACAACGTCCACCTGTACCTGAAGGAGAAAAAGTGGCAGATGTTGAAAGTGTCCTGGCATGGTTAGAAAAAAGACTGCTCTCTTGATTTTTCTGGGAAAATCATCAGTAAGGTTTGTTGAAAAAGTCAATTGTCTGGTGTTAGGGTGATGGGGTTTTAGGGTGATGGGGTGATGGGGTGATGGGGTGATGGGGTTTTAGGGTTTTAGTTGAAATTCCCCACTTCCCCACTTCCCACTTCCCACTTCCCCACCTACTCTGGGGAAATTACACTTTCACCACGTTGCTAAAAGAGATTTTCAGGTAATCATCTTCCATTTTTGCTCCGGAAGGTTTCAGGGCTGCTAAAGCTTGGGGTAAGACTAAATTACGACGGTGATTCCCAATGCGAATATTTAACTCATCTCCAGTTTTATTGAGTTGTATTTGTTCCTTGGGTATGCCGGGTAAATATAATTCCAGACTGTAATTATTTTCCTGTTGAACTACCCGAATGGTGTTTTCTTGGTAATAAACCTTAGTCGGATCTTCCCCAGCAAAAAGAGTTTCTTTCAGTCTTTCCAAAGCGGGTAAACCACACATTTCCTCGGAGTAGAGAGGAACTTCTTTAACTGGTAAAGGATGAAAATTATCGTAAATTTCCTGTTTATAACCCTGTTGATTTTCTTTCCAACGAGCAAAGAAAGGATCGGTTACTTTGTCGGGAATAATCCGATTGGCAATAATCAAATCGGTGGAAACATTATAGAGACTTAGATAGGCATGGGCGCGTAAAGACTCCTTAATCACCATTTTTTCGGGGTTTGTCACCAAACGTACCGAGGTTTGAGTATTATCGGTCAAAACCTTTTCTAAAGCCTCGATCTGCTCATAAAACTCGTAGGGAGCATCCATAACTTCCTTGTCCGGCAGGGAAAAACCGACGATCGGTCGAAAAAAAGGTTCCACCAGTGGTCGCAATGCCACCGACATTCCCTGTAAAGGTTTGTAAAATCTTCTCATGTACCAACCGCCCACTTCTGGCAAACTCAGCAATCGTAAAGCTGTCCCCGTGGGTGCGGAATCGATAATCAACACATCATAAGTACCCTCATCGTAATGGCGTTTCATGCGAACTAAGCCGAAAATCTCATCCATTCCGGGTAAAATCGCTAATTCTTCCGCTTGCACTCCATCTAAACCCCTAGCTTGCAATACCTGAGTAATGTAACGTTTTACTGCGCCCCAGTTGCCTTCCAATTCCATTAGTGCGTCTAATTCTGCCCCCCAAAGATGGGGACGTACCAAACGAGGATCGTGACCTAATTCGAGATCGAAACTGTCAGCGAGAGAGTGAGCGGGATCGGTGCTGAGAACTAGCGTTTTATAGCCAAGTTCGGCGCAGCGGAGTCCTGTAGCGGCGGCGACGGAGGTTTTACCCACGCCTCCTTTACCGGTCATGAGAATTACACGCATGGGGGCTGATTCTAAGAAAATTTACATTACTTATTCTTATTTTGACATCCTCGCCGCCCTAAAAGTGCGGCGATTCCTAAACCTCACGATTTAAGTTTCTGCTTCCACCACCGTCGCATACCACAGTTAAAAAACCATGTACTGTCTTACAC
>VYKR01000165.1_pt1 | contig 13146 bp, 19 predicted proteins | sample 5109561 | NCBI WGS metagenome assembly VYKR01 (sample SAMN12291799, study PRJNA351875) | freshwater metagenome | isolation source: freshwater lake | place: USA: Michigan, Ford Lake | collected 2015-08-15
TTGGCTGAATAAATCTAAAAACCTTGTTGGGTAAGACTTTTAGACTTTTTGTCAATCAAAAAGTACCAGATCTGGGAGTGATCGGGGGGAAAATTCCTGGACTTTTTCCCTGAAAATTAGGTAATTGACCCCCTCAAAATCGGTAAAACCCTACACCCCCCCTGGGTTGGGGAGGCCACACCCTGTCCCCAGGAAAAACTTTTTCAGCAGACCCTAAGCAGGCGACAGTTTTTGAAAAATGGTATAAGAACTATAAATGTCAATTTATCGACTTAAATCTTAAACTAAATAATCAAGCCCGAATCGCCCGGTATTGGAGGGACAAAACAACTCGTGAGTATAACTGATTTAATCCAAAAAGGCGGAGTGGCCATGTGGCCACTGCTTTTTCTGTCTATTTTAGCTCTTAGCACTATTATCGAACGAATTTGGTTTTGGAGTCGTACTCTCCTCAGTGAGGGCCAGATTTTAAATCGCATTATGGAATCGGCCATCCGTAACTGGGATTTGGCGGCAAAAGTCGCCGGAGATTCCCGCAATCACCCCATTGGTAGCTATCTTTATGCTCCCCTGCGCTTAGAAAATCCAGATCCAGAGGTTTTTCACTTTGCCCTCGAATCGGCTGCCGATGAACAATTATCCCTAATGAAACGGGGCGATAAAATCCTTGAGGCAGTCATTGCCCTTTCTCCCTTGTTAGGATTATTAGGGACGGTACTCGGTTTAATTACCTCTTTGGCCAATATACAATTAAGTGACCTGGGAACTTCCTCCACAGCCGGAGTAACTTTAGGCATTAGTGAAGCTTTAATTTCCACCGCTACAGGCTTAATTGTCGCTATTTTTAGCCTCGCTTTCTATCGTGTTTTTCAGGGACTTTGGTTCAATCAAGCCCGAATTTTTCGCAAGGCTGGCAGTGATTTAGAAATTATCTACCGTCAACGCTGGTTACACCAAGAAGACCAACAATACACCCTCAGTGCTAACCTAGAAAAACCTCTCGATCGCTAAGTCTCCCCCTAATAACCCATGGCCGAAACTAAATCTCTTAACCACAAAAAGCCCAAAAGTAGCCATATTACGGCTCGTCCGCTCAAATTATGGCATGATCAACACCGCATTCAAGAGGATGTGCAGGTTAATATCATCCCCTTGATCGATGTAATTTTCTGTATTCTCACTTTCTTTATTCTCGGTGCAGTGGGATTATCTCGCCAACAGGCTATCAGCCTCGATTTACCGAAAGCTAGTACCGCCACCACCCCGATGCGGGAAATGTTGGTGGTTAGTCTCGATGATTTCGGACAACTCTACGTCGAAAAACAAATGGTGACTCGCGCCCAGTTGTTCGAGGCGATCAAGAATTATCATCAATATAGTCCCAATGGACTGATGGTACTGAATGCCTCCAGAAATGCCAGTTACAACGAAGTGGTTGGGGTTTTAGACCTACTGCGACAGGTAGGCGGCGATCGCGTGGCTTTAGCGACTCTATCGGGGGAGGCTAACAATCCCAGCCTGGAAAATAGCAATCCTTTGCCCAATTTGCCGACTAATCCCACCTTGCCCAGTTTACCCAATCCTCTGGGCAGAAATTAACTAGGAATGGATGCGATAGTTGAGTAATTGTTCTTCGAGAGCAGCAATGCGATTGTAGGCCGCTGTCAATTGTGCCGTTAATCGGCGAATTTGGATTTCATCGGCAAAAGAATTATCGCCATTGACAGCTGGCGCTTGTTTGCCACCGTGATCCCGGAGAATATCTTTATGATCGTAGAGGCTATTATCGGATAACTCGGAAAAACCGACCATTTCCAGGGATTCTCCCAGGGAATGACTCGATTTATCCCCAGCTAGGATAGCAATTTGCTGGCTGAGGCTTTCGACAATATCCTGTAAACGCTCGACTTTCCGATCAAGAGTGATAATCTGTTGTTGTAGTCCATTCATGCAATTACCTAGGGATTAAGGATGTTTCCCCTCTATGCTAGGCTCTGGAGGAAATGGACTATAACAATTTATGATTGATTTAACGATCCCTTTACTACCCTTAACGAAAATTTTACTAACCCCGCCCTAAAAGGGACGGAGCTTGCCTAAACCAATTTAGGCGACGCAAGTAGAGACTACCGCATCGAGACACAATCTGGCCCAGACCTCCGAATGCTTCCCTAGTTCGGATTCCCTCTAAGCTTTATTGGTAAAGCGTTGTTAGACAAGACATCTGGCGTTGTCATACTAAATCCGTTGAGTAACCCACAGAAAACGGGTTTCTCGGAGAAACCCGTTTTCTGCTCATGCAAGAGGCAAAAGGGGTCATAAATAATCAGTTTTTAATAACCGGATTTAGTATCAGATCAGAAGAGGAAAGATGCAATGCTCCGGTGCTGATTCGGAGCATCTTTCAATTTGACAACGCCTAAAATTGCGTTCATTATGTTAGAGATGTTACCTTTGGGGAAGATCGTTCAAGAACAAGAATGGGTTTTCTTGCTAATTGGTGGGCAATTACGAGAAATTTAGCCATCAATCTTTACCGAGAAGCCGGATTTACTAACAGGACCAAAGCACAGAGACATTCTGGTTATGGACTTAAGCATATTTTGAGACTTTTTAGAATGAAATCGCACTGGCATCAGTAATAGCACTCGACATAAAAATTAGCTCACCAATCTAAACAAAATTTCTCGATGAATTAAAGCTCGATCGATTAAAAAATGTTTGCGATCGCTGGTTAATCCCTCTCCATTGGCATAAAAATTAATCCAAGCATTACTAATATCATTAACTGTTTCTGGTAACTGATCTAATTCCCAACCCGGCATCGGTACTTCGGCAATTAATCGCGACACTTTCGGATCATAACTAAGGGCAAAACAACGACAATCTTCTGCTGCGGCCATAATCAAACTATGAAAGCGCATTCCGATCACCATTTCTACCCCGCGAAATAAGCCTTTTAACTGTCTAGGATCCTCTAAACTAATGATTTGATAATTTTCCCTTAATTGACGGGCTACAGCTTCACAGAGGGGCAAATCCCGCGACTTTTGAAAAGGGACTAAGAGAATAAATGCCCCCGTACTGGTTTGCAAATGAATTAAAGCTTGGGTTAATTTATCTAATTTTGCTGGGGTTAATAGGGGATGGGGACGTAAATTGACGGCGATTCTTGGGGCAGGTAAATCCGATAATCCCTTGACTGATTGAGCTTCTAAAGCCCATACTGGATCGGGGGCAACAATGGGACTAATACCCCAATCAGCAACTAAATGAGCCGATATATCATCGCGCACAGTAACTAAACTACATTGTTTTAAGACTTTTTTGGTTAACCAACGAGTAAAAGGTCTATTTAATGGTCCAATTCCCTGGCCCCAAGCAATAGTTTTTAAGCCCAATAATTGAGCAAGAGCCATTAAACCACCGTAATACATTGGACTAGCAAAACTGGTGACATCCTGCATTAAACTGCCACCACCCCAGATAAATATATCGGCTTTTTTAAGAGTTTGAAAAACTTGCCACCAATCCCGACTAGGACAGGTTTCCACTCCATAACGTTGACTGGTTTCTCTGGGATTATTTGACAAAACAATAGGTTTAATTTCTGACGGCAGCATCTGCAATAGAGACACTAATAATGCCTCATCTCCTCCGTTTCCTCTCCCATAATATCCACAAATTACTGCACGCATATATCAGTTATCAGTTTTAGTCGTCCATTTGCCAGGGTTCGGTGATGTTTTTTTCATCGAGGATATTTTTGGCTCTTAAAATCAAGATCAATTCACCTAGGATTGTGACATCAGGGGAACTATCAAACCATTGTAAAGAGACGGAATTATCCCTCTCCACTAGATAATAATTGTTCACGTCCCATTCGGCAAAAACTCGATCGATCACTAATAACACTTCCTCGGATCTGGTGGCAATCGATCGAGGTAATTGATCACTAGGCCATAAAATAGCTATAGGATCGATCGCCTTGAGAATTGCTTGCCAACCGGGGAGAGGCACAATCGTTTGTTTATCCCCCACCGTTACCAATCGAAAAGGTTCCTCTACGTTCAGACTTTCCGTGCATTTTATATCAGTTACCGTCACCGGAAATCTTCCTACTAAAGGAATAATTCTGGCTAATTCGTCCTCATCCTGTAAACGATGGACGGGTAGCAACGGTGCGCTACGGGAGGGAGTAACGGTAAAATCTTGTAGTAAAGACTCGATCGCCTGTCTGGCCGAGTCAGAATGGGCAAATTTCAAACCTTTAGCGATTAATTTCGCTCTTTCGGCTAAATCTCGCTTTTGTTTGCCCCGTTTCCAACACTGATAAGCGATCGCATCTCCAGGATGACGAGTAAATTCACTGGGAATCTGGGATAAACGGGAAAAATCTTGGATAGCTTTGGCGATATCGTGTGCTTCAGCCACCTCAATCCTTTTTTCTGCCGCTAATTTCGCTGCCCCCAATCTTTGTTCTTGGTTGAGAATCCGTAATTCGTATAGCACATCACTGCGCGGCCCGATGTAGTAACTTAACAAATCTTCATCTGCCCCCGCTTTGATTAAACTCTCAAAAACTTGGGCAGCGACAATAATTAAATTTTGTTGGGCATTTTGAAAACCGGTTTGTTCAAAGATTAACTGGGAATCGTAGCCAGCTTTTTGCAGTTTTTGACATTTTTGCCCCCAATTCACCCAATTTCCTTCCTTATGAAGCAGCGAGCGCATTAATTCGGTCGCTTCCGTTTCGCTGATTCGATCATCTGTACTGCGAGGCTGTTCTGTCATAGACAACTTGATCAAGCTACAATAACTAAAATTTATCTAATCCCTCAAAAATCTTCAATAGCAATTAAGGTTAACAGGATAGACTAGATAGTAACAGGATAGCTGACAATCACCCCCTTCGTACCTGTTAGGGCAAGTTTATCTTCAATGTCTAGATTAAGAGTTAATGGAAGCATTCCCCCCTCGTCCACAACTAACCCCGGTCAAAGGACGATGAAAACCAAGCGTCACCCCAAAGATAGTGCCTTGGGTTTAGTCTCTACCCTCAGCTTTCCGGCGATCGTCGGGACGGCGGATATGATGCTAAAATCGGCAGAAGTTACCCTCGTGGGTTACGAAAAAATTGGCGGTGGTCACTGTACGGCGATCGTGCGTGGTAATATTGCCGATGTGCGGTTAGCAGTGGAAGAAGGGGCAAAAACCGCGGCACAGTTCGGACAATTGGTATCTAAATCGGTTATTCCCCGACCGATGCCCAATTTAGAGGTAATTTTCCCAATTGGTAGCCGTTTAGCCGAAATTGCCCAAAGTCAACGGGGTTTCAGCAAACTGAGCAATATGTCGATCGGTCTCTTGGAAACCAGGGGTTTTCCCGCTATGGTGGGGGCAGCCGATGCCATGTTAAAATCGGCCGATGTGCAGTTAGCTTCCTACGAAACAATTGGGGATGGTTTGTGTACGGCCATTATCCGGGGTTCCGTCGCTAATGTGGCCGTGGCCATTGATGCGGGAATGCGGGAAGCAGAGAAAATCGGTGAACTGCACGCGGTGATGATTATTCCCCGTTTATTGGAAGATTTAGAACATACTTTACCGGTGGCCAGCTACTGGTTAGAAACCCCCGAACCTTTACCGATGTTGTTACCCAATACTGTCCGGGAAAAACAACGGGAATTAGTAGCTTTACCAGAATTGGAAAAAACCAAAATACCAATTCGTCGCCAAGAAATGCAGGAAAAAGTGTTAGAAGAAGTGATTCCCGTGGAAGTTATCACCGATGAGGACAGTTATTAATTTTTATTTTCAACTTTGCTCCTGTGCTGCTAAAAGTACAGGAGCAAAAGGTTGAATTAGGATTTGCGGCAAAAAGTTTGTTGGTGGGTGTGGATTTCCCAGTAAAAAATCTTTACAGAGTCCCCCGACAGTTAAACCAATCGAATAATGATAAATTTTTGTCAAGGGGTGCAGTCAGATCGAATAATCGTCGCTAGAATTGGCCTAATTGTCAGGAATTTAGTTAAACAAGGTTTTTGACAATATGCTAATCTGGCTAACAGGCTTTTGGGCGTGATATAGGGAAAAGTTCTGGCGATTGCGCCTAAATGAGGTGATATACCGAAAGTTGACCTATATCGTTACTGTAGAGAGTGTTATGCAGAAAGTTTTCGTATAATCTTTCGTTATAGATACATTGCCTGTAGCAGAAAGTGGCAGATTTAAGTAAAGAAAAGGCACAATATGACTAAAAAGAATCAATCAAAAAGATTAACGAATCAACATAAAGAGTCTAAAGGTGTGGTTGGTATATTTGGAGATGAAGCAAAATCACACGACATAACTGTTGGAAAAATTTCACTTTTTGTAATTGAACAGCTTGAAAAGGAGTTTCCTCAATTATCTTTTCAATACAAAAAGAGCATAAAAAAAGAAGAAATAAACGAAGCATTAAAGAAAATTGACCCTGAATTAGGACAAACACTTTTTGTATCAAATTCAAGTATTATACCCGATGGTGGAATAATAGAAGTAAAAGATGATAACGGTAATTGGAGAATCGTTTTAGTTTCGGAAGCTAAACATCAGGGGAAAGACATTGAAAACATCAAAGCAGGAAAACTTGTAGGAGCAAAAAATGATCAGGATTTGATGGCTGCTGGTAATGCGATAGAAAGATCCCATAAAAACATATCTGAAATCGCTAATTTGATGTTATCTGAATCTCATTTTCCCTATGTATTATTTCTGGAAGGCTCAAATTTTTTAACAGAAACTATTTCAATTAAAAGACCCGACGGAAGGTTTGTAACGCTTGAATACAATTCAGGAACGCTAAATAGATTAGATAGGTTAACTTCTGCAAATTATGGAATGCCCATTAATACCAATTTGTGTAAAAATAAGTTTGTCAAGCATAAAGATAAAACAATTATGCTTCAAGCAACTTCTATATACACACAAGGAAATGGCGAAAAATGGGATCTCAAAAAAATGTTTGATATTATGCTTGAAATTTCTAAAACCTCTCTTAAAGTATTAGGCAGTGAGATATTTAATCAGATAACCAAAAGTAAATAACTAAAACAAAGATTTATTAAATCAAAATAGGTTGAAAATGGCAAGAAATGCAACAAACGAATTATTACAAAAAGCTAAAAAATCAAAAAGTGATGAGTTTTATACACAGCTTTCAGATATAGAAAGCGAATTACAGCATTATAAAAGTCATTTTGAAAATCAAGTAGTTTATTGCAATTGCGATCACCCCCGAATTAGTAACTTTTTTAATTATTTTACCTCAAATTTCAAGGAATTAGGTCTTAAAAAAATAATAACATCTTGTTATAGAGAGCAAGTAAAAAATTTATTTAATACAGAAGAAGATGAAAAAGGTTTTTTCTTTGAATATACAGGTACAGAAGGCGAAAAAAACAAACCAAGTTCAACTGACCTAGTTTACTTTAATGGAGATGGTGATTTTCGTAGTTCGGAAAGCATTGAACTATTAAAGCAGTCCGATATTGTTGTTACCAATCCCCCATTTTCATTATTCAGAGAGTATGTAGCTCAATTGGTTAAATACGATAAAAAGTTTTTGATAATTGGAAATATTAATGCAATAACCTATAAAGAAATTTTCAAACTTATTAAAGAAAACAAGGCGTGGTTAGGAATAAATCTTGGTAGAGGTATTTCAGGTTTTATTGTACCTGAACACTATGAACTATATGGAACAGAAACTCGAATAGATAACTCTGGTAATAGAATAATATCACCGAACAATTGTTTATGGCTTACTAATTTAGATAATTTTAAGCGGCACGAAGATATAAAACTTACAAAAAGATATTTTGGCAACGAAGTTCAATATCCAAAGTATGACAATTATGATGGAATTAATATTAATAAAACACAAGATATACCAATAGACTATAAGGGATATATGGGGGTGCCAATAACATTTTTACATAAATTTAATCCCGAACAATTTGAAATAATTAAATTCAGAAAAGGGAATGATGATAAAGATTTATCAGTAAATGGGAAATGTCCGTATTTTAGAATACTAATCAAGAATAAACGAATACAAACTGAATATCTTGATTTAACTGACAAAGAAAGATAATGTATAACAAATCGTTGTACCTGACATTTTTCCGCTACGATCCAAAATATAGGTGAACTCGATCGTTATGCTCCAAAGCTAGTGCGATGTCGAAGGCACTGGGTAGCACCCCTAGTGCGATGCCGAAGGCACTGCGTAGCAGATCGCAATCTTGTAGCCGTAGGGTGCGTTTCCTAATGTGGCTCCTACTGCTCCACTAATAGATTTTTGGGGAACGCACCATGTACATTGATTTAAATTGTGGGTTAAAGTGCGATGTCGAAGGCACTGGGTAGCACCCCTAGCCGTAGGGTGCGTTCCCTAATATGGCTCCTACTACTCCAGCGCTCGATTTTGGGGAACGCACCATGCACATTGATTGAAACTGTGGGTTAAAGTGCGGTCGCCGATCTTAATAAGCTACATTAACAACAATACTTAAAGAGAAGGCTTAAAATGGTTAAATCAACTTTGTACACGACAGCAAAAGTCCTACCGGGAAATAGAATTGAAATTGAATCTCCAGATCTGACTGTAGGACAAACTGTTGAGGTGGTTATTTTGGTTGAAGAAGTTAGTTCTGATTATTCCACCACCGAAGATATATCTCCATCCTTAAAACAGCGTCTTGCTTTTCTGAAGTTACCAATGACTGAACGGAGGAATATTCTCAAAAGTCAGGCTGATATAATGCTCTCTCACTATCAACAAGATTCTGAATGGCAGCAGTTAATGGCAGGTGACATCATTGACTATTAACCCTGAGCTGCCAAAACGTGGAGAAATTTGGTTAGTTAACTTCGATCCTACTGTGGGTACAGAAATCAAAAAAGTGCGTCCTGCTGTCGTCATCAGTTCCGATTCAGTAGGAAAGCTTCCTATCAAGCTTATTGCTCCTATTACAGACTGGAAAACATATTTTTCCGCAAATTTCTGGCACGTTAAAATTGAACCTAACAGTATCAATGGATTGAATAAAGCTTCTGCAATTGATACTCTTCAACTAAGGGGGGTAGATTTACAAAGGTTTATTCATAAATTAGGAAGCGTTTCTAAAATTACAATGCTGGAAATTGTAGCTTCCATTGCTACTGTAATCGAATTTGAGGTCTAACAAATGATTGCACCCGACCGTGTGTTAGATAACTCATAATCATGTAAACGTAGTGAATTCAGCTGGTAGGCTGCGTTCCCTAATGTGGCTCCTACTGCTCCAGCGCTCGATTTTGGGGAACTCACCATGCACATTGATTGAAGCTGTGGGTTAAAGTGCGATACCGAAGGCATTGGGTAGCACCCCTAGATGGGGTTGGAGGGATTGCTTTAGGGCGCTATACTGGGTTATAGGGGTTTTCAAGATTAGTGCTATTTCTCATCAAATCCTATGCTAGACTGGTGCTAGATTAGTTATCAACTACTACAAAAAGTTGAATTGGTAAAATACATGAGTACATCAGCAAAATCACTAGAAGAACTGGTGAGACAATTATCGCCCCAGTTAAAGGTTGAAGTACAAACGTTTGTAGAGTCACTTTTAAGTAAATCTAACCAACCCATAAAACGTAAACTCCGTCAGGACTGGGCAGGGATGCTTAAAACCGATTACACATCAATTGAGTTACAGCATCTTGCAGTTGAATGGAGAAATGGCTAGTGTTTCTTCTCGATACGAATATTTGGCTAGAACGCTTATTAGGACAAGGACAGGCGGAGGTTGTTGCGGAGCTACTTGATACGCTCTCGCCGTCTGATATGTGTATGACTGATTTTACTTTACATTCTATCGGGGTGATCTGTAATCGGCTGAATCAAAGAGACGTTTTTATCAAATTTGTGGATGACGTTTTGATTGATGCTGGTGTTGTACTGATCGGTGTTCCTGCTAACCAAATGAAGAGAGTCGTAGAAATAATGGATCTCTTTCGCTTGGATTTTGATGATGCTTACCAATATGTTGCTGCCGAGCTTGAAAAAGCTACTATTGTGAGTTTTGATCAAGATTTTGACAGGACAGAGCAAAGACGTTTGACTCCTATGCAAGTGCTTAAAATTAGAAATTAATTGCTTGCTCCCGTCAGTCATTGCCGTAGGGTGCGTTCCCTAATGTAAGTCCTACTGCTCCACTAATAGATTTTGGGGAACGCACCATGTACGATACCGAAGGCATTGGGTAGCACCCCTAGATGTCGTTAGGCATTCAATCTACTTACAGATCAGAGGCAGGCATTGACAATTAATGTAGGATTAGTTAGTATGATGATCTAATGCTACCAGGCTGTCGTAAACAGTTTATGGCAATGAGTAAGAAAGTTAGCATAACCTTAGACGACGAAGTTTTGGAATTTGTAGATCGACTAGCAAGCAATCGTAGCAGCTTTATAAATGATGTTCTCTGGCAAGAGAAGAGAAGGGTTTTTATGAAAGAGCTAGAAGAAGCTTATAAAGATCAGGCCAATGATCCAGAGATGCAAGCAGAAATCTCTGTTTGGGATATTGCAGTGGGCGACGGTCTAAATGCCTAATGGAAGACTAACCTATAAGCGAGGAGAGATCTGGTGGATCGATCTGAAACCCGTTGTTGGTCATGAAACCGATAAAGAACATCCTTGCCTGATTTTACAAAACGATATTGGCAATCAAAATGGAACAACGACAGTAGTTGCTCCATTAGACCTCCTGCAAAAGTTAAGTTATCGAGGCGCTATCGGGTCAAAATATCTAAAAGCTCCGATAAATTGGACATAATCTCAGGTTTTATGGATAGGATAGTTGTCTATTGTCTTTTTTCTCCTCCTGTCTCCTGTCTCGGAGTCTCCTGTCTCCTTACCTAACGGAAGATTTTTGATTTTTGCAGGAGAGCTAATGCTGGTAATGACATCCGGCGAGATGGCGGTGGGGACCGGGGTGGTCGGAAAGCTGGTGGCCGTTGGCGGCAGAGGTGTAGCGGTGGGTGAGAGAACGGTGGAGGTGGGAGGCGGCAACGTGGGCGTCGGTGCGGATTGTGGCGCGCAAGCCGCCATCACTAGCAGAATTCCGCCTAGAGTTAGACGAACAGTATTCTGTTGCATGACGAAGCCTCTCTTTCTTTGTGATGGAGTATAGTTTATAGCAGCCCAACGGTAAAGTGCGGCGGCGGCAGGTAGCCTGAAACGCTCAACCGATGACTCTCATCCGTCCGCTGCCACGCAGTGTTAGCTGGCTTTCCTCGCCGCTTCCTCCTGACTATACTACAACCTTATTCTCTACTCTCTAGCAATGCTTGAATGATGCGGCGGGATATGCGGAAGTTCGTTTGTTGCAATCGAGCAATAGCGTCTGAAAGCTCGACAAAACCCTGACTTGCAGCATCATCTAAGATTCCAAGAGTGCCGATAATGGGGATTCCACGATCGCTGGCTATCTGTCGCCCCAAGCGTTCATCGATAATCAGCAAATCTGCTGGCAAGGTTTGAGCCAGACTAATCGCTGCCTGTTCTCCAGGATCAAGGGCATCAAGAGTTTCATCTACCACGGAAACGGTTTGAACCGTAAACCAAGGTGGAGGATTGGCGATCCATTGCTGAAGGAAGAGTGGCGCAGAGGGATCAACCATTTCATCTCGAACCACGTCAGGGACGATGATTTGCTGAAACAAGCGGGGGAGCAAGTCGATCTGGTTAATGAGGAGTAAATAGTTGATGGGTGAGGTATCAGAAACGACGATCATGAAGCACTATTGGTGTATTTAACACGCAGTTGACGGAGAGCTTCGCGATCGCGCTCTAAATCGGTTTCATCGTAGTGTAAATCAGCATTGTGCTGTTTCAGAAAGTCATCTACTGCCCAACGAGACGGTAGCTCAAGGATACGCCCAACCTCTGCACTGGTAATTTTTTCTACTTGATAGGCTTGTATGACTAAGGCTTCTAAAATCTCACGAGCAAGGTGATCGCGGTTAAAATGTTGAACCAGTTCATCGGGGAGATTGAGGATAATTTGCATAGGGTTGGTACTAGAAAAATCAATTCGTAGGGCAATTACTTTAAGTCTAGTATAGCTAAAATCGATAGTTTCAACTTTGTGATGATGATGTCACCTGCCATTAACTCCTGCCATTCAGAATCTTGTTGATAGTGAGAGAGCATTATAGCGTTTCCTGCTCACAAGAGGTACATTATCGATGTTAAAAAGCTTAATTAGCAAAGGTTTAAATGTGCCACACAGGTGTGAGAACCGCTATATATCAGCCTGACTTTTGAGAATATTCCTCCGTTCAGTCATTGGTAACTTCAGAAAAGCAAGACGCTGTTTTAAGGATGGAGAGATAGCTTCGGTGGTAGAAGAATCAGAACTAACTTCTTCAACCAAAATAACTACCTCAACAGTTTGTCCTACAGTCAGATCTGGAGATTCAATTTCAATTCTATTTCCCGGTGGGACTTTTGCTGTCGTGTACAAAGTTGATTTAACCATTTTAAGCCTTCTCTTTAAGTATTGTTGTTAATGTAGCTTATTAAGATCAGCGACCGCACTTTAACCCACAGTTTCAATCAATGTGCATGGTGCGTTCCCCAAAATCTATTGGTGGAGCAGTAGGAGCCATATTAGGGAACGCACCCTACGGCGATAGGGATTTGCTGAAACCGAGATCAATACATACTGCTTTCTCTATTTCTTCCCAATAAACGTCTTCTAAAACACCCTGTTTATTCTTAATTCTTTGAGAATCTACAGCCCTCATTTGACTTAAGTTGATGTGTCGATCTCCGTCCAGTCCATTCTGCACTGTCGGTGTAATATTGACAACAAAAGGATAAGTCCTTTTCCCGGGCAACAATAGATCTCTTGCAAAAGTAATCAAGATATATCCTTTTGTCGGTAACGAAGTTCGTAATTGTAGATACCAGCAATCAAATTCAATCTCAGACCAAATCGCAGACGGCGATTTCTGTATCTTGATGAAAGTATCCGAAATATTTTGAGACGACGATGAATATGTTCTATAACTATGCGCCGTTGTGATAACTGACGATTGGCTTTTTTTTGCTCTT
>VYKR01000166.1_pt1 | contig 13133 bp, 8 predicted proteins | sample 5109561 | NCBI WGS metagenome assembly VYKR01 (sample SAMN12291799, study PRJNA351875) | freshwater metagenome | isolation source: freshwater lake | place: USA: Michigan, Ford Lake | collected 2015-08-15
GACCGGCCGCTGGCTCGCCCCCGTGACGGAGGCGGAGGCGCGCGCGCTCGCCCGCGATAGTCTCCAGCGCCCGTCCGCGATCGTCGCCGCCGTCCGGACGCCCGCCGACGATCCGCCGCTCGACCTGCGCCGGGCGCGTCCCGCCTGGAGTGTCACCTTCGCCGACGGCGCGCGCGTCTATGTCGATGCCGACACCGGTGCGGTGCTCGCGCTCCGGACGACGCAGTGGCGCGTGTTCGACTGGATGTGGGGCCTCCACATCATGGACCTGAGCGGCCGCGAGAACACCAGCCACCCGGTGCTGATCGCGTCCGCAGCGCTTGCCCTGCTGGCGACCTTGCTCGGCCTGGCGCTGCTCCCCTTCGCCACGCGCCGCCGATGACCGACGGCGACGACGGCGGCAGCGGCGAGGATCGGGCGGCGCTGGAGGCGCGCTGGCTGCACCTGACCCGCGCCGCGCTCCCGGCGGTCGCCGATGAGCGCGGCTGGCCCGTCCGCCTCGACCATTGTTTCCAGCGCATCCTGCTCGACGGCGCGTGCGGCGGTCGCTGGTACGACCATGTCGCCGGCCGCCCCGCCTATCGCCGCTGCGACCCCGCCATCCTGTCGCGCGCCGTCGCGCTCGGCGAGGCGGTGCTGGCGGGGGAGGGCGACCTCCCCGCGCTCAATCGGCGGTCGCTCGCGTGGCGACGGAGCTAAGCGCCGCTCATGGCAGCATCCACCGCACCGACAGCATCGAATATCGCGACGCTGGCCCGTCCACCTCGGCGGGCGCCAGCCGCATCCGGATCAACGCGATCCGGCAGGTCGCGTCGTCGAGCGAGTTCGACCGCGAACTGAGCACCACCTTGCACGCTTGCGCGCGGCCCCGTCGATCGACCGTGACAAGTGCCTTTACATGGCCCTGCTTGCGCTCCTGAGCCGCGTCGGCCGGGTAGCTGCTGATGATGGACCAGTCCCGTATGTCCGCTTCGGTCGGGCTGGGGGCGATCGCTTTCGGATCCGCGCCCCATTTCACCAGCAGCGCGTCACCGCAGGCGCGCAGGGCGGTCAACGCCTCCGCCACTCCCTCGAGCGGCAATGTCGCCCGCGCTTGCCCGTCCAGCGCGAAGCTTATCGTCGTCGCGTTCGTCAATCCCGTCCAGAGCGGGTCGGGGGCGGGGATGTTGTAGCGTCGAACCCCGTCCACCATCGACACGACGCCCCAGTCGACGTCCAGCACTTCGCCCGAAGGCGCGAAGGTGACCTGACCCGTCCCGGTCGGATCGGGCAGGTCGCCGGCGCGCGGGACGATCAGCGCGAACTGTCCGCCATTGCCCGTCAGGCCGCGGCTCATCCGCCAGGTGATCGGTCGCGCCACCTCGCCGAAATCGCGCGTCACGAAGCAATCGGCCGGCTCGGACCGGACCGTCCACTTGCTTCTCGGAAGTAGCGCCTCGGGTGACGGCGACGCACCTTGCGCGGCGATCGTCGCCAGTATCGAAGCCGTCAGACTCATCCGCCCATCCTTCGTCGCGGTCTGCCGTCCGTCAGCGCGCGCCCAGCGTCAGCGCCCGGAGTATCTCACGCGCCAGCGCTTCGTCGAAGCGGCACCCGGTCAGCCCGTCCGCGCTCCACGCCACCGTCGCCGCGATCGGCAGCCCGCCGCCCAGCCGCACCCATACCCGGTCCCCCGTCTGGTGCTCCCCGGCAGACGCGACGCGGCAGCCATAAGCCGACAGGTCGCTCAGCGTCGCCGCGACCGCCTCGGCCGCATGGAGCCGGACGGTCGCGTCGGTGATCATCACCGACAGCCGCGTTCCCTCGCGCCGCTCAATGCTCGCGGGCTCCGCCGCGACATACCGGCTCGCTTTTGACGCCATCACCATGGTCCTCCCAACGTGCGACGCTAGCCGAGTTGCGTTAACGCCCCCTTGCCTGTGCGCGGAACCCGATCCGGCGGGCCGATCGATTTCTCCGATGGCCCTATGACCGGTCTCCTCACGGGTCGTCGGCTACATAAGCGGAAACACATCGTCGTTAGCTGGCGGCGCGCCCGTGGGTCGGCCTTCGTCATAACCCCAGTCGATATAATGACGTGCGAGCGCGTCCGCGTCGAAGCCGAATGCGGCACGCACGTCCGGATTGGCTCGAGCATAGGCGATGGGATCGAAGCTGGTCCCGCGTCCCTCGCCGCGCCCCGACACGACGAAGTGCCGCGCACCCGCCTCTTCGTCGGCCCCGAACGCGTCGATGAGGTCGCCGTGTGACGCGATATAGCTCAACCCCTCGAACGTTACCGCCCGATTTTCACCGCGGCCCGCTTGCACGAAATGCCGGGCGCCCGCCGCCTCATCGGCCCCGAACGCGTCCATGAGGTCGGCATAGGACGCGACATAGTTCAGGCCTTCGAAGCTGTCGGTACGCAGACCCTGGTCCGCACCCTTCTCGATGAAGTGCAGCGTGGCGGCGCGGGGGTCGGGGCCAATTTCGTCCAGCACCGCCGTATTGCTCGCTAGATATTCGAACGCGTCGAAATCGGTCGATCGCCCCTCGGCCTTACCCCATTGCAGATAGTGCCGTGCTGCGGCGTTCTCGTCCGTTCCGAACGCCAGGCGCAGGTCGGCGTGACTGGCGCTATAGCTCAGCCCGTCGAAAGTCACGCTGCGGCCCTCGACCACCCCCCGCTCGATGAAATGGCGCGTGGCCGCAACCCCGTCCAGACCGAAGGCGGCGAAAAGGTCGGCGTAGGACGCGATATAGCCGAACGGGTCGAATGCGGTCGCGCTTCGTCCCTCGGCAAAGCCCCAGGCCGCGAAGTGGTCGGCACCCCGCGCGCCATCCGTCCCGAATGCCTTCCGCAAATCGGCAAAGGCCGCGAGGTAGCGCAATCCGTCGAACGTGCCCGCGCCGGCTACCACGTCCTGCCACTTCGCGGTCGTGTCGGCAAACTGGACCTGCTCGACATTCGCGACCCGGTGCGCGCCTTCGTCGCCGACCAGATAGGTGGCTTCGCCGACCACCAGCTTGCGGTAGCTGGCCCGTACGCCGCTCAGCACCATCGTGTCGAAGTCCGCGCCTCCGTCCACCAGGTTATTGCCGCCGCTAGGCGTCAACCGGTCATCGCCGTCGCCGCCGCTCAAGCGATTGCTGCCCGCAGTACCGGTGATCATGTTCGCCGAGGCGTTGCCCGTACCGGCCAGCGCGCCACCGGTGAGGGTCAACGCCTCGACATGATCGGCGAGCACGTGATCCACCGTGCTAATCACGGTGTCGAACCCTTCGTCGGCGAACTCGGTCACCTCGTCGCCGGTCGAGTCGACGAGGTAGCGATCGTCGCCTTTTCCGCCTAGCATGCGGTCCGAGCCGGCGCCGCCGTCGAGTACGTCGTCTCCGCCACGGCTGACCAGTTCATCATTTCCCTCGGCGCCGAACAGCCGGTTCGCGCCGTCGGTCCCGCTGACCAGGTTGTTTTCCGCGTTGCCGCGCCCGTCATGATCGCCCGATCCGATCAGGAACAACCGCTCGACATGCGCGCTGAGCGAGTAGCCGATGGTCGACTGGACCGTGTCGATACCTTCGCCCGCGCCCTCGACGACGACGTCGTTCACGGCATCGACAAATAAAGGTCATTGTCCGCGCCGCCCGCCATGAGGTCGCCCCCGGCGCCGCCGTCGAGCGTGTCCAGCCCCGAACCGCCGTACAGTTGGTCGTCGCCGTCAAACCCGATTATCTGATCGTTGCCGCCAAGGCCCCGCAGGATATTGACGCCGTTGCCGCCACTGATCTGCTGGGCCAGGCCGTTGCCGGTCAGGTCGATCGCACCCGACGTCGGCGCCGCCAGCACCTCGACATCGGCATCCGCCGCAAGCACGTAGGAGGCGCTGGCCTGCACGAAATCCCGCTCGCCTTGGCCCGCGCGTTCGATCACCGCGTCGGCCGCATTGTCGACCAGGTAGAAGTCGTTGCCGAGCCCGCCGATCAGCCGGTCGACACCCACGCCGCCGTCCAGGAAATCCTCGCCGGCGAAACCGGACAGCGTGTCCGCGCCGCCAAAGCCGCGTAGCACGTCGTCACCGTCCGCGCCCTCCAGCGTGTCGACCCCGGCGGTGCCGTTCAGCACCAGCCGTTGCGCGAAGCCGCCCAGATTGAACGCTTCGAACGCGCGCACGGTCGTGTCATTGAAGGTGATCAGCGTTGCCCAACCCACCGCGTCGCCGTCGCGGTCGGCCTGGAGCAGGACGCTGGTCCCTCTCTGGATCAATTGCAGATAATTATCGGTGAACGGGTTGGATCCGGCGCGATAGCCGGTCAGCGCGCCACCACCGAGCCAGGCTGACAGATCGAGGCGGTCGCCGTCCGCACCGGTCCGGAAATCAGCGACGCGGATCGTATCGGCCGCCCGAAAACCGCCGTTCGTGGAGGACAACGCCAACGTGTCCCGACCGGCATCGAGAGAAACGATATATTGACCGCGAAGCGACTGCACCTCGACTCGGTCGGCTCCCTCGCCCGCGCGAATGAAGATCGTCGCGGTCGCGGTGGCCGACGTGAGGATCACATCGTCACCGTCCCCCGCGTCGATCGTCGATGTGCTCCGCGCGTTGAGAAGTGTGATCCGATCGTCGCCGCCGGTCGGGTGATCGTCGTCGCCCGATCCACCGAAGATCTCGAACTGGCCGTTCTGCGCCTCGATGACATCGTTGCCGACCCCACCGTCCAGGTAGCCGCCGCCACGTTGGGAGTCGGTCGAGATGCCCGAGTCCACGAGGGTGTCGTTACCCTGGCCACCGAACATCTGGTTGTAGCCGCCGCCGCCGTCGCGCAGCGTGTCGTCGTCCTCGTCGCCGGCCAGCACGTCGTCACCCGCTCCGCCGGTCAGTTGATCCTCGCCGTCGCCGCCGCTGATTTGGTCGTCGCCGCCACCGCCGTCGACCGTGTCGGCGCCGTCCGACGCCAAGATGATCTCCGACGCGCCCGTGCCGCTTATCGAGTCGGGATCTTCGGTTCCGTTGATGATCGCGAACGCCTCGTACAGGACGGCCTGGATCCCGCGATTCACGAAAGGTGCGCCGACCTCCGGCGTTCCGTCGGTCCACGTCACGACGATCTTGCCCGACGCGAGCAGGGCCGCGCTCGGTCCGAACTGCTCCAGGTTATCCGCTGCGGCGATCTGTTGAACCTCGCCGAGCCGCCTGCCGCTTGCATCGAGCAGTTGTGCGACGACCTGATCGACGCCGCTCGCGTTGTCGTCCTGCGACCAACCAAAGGCGAAACGACCATCTGCGAGTTGAACCGGGATCACGGCCGACGTGATGGTCGCGTCGAATACCGTCGCTACCTCCCACTCGCCGCCGACCTTGGTCCCCGTGCCGTCGAGCCTCTGCGCTTTCAATACGGGCGTGTTGACCCCGATCTGGCCGAAGTCGATCCACGCGACCAGGAAGCCGCCGTCCGACAATCCGATGGGCGTCGCCGACGTCTGGTGTCCGATCGACTGCGTATTGATCCGGAACTCGGCACCCACTTTCGACCCACTCGCGCTGACACGTTGCGCGAAGATTTCGGAGGAGAGGTTCTGACCGTCGATCAGCCGTCCGTCGCCCCATATGATCAGGAATCCATCGCCATCCGCCGCAACCCGCGCCGTTCCACGCGGCTGCGAATCGTTCAGGCTGAGCGTGAACACGTCTCCGACCGGCAGGTTGTCGACCCCGAAGACGCGCGCCTGCAGCTCGGTGCGCGCGGGCTGCGCGCCCGCGGGTACGGCGACCTGCCACGTGATCAGATAGGTGCCGTCGTCCAGAGCCGCCACGCTGCCGCCTGCCGATCCGGTGCCAGTCGTTCCCTGCACGGCGAACTCGCCCGTCTCCGCGACCGCCTTCGCGCCATAGGCGCGTGCCCGCACGCCGGTGCTCTGGTCCGCCCAGGTCACGACGAAGCCGCCGTCGTCGGTGGCCGCGACCCTGGGTGCAAGGACGGCGGTGGTCGTCACCTCGTTTACCAGGAATTCAGCGCCTGCGCGCGCGCCGCTCGCATCGAACCGCTGACCTCGTATCTCGGATGCCGTTCCAGCACCCAACGACTGACTCTGGTCGAGCCAGACGATCACGAAGCCGCCATCCGCCAAGCCGACCACCTGCGGGGCGACCTGCGCACCTTGAGCTATCGTGTTGACCTGAAACTCGCCACCGACTGGCCTCGCATAATCGAATTCGTACATGACGCCCAACCCCGTGCTTTTCCTGCCGACACAATGACCACAGGAACTTCCCGACTGCAACATGACTGACCATCGCGCAGGCGGTGGCGGGAATGTCGCGCTCGACCTACTTAAGACCTAGAGCTATCTCCGGAACAGAAGTAGAACCCCGTCTTATGCTGACCACCATCTCCGTCCGCGGCGCGCGCGAGCACAATCTCAAGGACGTCGATGTCGACATCCCCCGCGACACGCTGACGGTGATCACCGGCCTGTCGGGGTCGGGCAAGTCGTCGCTCGCCTTCGACACCATCTACGCCGAGGGCCAGCGCCGCTATGTCGAGAGTCTGTCCGCATATGCCCGCCAGTTCCTGGAGCTGATGCAGAAGCCCGACGTCGACCATATCGAGGGGCTGAGCCCCGCCATCTCGATCGAGCAGAAGACCACCAGCCGCAATCCGCGCTCGACGGTCGCGACCGTCACCGAGATTTACGATTACATGCGCCTGCTCTGGGCGCGCGTCGGCGTGCCCTACTCTCCGACAACGGGCCTCCCCATCGCCGCGCAGACGGTCAGCCAGATGGTGGACCGCGTCATGGCCCTGCCCGAGGGGACGCGCCTCTACCTCCTCGCCCCCGTCGTGCGCGGCCGCAAGGGCGAGTTTCGCAAAGAGTTCGCCGAATGGCAGAAAGCCGGCTTCACCCGCGTCCGCGTCAACGGCGAGACCCACGATATCGAGGACGCGCCGACCCTCGACAAGAAATACAAATACGACATCGAGATCGTCGTCGACCGCCTCGTCGTGCGCCCCGCCGACGGCGACAACTCGGTCGCGACACGCCTCGCCGACAGCTTCGAGACCGCCTTGAAGCTCGCCGACGGCCTCGCCTATGTCGATCCCGCCGACGGCCCGGTCGAGGCGCACACCCCCAAGGAGGTCGTGCTCGGCGACCATGCGCCCCCAGGCCGCATCGTCTTCTCCGAGAAGTTCGCCTGCCCCGTCTCCGGCTTCACCATCGCCGAGATCGAGCCGCGGCTCTTCTCCTTCAACGCGCCGCAGGGGGCCTGCCCCGCCTGCGACGGCCTGGGCGAGAAGATGCTGTTCGACGAGGACCTGGTGGTCCCCAATCACGAGCTGACGATCAAGAAGGGCGCGGTCGTCCCCTGGGCCAAGTCGAACCCGCCCTCGCCCTATTACATGCAGGTGCTGGGCTCGCTCGCCAAGGCGTACGGCTTCACCCTCGACACGCCGTGGAAGGAGCTGGGCGCGGAGCACCAGTCGGTCATCCTCCACGGCACCAAGGGCAAGCCCGTCACCCTGACCTTCATCGACGGCAAGAAGAGCTACGACGTCAAGAAGCCGTTCGAGGGCGTGATCGGCAACCTGAACCGCCGCCTCCTCCAGACCGAGTCCGCCTGGATGCGCGAGGAGCTGACCAAGTACCAAAGCGGCGCCCCCTGCGAGACCTGCCGCGGCGCCCGCCTCAAGCCCGAGGCGCTGGCGGTGAAGGTCGCGGGGCAAGACATCAGCCACGCCACCCACCTGTCGGTCGTCGACGCGCTCGGCTTCTTCGCCGACATGCCGAACCACCTCGGCGACCAGCAGCGCGCCATCGCCGAGCGCATCCTAAAGGAGATCACCGAGCGGCTCGGCTTCCTCAACAATGTCGGCCTCGACTATCTCAACCTCAACCGCACCAGCGGCACGCTGTCGGGCGGCGAGAGCCAGCGCATCCGCCTCGCCTCCCAGATCGGCTCCGGCCTGTCGGGCGTCCTCTACGTCCTCGACGAGCCGTCGATCGGGCTGCACCAGCGCGACAACGACATGCTCCTCGTCACGCTCCGCCGCCTGCGCGATCTCGGCAACACCGTCCTCGTGGTCGAGCATGACGAGGACGCGATCCGCTCGGCCGATTACGTCATCGACATGGGGCCGGGCGCGGGCGTCCATGGCGGCGAGATCGTCGCCCACGGCACGCTCGACCAGGTGCTCAAATCCCGCACCAGCCTCACCGCCGATTACCTCAACGGCACGCGCGAGGTGCCGCTGCCCGCGAAGCGCCGCCGCGGCACCGGCAAGAAGGTCACCGTCCAGAACGCCACCGCCAACAACCTGACCGGCGTCACCGCCTCCATACCCTTAGGCACCTTCACCTGCGTCACGGGCGTCAGCGGCAGTGGCAAGTCGAGCTTCACCATCGACACGCTCTTCGCCGCCGCCGCGCGCGAGCTGAACGGCGCGCGCATCCTGGCGGGCAAGCACGACAAGGTCACCGGCCTCCAGCACTTGGACAAGGTCATCGACATCGACCAGTCGCCGATCGGCCGCACCCCCCGCTCGAACCCCGCCACCTATACCGGCGCCTTTACCCAGATACGCGACTGGTACGCGGGTCTCCCGGAGGCGTTGGCGCGCGGCTACAAGCCCGGCCGCTTCTCCTTCAACGTCAAGGGCGGGCGGTGCGAGGCGTGCACCGGCGACGGCCTCTTGAAGATCGAGATGCACTTCCTCCCCGACGTCTATGTCCAGTGCGATGTCTGCCACGGCCAGCGCTACAACCGCGAGACGCTGGAGGTGAAGCACAAGGGCAAGTCGATCGCCGACGTGCTCGACATGACCGTCGAGGACGCCGCCGCCTTTTTCGCGGCCGTCCCCCCCATCCGCGACAAGATGGCGATGCTGGTCGAGGTCGGCCTCGGCTACGTCAAGGTCGGCCAGCAGGCGACCACCCTGTCCGGTGGCGAGGCGCAGCGCGTCAAGCTCGCCAAGGAACTCGCCCGCCGCGCGACCGGCCAGACGCTCTACATCCTCGACGAGCCCACCACCGGCCTTCACTTCGAGGATGTCAGGAAGCTCCTCGAAGTCCTCCACGCCTTGGTCGAACAGGGCAACACCGTGGTCGTGATCGAACACAATCTCGACGTCATCAAGACGGCCGACTGGGTCCTCGACCTGGGTCCGGAGGGCGGGGTCAAGGGCGGCGAGATCGTCGCCGAGGGCACCCCCGAGCAGGTGGCAAAGGAGCCGCGGAGCTTCACGGGACGGTACCTAGCGCCGCTGCTGGAGAAGGGCAGGGTGGGGGTGACTCAAGCGGAGGCGGCGGAGTAGCGTTCAATCCACTAGCTGAATTTCCGGTTCTTGAATTTCAGCGCTGAGAAAACGTCGCTCATACCCTCTGATCATTTTAGTGATTTCCGGGTCGCTGAGGCGTAACTCAGCTCGCTTCATCACAGCCAGTGCGTCATTATAAGGCTCGGAGTCTCCCGACAGTCTAAAGATGTGCAATCCTATGTCGCACGCAACCGCAAAGAGACTGCGATTGTTGGTAAATCGTTCTTGCGAAGCTTTGGCGGACGCCTGCGCTTTGCGAAGTAGAACAAGCCGGTCAGAGTCTACTAAACCCTTTGTGTAAACGGCTCTACCAAGAAGGAGAGATGCTTGATAACGAGCTACGGGACCATCACGTCCAAGCTCGCGCTCGAACACCTTGATCTCTGTTTCCGCCAAATCGAACTGTTCATCTTCTATAAGATTTCTAATCAGGCGATGACGCGGAACTCTCTCGCCGGGAGCAATAGATATCAAACGTCGCAAGAGTCGATTCTGCTCACCACGCTTTGACAGTCGTCGTAATCCGGAATCAAAATTACAGATTTCATTTATAGTACGGCGCTCAATATCATAGCTTGGCGATAAATTGTCTATGACGCGATCAAAGAGTTTGATAAAGTCATCTTGATTGCTAAACTTAAACTTAGTCACAATCTCGGCTATAACGTTGTGACGCACTCGCCAGCCAAAGATGCCGATCCTCGGATCGATATCATATTCTTTAACAATATCAGCCAGATTGACAAGCACGTTACTAATCGCATCAGCAGGAATGTTGAGAGTTCTAATTAAAAGCTGACGGTGAACTCTAATTCCTGAACTTTCCATGGCCGATATAATTCTATAAACTTCCTGCAATGGCGGCGTTAAATCATTAAATTCACGCATTATTATGCTGTCAAAGTTCTCAGATGCAAAGATGTTACGCAAGCATACAAACATGTCACGATCACAGCGCTCGATCAAACGCGACCGTTTCTGTTGACGAGAGAATCCCGAAAATGAGTTTTCGACGAGCGGACGTATGGCGTCCGATGACTCCACTAGAGTGATTAGCCTATCAATTTCAAGACCATTCAATTGTGTTAACGCAAATTCACGTCCGCGTTTGTTTAGGACGGGAGTCTTGATCCGAGGGCGCCACTGGTTCTGAGTTGACGTATATATGACTCTCAATGCTATGAGGCCTGCTCCCTCGAGGCCTTCTAGAAGCTCATTTAGACTCTGAAGGTGAAGATGAGCATCATCTATAATCAGCAGTCCTTGCTGACCGTCGACAGTCAACTTGTGTGCTACCTGTACCCAATCGCTATGCGGAAGCGAAAGATCAACCTTGTGCTCCCAACAGTGCCAGCCCTCACTCAGCAGCTTAACGCCAATCTGCCGAGCTGCAGTGCTTTTTCCAACACCAGACGCGCCCACAATGCCAGCACACAGTAGATTAGTTTGATTAAGCGTTCGTACAGCACTGTTGGCAACCGAACGATCAAAGGTAAGGCCATTGCGAATGTCGGCGTATGTTGCAGGACGACCGTTGTACATTGAGCTTACGCTTGGCGCAAATGCATCAATAGCATGCCGCGCGTCTGTAGTTGACGGCCTGAGCGTTACCGTCTGGTCAAGTGGGTCGGTGCTGGGAACGGGACTCGCTAAGTCGCGAGCTGCGTGAGCAGCTAAGCCAGCAAAGAATTCATCGATTCCGCCAAAACAGACTCGAATTCCCCGGTTCTCGACTAAAATTGCTCGATCTTGATCACGCTCATACAAGAGTAACGTTACCGTACCCGCCCCTCCATATAGCTTGGATTGAATAGAAAGAGCTCTATCGATAACAGCTCGAATATCTGAGTCATCTAGCTTCTGGCCAATAATTACTAGGTCTGCTCCAGCCAGCTCAGACGAAAACCGATCATAAATATTTTCTCTAAACTCGGAAGTACGGTCATAGTCAGCTTCTGTTATAATGATACGACTTTGATGTCCGTCGCTTATATCGCGACCTATCGTACCGTGAAGTTTAAATAACAGCTGATCTCCGATTTGGAGGGTTTGCGAAAAATCAAAATTCGTATCATAACGAAGTAGCCTGCGATTACGTCTTCTGTAAGCCGTTTCTATCAACTCGTCATAATTTGTTGTAAATAGACTCTTCCAAGGATAAATTGGTAAATTAAGCAATGCACCGGTTGGAGCTGGACGCCCAATAGCCTCGCGCAACGCCTCGATCAGCGAACGCCGATCAGTCTTTAGCTCGGCAAGCTGAGCGATTTCTGCAAGCGAGAAGGTGTTTGCATTGATGCCGAACTTCGTAGCGAGTGCGTCCTTCAATGCATTACCGCTAGGAAGGCCAGAGGGCATCGACGATCCGGCGCCAAAGAAGAGAACCGTACGATTCGGTCTGATCTCGCGCGCGAGCTGTTCTATAGTGATCATTAGTCCCCCAGCGGCACGGGAGCAGGTCCGTCACGGCACGTCAAGGGCACTTACTTCAACTCACGGTCTTGCGCAGCGTCTCGTTGGTGTGCCCTGCTACTCCGTGTTGCCCAGACTACTCATCCCGGCAACAATCCGTCATAACGAGCGATGCGACACTCTGGCGTCCCGACCTCGACCGCGCCCGTCTCGAGCGCCGCATTCGCGATGAAAGCTGTGACGTTTATGGGCTCGATGATATCCTCGCCGCCTGACGAACCCGACGTGATCGACATGGCCGCGTTCGGGCGCGACCTCGCCCGCCGCCGCGCCGCGCTCGGCGTGACGGACGTCCCCCGCAACGCCGGCAACCGCCGCACCGCCTCCAAGCGCGCGCTGCTCGCGGCGATCGACAAGGCCGGCGGGCGCTGGTGACGCCCGACTAGGGGTCGCTACAGCCCCACCGCCTTGCGCAGCGCCTCGTTGATCCGCCCCTGCCAGCCCGGCCCGTCCGCGCGAAAGCGGTCGATCACCGCCGGGCTGATCCGGTCGTCAGACGCGCCCTGCCGGTTGTGGTCCTCACCGTCAGGCCGGTGAGGCGGACGGACGGTTAACCGGGCCAGCGCCGCGGCAAAGCTGCGTCGGGTCCCCGCCAAGTATCATTTGGCGGAGTGCCCGGCCGTCGGACGGGGCTGCTGGCCCCGCCGGCCGGCCCCGCCGCGTGCGCTCGATTTTCGCTGTCGCGAAAATCTTGCCGGCGGGGCTGTCCTACACACCCCCATCCCGCACAGAACCGCAGTCACCTTTTGTTCCCACATGGAGGGACTCCGATGTCCGACACCCACAGCTTCAACTTCACCCCCGAGCAGCAGGCCACTTTCGCCGAACTGAGGGAGACCATGATCCCGTCCACCCGCATCGACGGCTGGACCGGGGCCAAGCAGAAACGCTTTCTGGAGGCGATCGCCGATGGGAGCACCGTCGAGAATGCCTGCGCCCAGGTGCGCCTGTCGCCCGCCTCGGCCTATGCCTATCGCCGGCGGGCGCGCGGCCAGGCCTTTTCGCTCGGCTGGCGCGCCGCCGACCTGCTCGCGCGCGAGCGGATCGCGGGCGATCTCCTGGCCCGCGCGCTTGAGGGACAGGAGACGCGCATCATCCGCCCCGACGGGTCGGAGGTGTTCAAGCATAGCTACGACAATCGCCTCGCGGTCCAGATGCTGAACCGGCTCGACCGCTACGCCGACGCCACCGAGCGCACCGCCCCCGGCCAGAGCGCGCGCCTCGTCGCGGCCGAATTCGACGCCTTTCTCGAACTGGTCGGCGCGGAGGGCGGGCCCGCCCGCGCCGGCTTGTTCATGCTCGCGCGCGAGGCGGGGGAGGACGCCGCCGCCGCCGATCTCGCCCCCGTCGTCGCGCTCGCCCGCGCC
>VYKR01000168.1_pt1 | contig 13105 bp, 16 predicted proteins | sample 5109561 | NCBI WGS metagenome assembly VYKR01 (sample SAMN12291799, study PRJNA351875) | freshwater metagenome | isolation source: freshwater lake | place: USA: Michigan, Ford Lake | collected 2015-08-15
CTATATTACTGGTTTAACTAAGCCTCAAATTCGGAAACTGGCTGAGGTGGAAGTGATTCAATTAGGATTATTTGAGCAGGTAAACTTGGTGGAATTTGAGAGTGAAGATTATCCCGACGAAAGATTAATTGCTTGTCGTAATCCCTTCATTGCCCAGAAAAATCAACTACAAAGAGAGGCATTATTAGAAGCGGTAGAGAAGGAACTAGATTTGATTGTTCAAGCGACTCAAAGGGAGAAAAGAGGGGAGCATCCCACTTCTGCAATAAGCATAAATACTCAAGAATTTAAGGGAAGCCAGAGTGCATAATAGAAACACTCTTATTATAGGTAAATTATATGACTCCTCCTGAAATCGAAGAACTCAACCAACACCTGCAAGCTGTTGCTGAAATCCTCTTCCGCAATACCCCCCCAGAAAACCGGCAAAACTTCGAGAGCATTGAAAGAACTCTGAGGCAACAGATACTCACCTCAGTTGCCCCGACCCTAGGCAGTTTTTTTTTGAGGCCGCCAGTGGAACCACCGCAGGTAGAGCCAGAAAAGTAACCAGTTGTCTCGGTCAGGTCACCATCACAGAAAGACAGGCAGAAAAACTGGAATTGCCCAAAAATACCCGTTTAAGCCCCTTGCTTGAGAAATGCTGTCTGCGATTGGTAGCCAATGAATCCTTTGAAAATGCCGAGCTGGATATAGAGATGATGACGGGGATGAAGGTATCTCACAGCAGTCAACATCGATTAGTGCAACGCTACGAATTTCCTTCCATCTCTGCCCCAGAAACAGTAGATACTCGAGCGCGTTGATGGGGGAAAAGTTAGACTGAGAACTCCGAGCTTGAGAACCGAGCCAATGGCGAGATTATAAGGCAGTCTCCTTGCACGAGCAAGTCTGTGGGGCTTTTTTTCAAGCTAACCAAGAGCTGGTAGATTGGACGAATAGTCAACCCTTATCTGGAGTCGTTACCTGTCTCGGAGATGGTCATGATGGTATCTGGAATATCATCGGGCAAATTGGCCATAATGATGAGAGCAGAAGAGAAATTCAAGGGTTGGTATCATTTGAGCGAGAACTTGCACAAAGTGGGCGGCTCAAACTCCCGTCTGAAAAGGGTGGAAAGCTATTTGTGGTCAGGAGAGGTAGAACTGGCCAAGGCTGAGTTTGAGGGATGTGTTGGCCAAGAGGTGGAGAATTTTAAGGATTATCTCGACAAGCATCGTTCTAGAATTCCCGACTATAAATTATATCAGGAATCAGGTATCTGTATAGGCTCAGGCGCAGTGGAATCAACAATTAAGCGGCTCGGTGCTAGAGTGAAAATATCCGGGGCGCAATGGAAAGTCGAAAATGTCCCACAGCTTTTGAGGTTACGTTGTGCTTATCTCAATCAGGCAATCGCCTAAGTATTTATACTTATTACATAAATGGGATGCTCCCGGTTAACAGACTCATTAAAGCTCGTCTATCACTTTTCCTTATACTCTCGATTTCTTCAATTAAATTATCCCAATCTACTTGCTCAAAATTGCGCTCTCGTAACTGTTTTACCGTCTCTTTTAGCCATTGATTATAATCAGTTTCGTAGGCAGTTGACGACATAATTTAACTCTCCATAGAAAATTACTTAAATGGCTTTCTAAGTAGGTAGGTGTTAAAAGTTCTCAGAAACCCCCCTTATCAAGGGGGGCAGGGGGGATCGAACCTACAATCCATCTTTAATTTAATTATAACCAGCTACTTATCTAGGGTTGGCTGAATAAATCTACTTTTCTTGCACAGGAGAATGACGGTCAGGAAATTCTAGCCAATATACTCTATCCCCGTCTATTAAGAAATATCACAAGAAACATGAGTAGATTAAGAAAGGTTAATGGGTGTATCCATTGATAGATAGGGGTTTTCGGCTTTAATAGTATATATATAATAAGTGAATTCAGATATATAGAAAAACTGGCGATTACGATTCACGACGGTTATAGTAATGTATAATGTAATGTATATACTTCAACCAGCTATGGTCAGCAAAATCCGCAAGCAAATTTATATCGAAGCCGAGCAGAATAATTTACTGAAAGAGAAGGCCCGACAGACGGGACTGAGTGAGGCCGAGATCATCCGACAGGCGATTGACCAACACATAATTTCCCTCAACTCTCCCACCCCGAACTTGAGCGCTTGGGAGCGAGAAAAGGCCTTTATCGCCAGTCTCGAAAACCGCCCATCACAACCGGGTAAAAGGGATTGGCGAAGGGAGGATCTCTATGAGCGATAGAGTCCTGCTCGATACCCGACACCCTGCCCCCACGAAAAACTTTTTGCCGCAAACCCTATCTAGGAGAAGCCGAATTTTGTTCAAAAGTTAACTCCTCTAAGACTTCCGTAACCAACTTGCCGTTAGCTAAACGCTTTAAACTTCTAATCTGAATATTTACTTGGGGAGTTTCTTCTAACTGTTGGATCAAAAAATCTGCATATTTAATTATTGCCTCACGCGCCGCATTTTTTTTAGTCCAAACTTGCGCCATTTCTAACATATTAGTAACCCCAATAAACTCGTCTCCTTCCCCATCTAAACTATAATTAGCCGCATAGGTGTTAGCACTAGGACACAACAATAAAACATAGCCTAAATGTCCTTTTGTTGCTGTGCCAAATCCTTTAGCCATAAAAAATTCTCCTCAAGATAACAAATCGAGCGCAATTGTCGATGATAGCTGAGATTCTATCACTTGATGACCGAGACTAACCGGCCGAGCATTTCCCTCTACTGGGGCGCAATAACGGGGAATTGGGCTAGAAACGAGGCTAATATGACGGTCACTCACCGCTAATCCATGGGTAGGATCATAACCTTTCCAGCCGCCCCCCGGCAAATACACCTCTACCCAAGCGTGTAAATGTCTTTCTTCTTGGTCTAAATCCCCTTCTTGATAGCCACTGACAAAACGGGAAGCTAATCCCACACAGCGACACACATCCATAAATAAAACGACAAAATCGCGACAGGAACCCTGCTTATTTTTCCAAGTGTTTCCGGGTAGGTAGGGTTCCCCGGTAAGACGAATAATTTGCTGACAATTTCGGTAAATTTTGTCATTGAGATTAAACAGGAAAGATAGCACCTGTCCCTCGGTTTCCTGCATAATTTCTTGGGCTAATGCTGCCATATCAGGGTCATTATTTAACCCATAAAATTGTCTGTAGGGTTGTAATTGACTGTGGAGAGAAATGGGATAATCAAAGGGTAAACAGGTCGCCCAAGGTTCCAACAAATACTGAAAAGGATTAACCCCATGGGTTTCTACTTCACTGACCACATCAATCAATAATTCTTCCGTCGGTTGATTAAACCAAATTTGTAAACAAGAATTACCATCGAGGTCGATAATATTAGTTATTGTTAAAGGTTCTGGGTTAATTTTGAGGGTAAAATCTCGCAAAGTTTGCCCACCATCGGATTTTGGTCGCAAGCGCAGCAGATGAGGCGATAAAATCACGGGTTGATTATAGAAATAGTTGGTTTGATGCCGAATGTGATAACGCATTAAGTTGTTAATTGGGATTGATATTGAAAGTTATTTACTGGCAGAGGTGGGGCAAGTTCGGGATTAAAAACAAAGAAAGTTTCTGTCATTTTTATTCCCACATCATTAACTCTTTTTTGAATATGGTCGAGGAATTCATGCAATCCCATTTCAATAATATCCTCGATAGTTAGATAACTCATTTCTGCACAAAGTCGCCCTAAACTTCTTTCTACGGAATTCCCCCAAGTTCCTATGGGAGTCCCAGTAACTTGATGCAAACAGTGGTCTAATTCCCGCAGACAAAAGTGAATTGAACGAGGAAATTCTCGATTGAGAATTAAAAATTCGGCCACGTCACTAGGAGTAATCCGTCGTTGACATTTACGATACATTTCGTAGGCACTCACGGACCGCAGTAAAGCAATCCATTGAATTTGGTCTAGAGAAGTTCCTACCCATTGGGCGGAAGGCAAGAGATAATAGTATTTAACATCAAGAATCCTGGCGGTTTTATCGGCGCGTTCCTGTAATCTTCCCATAACGCCAAAATGCCAACCTTCATTATGAGTCATCGTTGCATCCATCACCCCCGCAAAACGGTGACTAGCCAATTTAACTTGAGTAAAAAAGTTAGGTAAAGTAGTTTGAGGATGGTAAGAGGAAGCATCTTTTACCATCAAGAAAAAACCATTAACCTGTTCCCACATTTCCGAAGAAATAATCTCACGAACTGACCGAGCATTTTCTCGCGCCCAGCGCAAACAAGAGATAATTGAGTTACTATATTCCGTGTCAAATGTCAAGAAATTGATCACATTTTCTGCGGTGGCTGTGCCGTAACGTTCCCTGAATTGTTCTAAATCTCCCGTGGTTAAAACCAAAGGTTCCCACTGTTGCAAAACGCTGGTAGGTACATCTAACATTAAATTAAGATTAACATCCATAAACCTGGCGACATTTTCCGCCCGTTCAATATAGCGATTTAACCAATAAATTGAATCAGCAACTCTACTAAGCATAATTAACTGGGAAAAAGTGAAAAGGAAAAAGAAAAGGGTAGGGTGGGTTACTAACCCACCAAAATTTTGATTATTGTCCTGATTACTTGGTTAAAACCCAAGTATCTTTACTGCCACCACCTTGAGAGGAATTAACCACTAAAGAACCCTTTTTCAAAGCTACGCGAGTTAAACCTCCTGGATGCACATAAATTTCATCGCCCCGATGGAGAATATAGGGACGTAAATCCACATGACGACCTTCAATTTCCGTGTCAATTAAAGTGGGAACCCTAGAAAGACTTAACACCGGTTGAGCGATATAATTGCGGGGATTAGCGGCAATGCGTGGCGCAAATTCTTCTCGTTCTTTCGAGGTAGCTTGGGAACCGACTAACATCCCATAACCTCCCGATTCATTGGCAGCTTTCACAACTAATTTATCGAGATTATTTAAGACATAATCTAAGTCCTTTTCTCGCCAACAAAGATAGGTAGGAACGTTATTTAAAATCGCTTCTTCTCCCAGATAATAACGAATCATATCGGGGACAAAAGCATAAATAACCTTATCATCAGCGACTCCCGTACCAGGGGCATTAGCTAAAGCGACGCGGCCTTCCTGAAAAACTTTTAATAATCCGGGTACACCTAACATCGAATCGGGACGAAAAACCGCCGGATCTAAAAAGTCATCATCGAGGCGACGATATACCACATCTACCCGTCTTAATCCCTTGGTGGTTTTCATTTGTAGATAACCATCAAAGACGACTAAATCACGCCCTTCCACTAATTCTACCCCCATTTGTTGGGCGATAAAAGAATGTTCAAAGTAGGCAGAATTATAGGTTCCGGGGGTTAAAACCACCACGGTGGGATTAGGTAATTGGAGCGGTGCTAAATTAAGGAGAGTTTCCAACAGATGGGAAGGATAATCATCCACAGGTTTAACATTCATGGTCTGGAAAATATCGGGGAAGGTGCTTTTCATTACCCGACGATTTTCGAGGACATAGGAAATACCGGAAGGAACCCGCAAATTATCCTCTAAAACGTACCATCGACCATCTTTATCGCGGACTAAATCGGTCCCTGTGATGTGACACCAGATACCTCCAGCCGGTTTCAGTCCCAGACAGGGTTTCAGAAATCCCGTCGCCGAGGTGATTAATTCGGGGGGAATAATACCATCTTTAATGATTAACTGGTCATTGTAGATATCGGAGAGAAAAAGATTGAGAGCTTTAATGCGTTGTTTCAGGCCTCTTTCTAAATAATCCCAGTCCTCAGCTGCGACAATTCGGGGAATAATATCAAAAGGAAAGATTTTTTCCACCCCTTGATTGTCACTATAGACATTGAAAGTCACCCCCAATTCAAACAGGGCCGACTGAGCGGTTTCCCGGTGTTGTTGAAGTTCTCGGGGTGGCAGATTCTGCAACCATTTGATTAAAGGGGACGAGTGGGGACGAGGTTGACCATCATCCAAGAATAGTTCGTCGTAGAAGCCTTCGGGATCGTAGGTATTTAATAGCACGCTGACCTCATTTCATACCGATACTTTTTTGCTAACATACATTAACAATGCACTCTAAGAGAGTCTCTTAAAGAGGGGGTATCTCCCAAAGCACGAAGAAAAATTCCTCGTGCGCCATTAATATCTCTATCCATCGTCTTGCCATCAATCTTGGATTTAATGACTTTTTTTCCACCTAAGTTATGTATTAATTCACCAGTCCAGCTAACTGTTTTCGACGTATAGGCTTCACAGCAGTCTATTACTAATTTACCCATCTCAAAAGCCTTATGCTTGAGAAATTGCTTAAATCGGTAATGAGACCAGTTAAGCATCTGTCTAACAGATTTTGAGCGAATCTTCCTGCTATTTTTTAGAACCATTTCTGACACTTCAAAAGTAGGCAAAAGAATCACATCAAAGTTATCAACTAGGAATCTAGCAACTTGATGATGAAGTTCATCTACTAAATTCCTGATTTTATTTCTTAGTCGATTAGCTGCTTTTCGATAACGGTTTCTGGTTTTAGCATTAACTTTGGTAGAACGAGAAATTAAATCATCAAGGTGATAGCATAATCGTTGGATTTTACCTATATCCTGACTCCCGATTGAGCCAAAACTATTAGGCGAGAATAGTGCCAGAAAATCTCTAACACCGGGGTCTAGGGCGACAATGCGTCCTTGGTTATCGGATTCGCATCGTTGCACCTCATGGGGAATAGCTAAATAGTATTGTCCATTTCTGGATACTAATCGGCTATCCCCAAAATTGTCGGGCAGTGATTCGGTGAAGCGTATTTGCCCTAATTTTGTGTGATATATTCCTTTTTCTGAAATGGCTGACTTAGGAATATAACATGATTGCTGTTTATCTTTACGGGAACGGAATTTTACTTTCTGGATTTCCCCAGTTTTTTGATATTTTCTTTGAGCATTTTTAACGGCTTCACAAGCGTCTTTGACTGCTATTGATTTAATCTGGTAGGGGACTTCTTTAGCCCATTCTGGTAAATCATTAATGATTCCGGTCTTGATAGCCTTCCAATTAGCTTTTCTATCTGGTTCCTGTAGATATTTAATGGTTTGGTTGAAGACAAACCGAGATACTCCCCACCAGTGTTTCATCAGTTTCTTCTGTTCTGTTGTTGGATAAATCCGCACTTTCTTTGATTTTTTGAGCGTACTTCCTGAGTCCGGGCATTCGGCAAGAGAAGATGTGAAGTATTTATAACAAGTCTGCTGTAAGTTCTGATTCGGGACTGTGAACAGTTTGGTCGAGAACCAAGATTTTGCCACCGTTTTGTTCGACCATGTACTGTATAAGCTCGAATCTAAATCGGCATAATCTGTCCAGTGTGGACATAACAATTGTGAGTTTATTTCCCCACAATAATCTGTCCAGTATGGCTCTAAGTCCTTTTCTTTGGAAGTTAAGCCCACTACCGATGTCTTTGATGATTTCTGCCTCTGGATAGAATCCGCGCATAAAGCTGACTTGTCTCTCAAGGTCATCTCGTTGCTTGATTGAACTGACTCGGCAGTAGCAAACAAGGGAAGCTCTAGCTGCACCATTGACGTAAGACTGGACATCGTACAATCGTTGCCCTGCTTCGTTTTTGATACTTTTGATTTTCCCTTCATCGGCATATTCTCTTAATGTATTGGGATGTAATCCCCATAGCTCAACGGCTTTTCTTAGGGTCACAAACGTTCGCCTAAATAGTGGCGTATGTAGGTCAATGTGAGCAAATCAGTAACTAGCTGTCAACCTTACCTATTCCCAGTGTCGGACAATTGGCCTGATTTTTTGTAGTCTAGGAGACATTTTAAGGGAAATTTTAGGAAGTTGGCGGTTTTTCGTCCCTAGCGATCGCTGATTGATCCCCACCGGTGGAGAAACCTGACAAGAGCGAGAATTAGCCCTGAAAACTGTGTTACATTTTTTAAAGGTCACACCTTAAATCTTTCATTTTTCTTACTGGTTACGCGATGTTTACCAAACAAGTAACGGATTCTAAAGCCTATCAATGGTTTGAGGAACGCTTAGAAATTCAAGGGATCGCTGATGATATCAGCACCAAATACGTTCCCCCCCACGTTAATATCTTCTACTGTCTGGGTGGTATCACCCTTGTGTGCTTCGTGATCCAGTTTGCCACTGGTTTCGCCATGACCTTCTACTACAAACCCACTGTAGCAGAGGCCCTCTCCTCCGTACAGTACATCATGAACGAAGTTAACTTTGGCTGGTTAATTCGTTCTATCCATCGCTGGTCCGCCAGTATGATGGTGTTAATGATGATCCTGCACGTTTTCCGCGTCTATCTGACCGGTGGATTCAAAAAACCTCGCGAATTAACCTGGGTAACTGGGGTTGTCCTGGCCGTGATCACCGTTAGCTTCGGTGTCACCGGTTACTCCTTACCCTGGGATCAGGTGGGTTACTGGGCGGTTAAAATTGTTTCCGGTGTACCTGCTGCTATTCCCGTCGTCGGTGATCAACTCGTCACCCTGATGCGCGGTAGCGAAAGCGTCGGTCAAGCAACTTTAACCCGTTTCTACAGCTTACATACTTTTGTACTACCCTGGTCGATCGCGGTCTTCATGTTGCTACATTTCTTGATGATCCGTAAACAAGGCATTTCTGGGCCTCTATAATTCAGAAAAATATCTCTGTCGATCCGAAATCATTTTTAGGAGACATTATCCATGTCCACATTAAAAAAGCCCGATCTCAGCGATCCCGCTCTCCGCGCTAAGTTGGCTAAAGGTATGGGTCACAACTACTACGGTGAACCCGCTTGGCCCAACGATCTGCTCTATGTCTTCCCGGTGGTTATCTTCGGTACGATCGGACTCTGCACCGGTTTAGCGATTATGGATCCCACCATGATTGGTGAACCTGCCGATCCTTTCGCTACTCCCCTAGAAATTCTGCCAGAGTGGTATCTTTATCCCGTTTTCCAAATTCTCCGTATTCTTCCTAACAAACTCTTAGGTATCGCTTGCATGGCCGGCGTTCCCCTAGGCTTGATGTTAGTTCCTTTTATTGAAAGCGTCAATAAATTCCAAAATCCTTTCCGCCGTCCCGTCGCTACCGCTATCTTCCTATTTGGTACTGTGGTGACGATTTGGTTAGGTATTGGTGCCACTTTCCCCATCGATATATCTTTAACTCTCGGTTTGTTCTAAGTTACTGAACTTCACCGGTTTTTTGCCCACGCTTGTGATTCCTGACTTTGGAAGAGCGATCGTGGGCAATTTTAATTGTGATTTCCTCTAACGGGTAATTTGTTGTACCAAAGCGATAACATCGCTGCGGCTGAGTTTTTCCTTCCCTAAAGCTAGAACTTCGAGAGTGCCATGGGCTAAAGCGAGGGGAATCTTACAAAAATCGAGTGCTGGCCCTTGGGGCAGCGATTGAGTGTAATAATCGGCTAATTTCAGATTACGACGGGCATAATTATGAATATCACTCATTGTCCAACCCTGGGGCAGAAAACTTACCCCCCGGCGCCGATCCTCCCCGTGGTTGCGGGCAATATTAACCGCTTGTAAACCCCGACCAAAACCGATGGCATAACTGCGATTAGTTTCGGTGCCATCGTACCAATTCCAGAGGTCAGACAGCAATAAACCCACGGCACCGGCCACACTAAAGGTATATTGATCTAATTCTATTTCTGTGCGAATATCCCAGTTATTCCCAGCCCAGTAGGCCATGCGATCGGCCATGGCCGCCGTGGCATCCCAAACCCGCGGGGCGATCGAATCCGGTGCTAACAGGGCCCATTCGCCAATTCTCAGGGTTACTTCTGGCAAAATCTCCCGATGGACTAAGCCAAAAGTAAAATCCTCTTTGGTAGAATTTTGGGTACCTGCTTGTAAATTCAGGCTAATTTGTCTTAATATCTGGGCTTTACTGAAGTTATCTAGGTCGGGATGGTCTTCTACTTCATCGATCGCCCTCATACAGAGATAAGCTGAGGCTACTGCCTCGAGCAGACGATCTGGTAAACGACTTATGGGAATATAAAAAGTTCGACTCGTTTCTTGCAGAATCGTTAAAGCATTATCGCGCAAATTCATTCAGTCCTCTCCTCACGCCAACTTAGGTAACTACGAGTTAAACCAATCAGACAGATCGGTTTAGGTTATTCCGATGTTCCTAAGACAAAGTTGCTGTCTATTGTAGTATTATTATCCAAAATTTCGAGATTATTCTCGAAAAAATCAACCTCTAGGGTATTCTTGACAATTTTTCTTTCTGGGATAGCTGAGGGACAATTACGGCAATTTTTCGAGATTACAGGCTTAAAAAAACGATTTTACCCTTTTTTAAGCAGTATTTTTTGGCTTCATGGCAGGGATTGAAAGGAGATCACTTGTAAAACTGGCCCGATCATGGCCAGGGTCATCACATCTGAGCGAATTTGACCTATAACTGTCACTTTTGCCTTTTTTTGGGTTAATTCGGCGGGAGGGTCTATTAATTCGTAGGTTTGACCGTTATCGGCAATTAATGCCCAAGTTCCCGTGCCTATTTCGATTCTTTTTACCTGACCCGTTACACTAATACTCATGCTTTAATTTCGCTGATTGAGGCGATCGCAATTGCTGCCCCTGTCACAAGCATTCTATCGATATCTTTCCTCGGCATTGATTGCCAATTTTGCCCGACTTTAACCTCATAAATCAGTTTTTTTTATCTAAAAAGCGATCGCCACTTCCGCCACCACCGCTAAGAGGGAGGCCACCGCCGCTAAAATTATTATTTCTCGATCGGATTGTCCCATGGCTATCTGAGTATAAATTACTAATCCTAGTCTATACCACATCTAACCTAGAGTTAAATTGATCTAAATTATTTTATCCATAGATAAAAAGCTATAAAAGTTATCATTGCTCGGCAAAAACGGCGAAATCTATGTCCAGATTGCCCTGTATTATTTGTTCAGGAAGCCCTAATTAAGGCTTCCTGAATAAATCTAAAAACCTTGTTGGATAATATCTTTAAGCTTGTTTGAAATCAAAAACTGCCAGCCCTTGGAGTGATCGGGGGTGAAATTCAGGTGCTTTTTCCTTGAAAATTAGGTAATTGACCCCCTCAAAATCGGTAAAACCCCACACCCTACACCCTGCCCCCCCCGATCCCCCCGATGTCGGGGGGGTTGGGGGGGCCACACCCTACCCCCACGAAAAACTTTTTGCCGCAAACCCTAATTAAGCCTAACTGTTAATAGCGTAATGATAGGCACTACCATTAGATTCCATCGGCATCAACCACTGGGAGATAGTTTCTAGTTTTTGACGGATTTGATCGAGTTGATCCTGCACAGGTTGCAGGAAAGTTTCGTACTGTTGTACCTGAGTTTTTAAACGCAATAATGCCAGATTAGTATCGCGCCATTGTCGCTCCTGTTCTTCAAATTCACGAGTTTTTTGCTCTAAATCCGACCATTGACCGTCAATACTATCGCTGCTTTTTTGTAAATCCTCTTGTAGTCCCTTGATTTCTGCTGCTAAACGTTGACTTTCTTGGAGACTATTTTGATAATTATCGGCCAACAGCATTAACAATGGTTCAAAGCCAGATTTTTGAGGATCTTCTGGGGATAAAATCCCCTGTCTCCGTTGCAGAATTTTCAGATGTTGAGAGCTAATAGCTTGCCTTTCTTGGAGATTACGTCTTTGTCCGACTAAAGTTGCCGCCAGCATTCCTTTTTTTTCCTGTTCCTCGGCTAATTCGGATTCTAAATTAGCTCGCTCAGATTGATCTATTGTAGCCATTCTTGCTTCTAATTCTTCCACGGTTTGGCATTGGAGAGTTAATTCTTCCTCTTGGTCGTTGACAAAAATTTCCCAGCGCTTGAGGTCTGTTTGTAAGTTCTTAACTAAGCTCTCCAATTCTTCTAAAGGCATTTGTTCAAGAGCTTCTAGAGCGATTTTACCATCAAAACCTAGTTCTTCCCCTCCGAGGAGACGAAGGAGCATTTGTCGAGTAGAATCAGTGGTTTGTAGGGTGAGGTTAAGGTGTTCGAATAATTGCTGTTTTTGACTCAGAAGAGTTTCTTGTATTTGTAATTGTATTTTAGCTGTTTCCAAAGCACTGCGACTCGTCTGTAATTCCCTAGCTCTTTTTTCTAGATAATCGAGCATTTCATCGTTGGCGACCTGACGATTTTCTACAGCTTTTTTCTGCTCCTCTAAACTCTGCCAACAACTATTTAAAATTGTCTGTTGTTCCTGCACAGATTCAAGAGTGGAATGGAGAATTTGTGAGGGAGAATTGCCCCGATCATGATGAGCAGCTAAACGCTCCGCTAGAGAGCGAATAAATTGTTGTTGTTCTGGGGAAAGATTGGGGTAGGAGTTACGATTTATTTGTCCTTCTTCCAGCTGTCGCTGTTGCTCGTTTAATTGTTGTTTTAGGGTTTCCAGTTCTTGTCTTTTGCGCTCTAAATACTCTAATTCTGCCTCTATTTGTTCAATTTGCTCGATTCTTGTCTCCATTTCCATTTTCTGGCGGTTGAGAATCTCGCTTTGATAGGTGAGGGATTGTTTCCACTGCTCGATTTTCTCTTGATCTTTCTTGCTGCGCTCCATCAAACGGGAAATCTTTTGCAGTTGCCGCACCATCTCCGCTCCCGCTAATTCCGGGTTTCCTTGCAGTTGACGATTATTGCTCAAATTTACCAAGAGAAGCGCACCTTCACTCAGGGAGTTAGTTTCGTCGTAGGTTAAGATTTCTTCCCCTGGTATGGCACTCCACGTCTGATCCTTATGCTGACAGGCCAATAGTTTCAATTCGGTTTTGTAACCGCCGATAAAACCTCTAGTCTGTTTTTTTACTTCTGCAAGGTATAGCACGAGTAGTCGTCCTCTATAATAAAAGTTTTTGTCATCGGTTTTAGGGAGAGTTGGCGATCAAGGCTAGGAGCAGCCCGTCAGCAATTCTCATTTTGAAAAAAATCAGATAAAATTTTCTTATTTAAATAGAGAACTTGTGTAGAAGCATTATTTTTTGACAGATAATTATCATCCAACGCTGGAGATAGA
>VYKR01000287.1_pt1 | contig 13012 bp, 8 predicted proteins | sample 5109561 | NCBI WGS metagenome assembly VYKR01 (sample SAMN12291799, study PRJNA351875) | freshwater metagenome | isolation source: freshwater lake | place: USA: Michigan, Ford Lake | collected 2015-08-15
ACTAATAAAACGGAGAGGCTATGGCTTGAGAAACTTTCGGAATTTTTGGGTTAGAAGTATGTTATCTTGGCATCTTGTCTGTTGATTTAGCATAAAGAGTAACGAAGAGCCGAATTTTTCTCAAGTTACTATTTCTATTTTAGGTGGTTTAAGTGCGTTTTAGCTTAGTCACCCCACAGAACCCCCTTGAGCCATATTGCACACTTTTCTCTTTTTGTCAAATTTTATGTTAAGAAAGATGTGACTAATGGATAGCCCCTTGATAAGGGGGCAATCTGACAATTTTTAACAACTACTGACTACTTATCAGTTGTTTAAAATACAACTGTAGGGGCTGAACATTGTTCAGCCCAGAGAAAAGAAATACTTGCAGTTATTAGTTATGGACTTAACCAGTAACTTTTTTCCATCTTACTGGAAAGCGGTGACAATCAAGCTTAAACTAATACAAAAGTATTTATTTAATTTTGTTAACTTCGGCTAAAACTTTTTCAGTCACCGATTGAGGAATCCGGGTAAATTCCAATTGATTGTTAATACCTTGACCGGTGGTGAGAATCCAAGTCAACAGTCTTTTAATTTCTGCCGCTTTTTTGTTATCAGCGTAGTCTTTCGGTACTAATAACCAAGTAATCCCGACGATCGGATAACCACTGCTCGGATCGTCCATATTGGCGGTAAAATCGGCGTTAAACTTGATCCCTTCCATAGCTTTGTTAGCTTGAGCGAGACTCGGTTCGACAAATTGACCGGCTTTATTTTGAACTTTGGCAGTTCTCATGGTTGCCCCTTCATTTTTGCGGGCAAAGGTATCTTGAACGTAACCGATCGAACCTTCTGTTTGTTTAACCAGGGCTGCCACACCATCATTTTTCGGTCCCTTGAGAACCGTAAAACCCCAGTTAGGTTCTTTGCTGGTTCCCACTTTACTTTTGAAAGAAGGACTAATAGCGCTCAGGTGGGAAGTAAAAATCTCGGTAGTACCGCTACCATCAGCCCTAACCACTACTTTAATCGGTCGGTCGGGCAGTTTCGGATCTACTTGTTTCCAGTTGGTGATCTCACCACTGAAGATTTTACCCAGGTTAGCCCGAGAAATTTGCAGGTTATTTACCCCCGGCAGATTATAAACCACGGCGACGGCTCCTCCGGCGGTGGGAACTAGCAGTAAACCGTTTTTCATCTGGCTTTTTTCCGAGGAAGAAGGCGCGGCATCGGAAGCCCCAAAATCGACGGTTCCGGCGATAAATTGCCGAATACCAGCGCCGCTACCGACGGAATTATAGTTAACGGTGACACCAGTGGCGTTTTTATAGTCGGCAAAATAACGCTGGTATAGGGGCGCGGGAAAGGAGGCTCCTGCACCGTTCAGGGTTTGGGCGAAAGCTTCTCCCATCGTCCCTGCTAGGGCCGCTGCCGTGGCGAAGGAGACAGCACACACACGAGTTAGGGTAGCAGTTGAGAATATCATAAGTTTTCTGGTTGAAGAATCCTGCACAATTGGGAAAGTTGAACTTTCTTCAAAATATAGTTTAAGGCACAAATATTACTTTTAAATCTAGAAATATTTTAGTTTTTTTTGGTTAAGATTTAGTTAAGCTTACTTTAATCACCCTTAACCTTAAACCTTGATTAGAAAAGTAGTTAGTTAGTAATTTTATCGGCAAGATTTTCTAGGGAAAATAGACGAGGTTTAAGCCGATGCTAAGAAAAACTAATTGATCCCATCATTACAGATTAGAACGGGATAAGCGCATCTCAAATACTATGAAAAATTGGTATTTTGCTAGTTAATTTTACTACCTAAGCAAAATTGATTACAGTTCTAAGCTGTTAGCTGTCAGCCGTAAGCCTTGAATCAGTTTCATTGATCAGTTACCAGTTATCAGATGTGAGTTTTCAATTCACTGATCACTGTTTACTGATAACTGAAAGGTCTCCTGTCTCAACTAGGAAATTAATTGTCCACGACTACTTATAAGTTCTCAAAAATTGCGCCCCTAGTTATCGTTTAAGATCGAAGTATCAACCTTGGCCAAATTTGAGAGATAAAGGTAATGGCTCGATCGCACCCCGTTCCTAACTTGCCGGTAGCCCCGGAAAAACGGCAATTCAACCCGCGGTTGCTGTTGCCCCTAGCTGTTGTGATTGCCGCCGGTTATCTCGGTTGGCGACATTTTGCCCCGGTCCCCCCAGCTACGGTACTCAATGTCAGTGGCAGGATTGAAGCAGACGAAACTGATATCGGGGCAAAAACTGGCGGACGAGTAGATCAAATTTTAGTCCGGGAGGGCGATCGAGTCAAAGCAGGACAAGTGATCGCAGTAATCGTCGATGAGGAAGTTAATCAACAACTGCAAGCAGCGATCGCGTCCGTTAACGCCGCCCGACAAGAGGAAGCACAAGCATTGTTAGATATTAGCGTGGCCGAAAGTCGCATTCAAGAAGCGGCAGCGAACTTAGTGCAAGCAAAAGAAGACTCCTCCGGACGAGTTAGCCAAGCGAGCGCCAACGTTGCTGCCAGTCAAGCGGCAGTAGAACAGGCCAAAGCGGAGGTAAAACAGGCAGAAGCGGCAATAATCAGGGCAGAAGCCCAATTAAAACTGGCTTTAGCCGATCGAGAACGTTACGATCAACTATTTAGGCAAGGAGTAGTTAGCCAGCAACAATTCGATCGCACCCGTACCGATGCCGACGCGGCCAAAGCAGACTTAGACACCGCTAAAGCGACTCTCGTGGCACGACAAGCCGCCGTTAACACTGCCAGGCAGCAACTGCGAGCAGCCCAGGGAAATTTAGCCCAAACCCGTTCCACAGCCCTTAATTCCGTCATTCGCAGTAATCAGTTAAGCGCTTACCAACAACAAAAAGAACAAGCTAAGGCCCGATTAGCCATGGCCCGGGCAAATTTACAAGCGGCGATCGCTAATCAACAACAATTACAAAAACGTCTCGACTCCATGCAGGTAAAAAGCCCGATTAATGGCATCGTTCAGGATCGTCCCTTGCAACCGGGGGCCGTAGTTACCAGTGGGAAAACCCTGCTCACCGTCATCGATCCCCAATCGATCTATCTGCGCGCCTATATACCAGAAGGGGACATCGGCAAAATTTATGTGGGCAAACCAGCGCAGGTATTTCTCGACTCCGATCCCGATCGCCCCTTAGCTGCTAAAGTTAGTGCGATCGATCTAAAAGCTGCCTTTACTCCCGAAAATATTTACTTCCAAAAAGATCGCGTCCGGCAAGTGTTTGGTGTCAGATTAGCGATCGATCAGTCGGAAACCTACGCTAAACCCGGGATGCCCGCCGATGCTAAAATTGACTTGAAAATTGGGATATAATTCAACTAATTACAAATCGTTATCTTGAGGGGCTTTGCCATCGGGAGTGCAGATGACTTACCTATCCCAAAAACCTCTGGTATTCGAGGATTTTTTACAAAAATATGGCAATGAATTTCGCTACGAATTAGCCGATGGAGAATTAATCGATATGGAACCGACTGGACCGCATGAAACGGTTAGCGGTAAAATAGCGACCCACATCGGTATGGCTTTAATTAAAACGCGAAAACCTTGGTTCATTCCCCGAACCTGTCTGATCCGCCCTTTTACCGACGCGGCCACGGCTCGTCGTCCCGATGTTGTCGTTCTCGATGAGACCGTTCTCCCCCTAGAACCCATCTGGGACAAAGAACCTGTAATTACCCTATCCCGATCGATTCAATTAGTTGTCGAGGTGGTCAGTAGCAATTGGGAGACCGATTACGCTCGTAAGGTGGAAGAATACGCGCTTTTGGGAATTCCTGAATATTGGATCGTCGATTATCGCGGATTAGGAGGAATTGCCTTTATCGGCAAACCCAAACAACCCACTTTTACCGTCTGCCAACTACTTGATGAAGTTTATCGGCAACAACAATACCGTTTGGGAGAACTGATTTCCTCTCCTATTTTTCCCGATCTTCAACTCTCTCTCAACGATGTTATGCCTCGTTGATGTCAACGGGTCTGGCTTTACTAATAAACTCAACTGTTTCAGAAATATGGTTCTTCGTTACTTGGTATAGTTCGATCAGAGGGCATAAATTGACTAAACCCTTATCTGGCAAGAAATTTAATTGATTAGTTCGCTTTAGATAGAAAATAATTGACAAAAATCGCCAAACGTCTTTCTCTATAAGGGTTCCATCTTTTATAACTCCCCTCCATTACATAATACAAACTGAAGAACCTGTTACATTTGGTAAATCGAGGAGTTGATTAAAATTTATCCACATCTTGCTTTGCAACAACAAGGGTTTCCATTAATTAAACTTGCTAAGAAGTTAAAAGCAGTAGGGGCAATTCATGAATTGCCCCTACTTGGATGGTTTCCATTAATTAAACTTGCTAAGAAGTTAAAAGATCACCCTCTCTGGATGCGTATGCGGTCTTATTTTATGGTTAGTTTCCATTAATTAAACTTGCTAAGAAGTTAAAAGAGGTTTCCGAGTTTGCGGATAACGAACGAACGGCAAAGTTTCCATTAATTAAACTTGCTAAGAAGTTAAAAGATAAATCTAACACACCAAAGGAGATCGTGTTTATGGTTTCCATTAATTAAACTTGCTAAGAAGTTAAAAGATTGGGATGACGAGGAGCTTAAGGAGCAAGCTATCGTTTCCATTAATTAAACTTGCTAAGAAGTTAAAAGCAGTAGGGGCAATTCATGAATTGCCCCTACTTGGATGGTTTCCATTAATTAAACTTGCTAAGAAGTTAAAAGGCGCCTGAAAATGCCAACCAACTAATCACGGCAGCCCACTTGTTTCCATTAATTAAACTTGCTAAGAAGTTAAAAGACTAGCTTGTCAAAACTAGGCTGTACAAGGATTGTACAACGATTTTTCGTGGGATATTGAAAAGCATAGACATTATTAATAAAATTCGCAATAACTACCTCGGGCATGAGGCTCAAAGCCTTGCCCAGCAAGGCATCGACGCACCTCAACGAAAAATATAGATTTTCAGCCATTGTGTCTAACCCGCGAAAAATGTTGAGAACCCCCCCATTCCATCGGCATAAAACAATAGAAATTGTTCCACGTTAATGCCTATGCGATAGGGAGCATCTCACCTTTATAACCCCTAAATCAGGTTTTTATGTCAAGCTATTGAAAACCTTGCTAGAAACCAGTTTTAGGGACAAGTATAATTACTCATTTGCATAAATGAGATGCTCTCTAGGTTATTAGCTTGTCCCCCTGTCAGATGCGATAGTTAATCAATTATTTTGCTTAACTATTTTCGTTTTCGTGATAAAGTTTAAAGAGAGGCCTTAGCAATTTATGATTATGCCAGAATCAGAGTCCCCTATTAATTCAACAAATTTCTATTCTCGTAAACTTTGTGCCTTGCTAAAAGACCACTCCATTTTGCAGCAATTACAGTCTATTCACCCAGAAGAGTTACAAGGACAGGAAGAATTACCCCAGCAAATAGCTAGTTCCTCTGATCGCGTTAATCTAGGAGAGGCTCAAGGCACTAATATTAATAGCGTGAAACATCCCATCAGTGGACAAACTCGAAATATTACTTCACAAGACTCAAGACCAGAAATTCCCGCAGAGATTACCTCAGAAACAGATATAGAAAAACTATTTTGGTGGTTTTGGCGATTTTATCCCGAACTCATCCGACAAAACCAGAATGATTTTTTCCTCTATCCTGCTCACAGCATCCTTCCTGATTGTCCCCTACATAGCTACAAAAGTACCGTTTCCGCTCTAGTTGGGGCGATGTATCCCGAACATTGGCAAGAAGGAGGTAAATCCCAACATCCCTATCTTTTTCTCTTTACCTTCTCCCCAGTACAAGAATTTATTAAAGCATCCCGAAAATTTGTCGATTTTTGGGCAGGTTCCTATCTACTGCATTATCTCAGTGTTAAACTCTGTTGGTATATTGCCGAAACTTATGGGTCTGATGCTGTGATTACTCCTTCTCTTTGGAGTCAAGAAATTATCGATGCTTTAATTGTTAAAAAATATCCAGATTTTGCAGCTAATTTTGCTTGTTTTCAAGACGGAACATCTCCAGTTGGTAGATTTGATAATGGCATCTCTGCAAGTTTAAGTACGGCTGGATTTCCTAATGTGATTACGGCTTTAGTTCCTGGAAAAGAAGCAGCTAGAGAATTGGGAGAGAAATTAAGAAAATGCTTAATAGAAGAATGGTCAGAGATTGCCAAAAAAGTTAGGGAAGATATCAAAAAACGAACCCTAGAGTTTCTTAAAGATACTAAAAATCAGCAGAAAATAGATGAAATATTATTAAAGGAGTTTCTAAGCGAACAAGAAATATGTAAACGAGATTTAAAAAAATGGCAGATAGGACATCATGGTAGTTGTTGGGAGTGGAATAAACTCTGGGAAGCACAAATAGAGAAAACTTGGGAAACTTACTGGACTGCAATGCCTTTAGGCAATCCAGACCAGCCATTAACTATTAATCCCACAGATCATCCTACAGAAAATTATCAGCAATGGAAACAAGCGCAAAATGCGATCGCCCCTCCCCATTTAGCTGAATCTCTACCTACAACAGCCGAAGAAAACCTTTACGAACAGATAAACACTGGTACTTGGTGGGGGGCATTACAAGCTCGTTTGGGACAGTCTATTCAAGCCGTAAAAAATACGCGCACTTGGGCAATTCCTACAGCACCTGGGGAACGTTCCACTTTATCGGGTCAATTTAGCGCAGTTCATCCCCAATTACATTATCACGGGCAGTTTAAAAATGGAGGTGGACTTTCCGCGCGATCGATGCGTCTATTTTGGCGATTAATGGCTGAAGTTTATCCAGGGTTATTTAATGGCTCAGAAAAATTGAATGCGATCGAATTAACAAAACGCATGGCTTGGCGATATGGGGGAGTTGCTGAATCTTTGGGAATTAATCTAGGGCAAGAAGATGATACTAACTATGATAATTTAATTCGTTTTCCTAATTTAAGTTCTATTGCTGCTGCAAGATTTACTTACGAAGATTTTAAAAAAGGAGGACAAAAAACACGCAACTATTGGAATTGTCTTAACACGCTTATTAACCAACAATTGCCTAACAAAGCAGACACTTTTGCCTCCCGTACTCGTGGTCGTCCTTATCAGATACCAAAAGTTGATCGGCAAATTAATCCAGAAAATAGGAATGGACAGAATTTTAATGGAGTCATGTTTTCCAGTAAATGGTTAGCTGATGACATGAATTGTAACGCTCAAGAAACAGCAACATTAAGAAGTTTAGTTGAAGAAGCGCATAAAAAAGCAAAATTTGGCGAAGGAAGTCCAGCCGATTGGTGGGTAATTGTCCTCGGGGATGGGGATGGGATGGGGAAATATGTCTCTGGGTTAAAATTGAAGAAATACAAAGAGTATTTAATCACAGATGCGATCGCAGAAAAGGTAAAAAATCATCAAGATTACCCAGATTTACTAGCAACCCAAAAACGCATGGGACCCGCAACCCATGTCGGTTTAAATCGCGCCTTATTAGACTTTTCTAATCGTTTAGTACCCTACCTTACGGAAGAACGTTATTGTGGTAAAGTCGTCTATAGTGGCGGTGATGATGTGATGGCAGTGCTACCTCTAGCAGATTTACTAGGCTATTTGCGATCGCTCCGTGCTGCTTGGTGTGCTGACCCAGATCCAGAAAGAGAATTCAGCACGGAGGGGGGTTACTGGACTCCCAAACAATCTCTGCAAGGATTACAAAAACGTCCCTATTTTACGATGGGAGATGGGGCAACCATGAGTCTAGGCATTGTTATCGCTCATAAAAGTGTACCTCTTCCTACCGTATTAGAAAGCCTGTGGACGGCTGAAAAAGACCGTGCTAAAAAGTTATATGGAAAAGATGGACTCTGTTTTCGGGTGATTTATGGTTCGGGTAATACTTTAGAAGCCTTGATGAAAGGGGAGTTATTAGACTTATGGTGGAATTTTATGCAGTATGATCAGCAGGATTTAAGTGCGTTGTTCTATCGATTAGCCGAAGAATTACCACGTCATGCTTGTGTTACTGAAAGCGATCGCTTATTGAGAAAAGCCGCACAAGTGATCATCAACCGTCGAGATCAAACACTAGAGTCTCATATTCAAGAAAACTTGCTCAATTGGTTGGATCGGTGGGAAAACTGGGCTTATCAAACCTATAATCAAGTAAATAAAAATAAAACTGAAAAAGAAGTTCCTTTAGGCACAACAGAAAAGGATTTAGCTAATCTTTTGCGGTTTAGTGCTTTCTGGAATGACAAAAGGATGCAACAAATGAAATGGGGAGAAACTGAGTAATAAACTATGGGTGAACAGCAAATGTATTGGTATGCGATCGCTCCTTTAGATGTATTGCTATTTCGGGAAGCTAAACCTTTTAGTCCAGGGGAGAGTGCTTGGGCAAAAGGACTATTTCCCCCGTTTCCCAGTACAGTTTTTCAAGCATTGCGTTCCACTTTATCCAAAGATGTCAAAGATTTAGATTTTATGGGGCCATTTCTCTTAAGTCCCCAAGATAGATTATGTTTTTCCACTCCTAAAGATTTAGTTGCAGTCAAATGGGGTCTAAAGACTCAGAAAACAGATGAGGAGACGGAAAAAGAGGAACCAAAAGAAGATAATTTAGACGATACAGCTTCGGATTGGCATCGAACTTTACGTCTTCAACCTGTTGATCGAACGGATGAAGCTTGGGAACATTTGTTGTTCGACGAGGCGGGATTAGCTCCAATGGTAGCTCCTTTTAGAGAGCTAGTTGAAGAAGAGAACAGAAGAGAATTTTTCTGTCGTCCTTATCCTTGGATTACAGCAGAAGCTTTAAGCGAATATCTACAAGGAAAAGAACTTACAGATTCTACACAATTTCAGGAAGATCCTTGGAATGTACAGATTATGCCTCATATTCAAATGCAAGCGGATAAGCGACAAGTAAAAGATGAAGATGGCTATTTTACTGAAGTAGCAATTCGTCTTAAACCAGGTTGGCGATTAGTAGCAGGAATTAGTATAAAGTTACAGGAAACAGTAGTACGGTTGGGAGGAGAAGGACATCGGGCGATTGTCATCCCATTTACCTTGTCCCATGCCGAGCAAACACTGCTTAATCCTCAGACCAATACAACAGGTGATTTTGCTTATTTACTCACCCCCGGACTAGCGGTTAAGGAGGAAGCCATTTATGGCGTTTATCCCCGTGATTGGCAACCCATCTTAGCAGGATGTGTCAGCGATCGTCCTGTATTGTGGGGTGGTGTTTCTCAAATTAGGCGCAAGTTAGTTATTTCTTTTGGTAAAGAGAATCAGGAGCGCACCGCTTCGCAGATTCCTTCGGGATCATCATCCCCTAACTCAGAAGCAAAAGGAGATGAGGAATTTGCTTTATTGCCACAACGAGCCTTCGTTCCACCCGGGACTGTCTATATCTTTGACCAGATTCCATCTGAAACTGAGGCACTCTTACCTAAACCTGAATCGACGGGGAATTGGTTAACCAGTTTTCAAAAACTCAACTATGGTAAATTATTATGGGGTAATACACCATTATGAATACTTATTTAACATACCTATATCTGCTGACCCCTTTACACACGGGCGGAAGTGCTGATGAGGGCAATTTAATGGGAATCGCCCGCGAAGTCCATACCGAGTTTCCCTATCTTCCTGCCTCGTCCTTGAGAGGTAAAATTCGCTCTGCCTTAGAACCGAGCAATCCTCAAAGTGAAGAAGAAAAAGCATTAGCAAAAGAAGTCTCTCAGTTTTTCGGTCAAAAAATCAAAGATGGACAACAACCCACAGAAGGAGAAGTTTGGTTTGCTGAGGCAACTCTCCTGTTTTTTCCGATCGCATCCTTAAGTCATCACTTAGTCTGGATTACCTGTCCTCTCTGGCTAGAACGTTGGAATCGTTGGTTACAAAAATCCCCTTTAACTCAATTAATTCAAAACTGTCGAGAGCAAATTACAGAAGCAAGACCAGCTTTAGTTAGCTTTACACCCGAACCCCTTTACTTGCAAACTGCAATTCTGCAACAAAATGCCCTAGGACAACTAAATACTAATGATTCTAATAGCCTCTCACAATCTCTTCAAAATCTTACTAATGCTAATGGGATGATTAATCAGCTTCTGAAAAAGCTAGTCATTGTGGATGATGAAGACTGTATTGCTTTGGTAGAAACGGGATTGCAGCGAGAAGTGCGCGTTGCTCTTAATGAAGGCGAAAAAACTGTTAAAGGTGGTTCTTTTCGCTCGGAAGAAGCCATTCCCCCTGAAACTGTACTTTTCTTTCCTTGGGGAATGAAACCTGTCAAACAAACCGAAAATACTCAGAATATTCGAGCAAAAACTAGCGAATTACTGAAAAATAAACTACAATTTGGAGGTCTAGAAGGATTAGGTCGCGGTTGGTGCGATCTAAAAACAATTGAAACTACTGAAACTACTACAGGAAGTCAAAAATGAAATTAGATTCGCGTCAATTTAGCAAACAAGCACATACAGCCTTAGTTGAAATAAAAAGTGAGTTAGCAGTAACTTACCACAAAAAAGCTAGTGGATTAGTTCAAGGATTAAGCACTTATATATCTACTTGGGGACTGCATCGACTTAGTGGAGATATGCAAAAATTTCTCGGTGGAACTGCCGAAGATACACGCTATAAAGGGAAAGTTTATCAAAAATTTCTTACTAAGCTCAAAGAGTTTAGCTGTGCAGATTTTGATGTTAATGATCAAGGCACATTAATTCATATGCCTTTAAGAAAATATACCGCCCTCAATCACTTGGCAATTAAATTAGCAAAAGAGTGGTCTTTTTGGTCGCCAGCAGTCTTAGGAGAGGCAGAACAATCATGACGGCACAACAAGAATGGCAGAAATTTTTGGAAAAACTCCAAAAAGATAAAAATCCTCTTTATGACTTGTATAAAGATAGTCAGTTAGAAATAGGTACAGAAATAACTATTTATTTTTCTGACGAAGAAGCGAAAAAAAAAGCAAGTGCTAAATGGCAGAAATTACAAGCCAAGTTTCCGCCACACTGGAAAAATCAAAAGATTAATTTCAAAGTTGGACAGTTAGCCCCTTCCTCCATTATTGCAACGACAAGATCGACAGCAAGAACAAATAATCTAACCAGTCGGAAATTAACCAGTCCTCTACAAGCACTGAATCATCGATTATTTAATAATAATGACACAGCTAAACCAGTTCTAATAGAAGCGGCGGCGGCGGATAAAACTTGTCAGTCTTTATACCAACAATTAACTGAGAAAACTAAACGATTAGCTGATGAAACTCTGACTGTTGAATTCATCTGGAGGGTGCGTGTAGGGGGAATGCGCGGTTTTCAGGAGTTACTTCTTCCTGTATTTCATCCAGTCTATGGTGTACCTTATATCCCTTCTAGTAGTTTAAAAGGTGTAGTAAAAGCTTGGGCAAGACAAAATCAACCAGAAGCTGAGGTAAATCGACTTCTGGGGAAACTAGAAGATGGTATCGGTTGCGTTCAATTTCTTGATGCTTTTCCCACTGCACCTTGTTTGACTGTAGATATCGCTAATCCTCAATGGAGTTGGGAAAATAACCGAGTATGCTATCAACCTGTCCCCCATTATCTGTTGTCAATGGAAGAACCTGAGATTTTAATTGGGTTGACTCGCACCAGCAGAGGTAAATTAGAAGATGTCAGCACAGTCAAAGATTGGTTACAACTAGCTTTATCAGCAGGAATTGGTTCGCGGGTTAGTGCGGGGTATGGTAGAACATCTGTTGCTTCTAGTTTGTCTCATCACTCTTCCCATGCTTTTAAATTATGGACACAAGGGATATATGGCGCAAATCCTCCCACTAAAGATAATCAATATCAGGGAAATAATGAATTTCGTCCCGTAGCAGTGCGAGGGATGCTGCGTTATTGGTTTCGTGCAGTAGGATTAAGTATTTATTCACCGCAGCAATGTAAAGATTTAGAAGGTAGGTTATTTGGTACTATTGAACCGCAAGCTCAAGAAGGACTAATTCGTATTTCTGTAGATTGGAAAGAGGAAAAAGGTGATCGCAATCGTCCTTATTTTTGTGAAGGTAATATTCTACTAGAAGCTAAAAATCAGGATGCTCTCAACTTAGCAGAAAAGCTATTGCAATTATCTTCTCATTTAGCAGGAATTGGGAGAGGATCGAGACGATCGTTGCATTGGAATAATCCACTAGGATTAAGGGGATGCCATTGGGAAGTTGACACTAAAAAACTACCTCGTAATCAAGAACGATGGCAGCAGTTTCTTAGAGAGGTAAAAGATTCTTTACTTGCCCTACAGTCTGCCATAGGAGATCCTGCTAATTGTCCTCCCGGAAATCCTGGCAATCGCTCTCAAGACGTTTTGAATAGTCAGACTCAAATTTATTTAATTTCTTGTCCTAGTTTAAAATATCCTAGAACTGTCAAGAATTGGCAAAACGAAGGATTAAGGTCAGAAGTACGGGGAGAAGGGCTGGATTTCCTTTATAGTAGTGGCTTTAAAGGTGTCAATCAAAAGGGAAATGGAAATGCTAATGTTGGCGGACGAATCAGCCGACAAGGAGAAACTGCTTCTACACCTTCTTATGTGTTAATTAAATCTAATTTTCCCCCACAACAGGAACCTTATCAAACAGTAACAATTTTTGGAGTTAACCAGCGTGATCGCGCTACATTTATTCAACAATTAAACTCATTAAACCCTATGCAAATTCAGTAAATTAGCCCGATACCAACCAACTCAGAGATTTTTTAAAAATTAAACTTGCTAAGAAGTTAAAAGTCGATGAAATCTCTGGATTTTGGTGGGGTGGCCTTTTGTTTCCATTAATTAAACTTGCTAAGAAGTTAAAAGCAGTAGGGGCAATTCATGAATTGCCCCTACTCCGTTGGATGGTTTCCATTAATTAAACTTGCTAAGAAGTTAAAAGTCTGGAGGGTTCCTAAAGCTAAC
>VYKR01000171.1_pt1 | contig 12853 bp, 14 predicted proteins | sample 5109561 | NCBI WGS metagenome assembly VYKR01 (sample SAMN12291799, study PRJNA351875) | freshwater metagenome | isolation source: freshwater lake | place: USA: Michigan, Ford Lake | collected 2015-08-15
GGTGGCGGGCGCGGCGGCTTTGGCGGCGGCGGTCGGGGTCAGGGCGGCGGGCGTGTCCAGGCGGCGCTCTACCACACCTGGCACCTGACCGACCGCGTGCTCGTCGCGGCGGACGGACCCAGGCTCGACCTGCTGCGCGGCGACGCGATCGGCGGCACCGGCGGGCAGCCGCGCCCCGAGCTGGGGGGACAGGCGGGCTATACCAACAACGGCTTGGGGGCGCGGCTGTCGGTCAATTGGCGCTCGGGCACCAGCGTGGACGGCGGCACGGTGGCTGCGCCCGAGCGGTTGCGCTTCGGCGGGCTGACGACCGCCAATCTCCGGCTTTTCGCCGATCTGGGTCAGCGTCCCGACTGGGTGCGCGCGCATCCGTGGATGCGGGGCATGCGGGTGGCGGTGTCGGTCGACAACCTATTCAACGAGCGCCAGCGCGTGCGGGATGCGACGGGCACGACGCCGGTCAACTTCCAGCCCGACCTGCTCGACCCGCTCGGGCGGGCGGTGCGGGTATCGGTGAGGAAGTTGTTTTTCTAGCGCCGGGCGGCGGCTCGGCGCGCCTCGCGACGAGACTCGCCCAAGCTCGGCCGACGGAGCGAAGCATCCGGTCGACGGCGCGGGTTGACCTTCGGTCGACTTCGTTCTGCCGCGGCGCGGGTTGCGGACCGACCATTTCGGTTGCAAAAGACAACGCGATTAAGTTCCGGCCTTTGCCGAGACTGTAGTGGGGGCAATGTCATGGCTGGCGAAAAGGCGATCTTCATCACCGGCGCGGCGTCCGGCATCGGGCTCGCGACCGCGCGGCTCTTCTCCGCGCGCGGATGGCGCGTCGGCTTGAGCGACGTGAACGAGGCGGCGCTGACGGTGGCGGCGGCGGGCCTGCCCGTGGAGCGGACGACGACGTACAGGCTCGACGTGCGCGACCGGGCGGGCTGGGCGGAGGCACTGGACGGCTTCACGCGCCAGAGCGGCGGGCGGCTCGATGTCTTGTTCAACAATGCCGGGGTGCCGCATGGCGGGCCGCTGGCGGAAGCGGGATGGGAGGGCATCGACCTGACGATCGCGGTCAATCTGGGCGGGGTCGTGAACGGCGCGCGGATCGGGCACGCCTATCTCAAGCGCACGCCCGGATCGTGCCTGCTCAACACCGCCTCGGCGTCGGCGATCTACGGGTCGGCGGGGCTCGCCATCTACTCGGCGACCAAGTTCGCGGTGCGCGCGCTGACCGAGGCGCTCGACGGCGAGTGGCATGCCGACGGGATTAAGGTCCGCGCGCTGGTGCCCGGCTTCATCGACACGCCCTTGTTGAACGGGACCCCCGACGGATCGAACCGCTCGATCCGCGAGACGGTGGTCGAGGCCGGGCTGGAGCTGACGTCCGCCGACGCAGTGGCGGAGGCGGCGTGGCGCGCGGTGCACGGCGACCGGGTGCTGATCCCGGTCGGGCGCACCGCGCACCGGCTGATGTTCGCGGCGCGCTGGATGCCCGGGCGGCTGCGCCGGATGATGCGGCGCGGGATCGGGGAGCGCGCGGCAGGCTAGTCGCCCAGCATCGCGTCGATCGCGGTCGCGAACTCGACGTCGCGGTGCGACAGGCCGCCTGCGTCGTGCGTGGTGAGGAGGATGTCGACGCGGTTGTAGACGTTGGACCATTCGGGATGGTGGTCCGCTTTCTCCGCCAGGATCGCGACGCGCGCCATGAACCCGAACGCCTCCGCGAAGTCGCCGAACACGACCCGGCGCGTGATCGCGTCGCGCTCGTCCTGATAATCCCAATCGGGCAATGCATCGAGCGCCTCGGCGCGCTCCGCTTCGCTCAGCTGTTCCACCACCGGTCGTCTCCCTTGTCGCTTCGGTCGCGGCGGGGGTATGGCGGGTGGCATGAGTGATCAAGCTTCGATGGGACCGGCCCCCGGCGCGGACGCGATCGAGGCGGTCGCGCGGGCGACGATCGCGCGGCTGCCCCGGCGCTTCGCCGAGCATATGGGCGCGGTGGTGCTGCTGGTCGAGGAGGTCGCCGACGAGGAGACGCTGGCGGAGCTCGGGATCGAGCATCCGCTCGACCTGACGGGGCTGTATCATGGGCGTCCGCTGGGCGAGAAATCGTCGATGGAGTCCGGGGCGGCCCCCGACCGCATCCACCTGTATCGCCGAGCGATCCTGGAGGAGTGGATCGAGACGGAGGTGCGGCTTGATGACCTGATCGCGCATGTCGTGATCCATGAGATCGGGCATCATTTCGGGCTGTCGGACGACGACATGCACGCGCTGGAAGACGGGGTGGCTTGAACGCCCGGCTCGGCTTCGACGCGGTGGCGTGCGCGCGGGGTGGGCGGGTGTTGTTCGAGGACTTGAGCTTCGCGCTCGGGCCGGGCGACGCGGCGGTGGTCACGGGGCCGAACGGGGTGGGCAAGTCGAGCCTGCTCCGGATCGCGGCGGGGCTGCTCCGGCCCGCGAGCGGGAGCGCCGTGCGGGAAGGTTCGGTCGCGCTGCTGAGCGAGGCGCATGCGCTCGACCCGGAACGGCCGCTGGGCGCGGCGCTTGGTTTCTGGGCGGGGATGGACGGCACGGTGCCCGCGCTGGACGCGCTGGGGCTGGCGCATCTGGAGGCGGTGCCGGTGCGGCTGTTGTCGACGGGGCAGCGGCGGCGCGCGGCGCTGGCGCGGGTGGTGGCGGGCGGGGCGGAGATCTGGCTGCTCGACGAGCCCGCGAATGGGCTGGACGTGGCGGGCGTAGGGCTGCTCGAGCGACTGGTCGCGGCGCACCGCGCGGGCGGCGGGATCGCGGTGGTGGCGAGCCATCAGCCGGTGGCGTTCTTCCTGCTGACCGCCTGCCTGTTTCCCTTCGCGATCGGGCCGGACGCGGCGCTGCTGTCGCGGGTAGGCGGCGGGGTGGTGTGGGCGGCGGCGCTGCTGGCGGCGCTGCTCCCGGTCGAGCGGCTGGTCGCGCCCGACCTGGAGGCGGGAGTGCTCGATCAGCTGGCGGTCAGGGGCGTGCCGATGGCGCTGGTCGCGGCGGCTAAGGTGGTAGCGCACTGGCTGAGCTTCGGGCCTCCGTTGATGGCGGCGGCGGTCGTCGCGGCGGGGTTGCTCGACCTGTCGGGAGCGACGCTGCTGCGGGTTGAATTGGGGCTGTTGATCGGCACGCCCGGCTTGGCGGCGCTGGCGGTCGTGACCGGCGCATTGGTGGCCGGTCTTCGGGGCGCTGGAGCGGTGGCGGGGCTGGTAATGCTGCCGCTAGCGGTGCCGCTGCTGATCTTCGGGGCAGGCGCGCTGACGGGCGGGGCGGGGGCGTTCAAGCTGCTGGGCGCGGTCAGCCTGTTGCTGCTCGCGGGCGCGCCGTTCGTGGCGGGCGCGGCGATCAGGGCCGGGATGGATTAGACCAGCGCGCCCAGATCGCGGTGGGGAGCGTCAGCCCGCGCGCTTCCTCCCGGACGCCGAGCTCGCCCGCCTCGACTTGGCCGGGGAGGTCGGCGAAGATCTGGCGCACCATCTCGCCGATCGCCAGCGCGGACAGGCGGACGGCGTAGACGGTGAGAAACAGGAAGCGCGAGTCGGCGTCGAGGAGGCGGCGGCAGTCGGCGACGAGGGCCGGCAGCTGCTCGTCGAGCCGCCACACCTCGCCCTCGGGACCGCGGCCGTATTTGGGCGGGTCGAGGAAGATGCCGTCATAGCGGCGGGCGCGGCGGACCTCGCGCGCGGTGAACTTCGCCGCATCCTCGACGATCCAGCGGATCGGGGCGTCGCTCAGGCCCGACAGCTTGGCATTGACGCGGGCGGCGTCGACCGACTTCTTGGACGCGTCGACATGGACCATGCGCGCGCCTCGGCTCGCCAAGGCGAGCGTGCCGACGCCGGTATAGCCGAACAGGTTCATGACCTCGGGGCTCGGAACGCCGTCGAGTTGGTCGCGCATCCACGTCCAAACGGGGGCCATGTCGGGGAAGAAGCCGAGATGGCGGAAGGGTGTGGTCTGCGCGGTGAAACGTACCCGGTCCCAGGCGAGCGGCCAGCCGCCTCGGGGAACGGGCTGGTCAAACCGCCACTGCCCGCCGCCATCCTCGTCGGAGCCGGGGACGAACTCGCCGGCGGCGCGCCAGTCGGGCGACGCGGGCGCCCAGAGCGCCTGCGGTTCGGGGCGGATGAAGCGAAGCGGGCCGTAGCGCTCGAGCTTGCGGCCGCCTCCCGAGTCCACCAGGCCGTAATCGGCCCAGGGATCGCCCACCATCGTTTGCAGCCTCATGCCCGCGCCGTGGCCCGTTCGGCGATGTACGCGCTTACCGCTTCGAAGGTCGCGGGGAGCGTGGCGTAGCGCTCCTCGCGCCGGAACAGATCGCCCAGACGGCCGGGCAGGGTGGGCCGGACGCCTGTCGCGCGCTCCACCGCATCGCGGAACTTGGACGGATGGGCGGTGGCGAGCGTGATCACGGGCATGTCGAGCCCGGCGCGCCTGGCGGCCGCGAGCGCGATGCCGGTATGCGGATCGATTACCTCCCCGCCATGCTCGCAGGCCCAGCGCATGGCGGACGCCATGTCGTGCTGGTCGACCCGGTCGCTGGTGAGGAGCGCGGCCGCGCCCGCATGCTGGCGGTCGGTCAGGCGGAGCGCGTGGCTCTCCTCGAACCCGCGCATCTGCTCGGCGGCGGCCGGGCCGTCCGCGCCACCGAGCTCGAACAACAGCCGCTCGAAATTCGAGGAGACCTGGATGTCCATCGACGGCGTATGCGTCTGCGTGACCACCCCGCGCGAATAGTCGCCGGCCGACAGCGCGCGGTGAAGGATGTCGTTGACGTTGGTGGCAACGATCAGCTTGGGCGTGGGCAGGCCCATCCTGGCGGCGACCCATCCGGCGAAGACGTTGCCGAAATTGCCCGTCGGCACCGAAAAGGCGACGGGGCGGTCCGGCGCGCCGAGGCGGACGGCGGCGTAGAAATAATACACCACCTGCGCCATCAGCCGCGCCCAATTGATCGAGTTCACCGCCGAGAGCGCGAACCGGCCGGAGAAGCCGGGGTCATTGAACATGGCCTTCACCAGGCCCTGGGCGTCGTCGAAATCGCCCTCGATCGCGATATTGTGGATATTGGGGGCGAGCACGGTGGTCATCTGCCGGCGCTGCACCTCCGATACGCGGCCCGCCGGATGAAGCATGAACACGTCGACGCCCGCGCGGCCCGCGAGCGCGTCGATCGCCGCCGATCCGGTGTCGCCGCTGGTCGCGCCGATAACGGTCAGGTGATCGGCGCGGCCGGTCAGGAAGCGCTCGAACAACAGGCCGACGAGCTGGAGCGCCACATCCTTGAAGGCGAGGGTGGGGCCGTGGAACAGCTCCAGAAGCCATTGATCGTGGTCGAGTTGAACGAGCGGCGCGACCGCGGCATGGGCGAAGCGGCCATAAGCCCGCGTGCACAGGTCGCTCAGCTCATCAGGGGTAAGCGCTTCGCCCACGAAGGGCGACATGACCGCGACTGCTGTGTCGACATAGCTCAGCCCAGCGAGCGCGGCGATCGCGTCGTGCGATAGGGTCGGCCAGCGTTCGGGCACGTACAAGCCGCCGTCGGGTGCTAGCCCGGCAAGCGTTACCTGCTCGAAACCCAGGGCGGGGCTGTTCCCGCGCGTGCTGATGTACCGCGTCATGCGGCCCGGGTCGCGTAGCGGCGGACGGCGAGGATGTAGATCACCGCCGCCGACAGGGCGAAGAAGAACCATTGAAAGGCATAGGACAGATGCGGGTTGGGCACCGCCGACACGTCCGGCGCCGGGTTGGGCGAGAGCGGCAGGCCGGCGGGGACGGGATCGGCGACGAGCATCAGCCGCTGGGGCGTATCGTCGAACAGCGAGCCGATGGCCGAGCGACCGTCGGGCGCATTGGAGATGAAGCCCGACACCTCGCCCCCTGGCCAGGCGATCCTAGCGTTCGGGTCACGAGTCACGCCGAGCTGGACGACAATGCCGGGCGCCTCCGACTCGTCCGCGCGACACTGGGCGATGAGGCGGAAGCCGGCCGAGCCCGCGCCCCTGACCTCGATGCTCGTCGGGGAGGCGCAGATAGCCGAGGCACGGCGGAAGAGCAGCGACTGGTCGGGCCGTTCGGGAAAGGCGATCGGCGACTTGGACGGGTTGCCCGCGAGCTGGGCGATATAGGCGAGCTTGGCCGGGCGCCGCTCGAGCAGCTGCCACAGGCCGAGGCCGATCATGGTCGCGACCGCAAGCGCGACGATGACGGTCGGGATCAGGGGCAGGCGCCTCATGGGATGATCCGACCCTCGCGCGCGGCGTTGCGGTATTCGGCCGCCAGCAGCGCGGCCTTGGCGAGGCGGAGCGACCAGACCACGCCGCCGCCGATCACGGGTATCCATATCAGCATATGGACCCAGAGCGGCGGGTGCAGCGTGAGCTCGAGCGTGATGGCGAGCGCGACCACCACCGCCCCGATCCCGAAGGTCAGGAACGCGGCGGGGCCGTCGCCGACGTTGAAGCCGGACAGGTCGAGCCCGCACGCCGCGCACCGGTCGGCGAAGCCGGTCAGGCCGGCGAACAGCCGACCCTCGCCGCAGCGCGGGCAGATGCCGCGCAGGGCGACCGTCGTCAGCGAAGGCGCGGAGGCCGGATCGGTCAACGCGGCCCGATCAGCCGCCGTGGATCGGCGCGCCCCAACCGCCCCAGACATAGACGGTGACGAACAGGAACAGCCACACCACGTCGACGAAATGCCAGTACCAAGCCGCCGCCTCGAAGCCGAAATGCTGGCGCGGGGTGAAGTCGCCGCGGTAGCCGCGGGCCAGGCAGACGGCGAGGAAGATGGTGCCGATGAGCACGTGAAAGCCGTGGAATCCGGTCGACATGAAAAAGGCCGCGCCGTAGTTCAGTCCCTTGAACGGGAAGGGCGCGTGCATGTACTCGTATGCCTGGATGCCGCTGAACAGCGCGCCTAGCGCGACCGTGACCCACAGGCCCTTGAGGAAGCTATCGCGATCGCCGACGCCGAGCAGGCCCCAGGCGCCGCGCTTCTCGCCGCCACGCTCGTTATGGATCAGCGCGTGGTGCGCCCAGGTGACGGTGGTGCCCGACAGCAGCAGGATCAGCGTGTTGAGCAACGGCAGCTCGAATGCGTTGATAACCTCCAGGCCCTTGGGCGGCCAAGTGGCGGCGAGCTGAGCCGCGCCCTCCGCGGCGCGTTCGACCTGACCGTCGACATAGGAGAGCGCGGTCGGGAACAGCGCGAAGTCGAAGAAGGCCCAGAACCAGCCGACGAAGAACATGACCTCCGACGCGATGAACAGGATCATCCCGTAGCGGAAATGCAGCTGGACGACGGGAGTGTGGTCACCGCGGCGCGCCTCGCGCACGACATCGGCCCACCAGGAGTAGAAGGTGAACAGCACGGCCGCGAAGCCGATCATGAACACGGCGCCGCCGCCGCGCGCCTCGTGCAGCCACATGAGGCCGCCCGCCGCCATGACGAGCGTCGCCATCGAGCCGAAGAGCGGCCAGATGCTGGGGGGCAGGATATGATAATCGTGGTTCTTGGCGCCGGCCATGATGAAATCCGAGCTTGAGTTACACCGCCGTCCCTAGCCCGCCGACTTGGCGGAATCCACCGGGTAAAACGTATACGACAACGTGATGTTCTCGATGTCGCGCGCGTCGGGGTCGGCGAGCATCTTGGGATCGACATAGAAGATGACGGGCATGCGCATGCTCTCGCCGGGCTTCAGCGTCTGCTCGGTGAAGCAGAAGCATTCGATCTTGGTGAAATACTTGCCCGCCTGGGTCGGGGTGACGTTGAAGGTGGCGGTGCCGGTCACAGGCTGAGCCGCGCGGTTCGTCGCCTGGAAGAACACCATGTCGCGCGCGCCGATCGCCACCGTCTCCGACCGGGATTCGGGGCGGAAATTCCAAGGGAGGCGGTTGGAGGTGTTGGCATCGAAGCGGACGGTGACCTCGCGCCCCGCCACCGCGCCGGGAGCGATCGAGCCGCGCTGCGTGGTGCCGCCAAAACCGGTCACCTGACAGAACATGCGGTAGAGCGGCACGCTGGCAAAGGCGAGGCCGGTCATGAAGCAGACGAACAGGACCGCGAGGACCGCGGTGCGCGTGGTGCGGGTCACTGGACGGGACTCCGCCTGGGCATTTGCGAGGGTCCCTTGTCTGTTACGGCGCGGGCGCCGTCGGGCATGCCCTGGCGGATGCGGGTGATGCTGACCGCGAAGATCAGCAGCACCAGCGCGCCGAGCAGCAGCGCGAGCACGGTCGAGCGGCTGCGCCGGCGGCGGTCGATCAGGTCTTCGTCGTCGGGCGTCATGCGAACCACCGGTCGGCGACCAAGGCGCCGAATAAGAGGAAGAGATACAGGATCGAGTATTTGAACAACCGCTTCTCCGGCGTCATCGCGTCCGAGGCGGATGCCGTGGTCCGGGTCGCGACGGTCCAGGCCATCGCGGCGAAGATCGCGGTCGTGACCGCCGCGACCGCGCCGTACACCCAGCCGGTCAGCCCGAGCGCCCAAGGCAGGAGCGCGGTCGCCGCCATCGGGATAGTGTAAAGGCCGATCTGGCGCCGCGTGGTCCGCTCGCCCGCGACGACGGGGAGCATGGGGACGCCCGCCGCCTTGTAATCGGTCTCCATGAACAGCGCGAGCGCCCAAAAATGCGGGGGCGTCCACAGGAACACGAGCGCGAACAGGAGGAGCGGCAAGAGCGTCACCTCGCCCGTCGCCGCCGCCCAGCCGATCACTGGCGGAAACGCTCCGGCCGCGCCGCCGATGACGATGTTCTGCGGGGTGCGGCGCTTGAGCCAGACGGTGTAGACGAGCACGTAGAACAGGATGGAGACCGCCAGGATCGCAGCGGCAGCCAGGTTGACCGCAAACAGCATGAACAGGACGGAAAAGGCGCCGAGCCCAACGCCGAAATGGAGCGCGGAGACACGCTCCATGCGACCGGCCGGAAGCGGACGCTGAGCGGTCCGGCGCATCAGGCCGTCGAGATCGGCCTCGTACCACTGGTTGAGCGCGCCCGCCGCGCCCGCGCCGAGCGCGATGCACAGGATGGCGGTGAAGCCGATCACCGGGTGGATCCCGCCAGGCGCCGCCAGCATCCCGCACAGGCCGGTAAACACCACCAATGTCATCACGCGCGGCTTGGTCAGCGCGAGGAAGTCGCGCCAGTCGGCCGGGGGCAGGAGGGGGGCGGCGGGGGTCATGATCCGAGCGGCATATAGGGACGGTGCGCGGTGGCGGGAAGCGCGGGTGGTCGCGGAACTACAGTAAGTACACGCTGGTGCGGCTCGCGGAGGGGCGCTTTTCGAGAGGGGGTCGGTCTGGGGGTGGGCGGAAGTACAGTAAGTACATGCTGGTGCGGCTTGCGGGGCCGGTCTTCCGCGATCGGTGCGCGCGGACGGTCGTCCGTCGGGTGTGGTGGTCCGATCATGTCAATGAGCGGACAGCGACAGTAGCGAGGGGGTTGGGGTGTAGGACAGCGGGGGGTGGAACGAGAAACGCCCCGGTTGTGGCCGGGGCGTTCTCTTGGTTGGGAGTGGGGGACACGGGAGTAAATCCCGTGTCTCGTCGGTCGCGGCTGCTAGCCGTGCCGGCCGGCGTAGCGCGTGCGGCCTCGCTGCGCGTGGCCGCACCGGCGGATAGCTTGCGCTATCCGCCTCGCGCTTGGCTCAATCGACCACCGGCAGCGTCTCGAACTGGTGGTACGGCGGGGGCGAGGACAGGGTCCACTCCAGCGTCGTGGCGCCCTCGCCCCAGGGGTTATCGGGAGCCTTCTTGCCCGCCAGCATCGAGTAGATAAGGTTGACGAAGAACACCGCCATGCCGACCGCCATAATCATGTAGCCGAGCGAGGCGACATAGTTCCACTGCTCGAAAGCGTCCGGATAGTCGGAGATGCGGCGCGGCATGCCCTGGAGGCCCAGGAAGTGCATCGGGAAGAACAGCACGTTCACGCCGACGAAGAACACCCAGAAGTGCACCTGGCCGAGGAACTCGTTGTACATCTTGCCCGACATCTTCGGGAACCAGTAGTAGAAGCCCGCGAACAGCGCGAACACCGCGCCAAGCGAGAGCACGTAGTGGAAGTGCGCCACGACGTAATAGGTGTCGTGCATATAGTCGTCGATGCCGCCGTTGGCGAGCACGACACCCGTGACGCCGCCGACGGTGAACATGAAGATGAACCCGATCGCCCAGACCATCGGCGTCTTGAACGACATGGAGCCGCCCCACATGGTCGCGATCCACGAGAAGATCTTGATGCCGGTGGGGACCGCGATGACCATGGTCGCGGCGGTGAAGTACATCTTGGTGTTCACCGACAGGCCGATCGCGAACATATGGTGCGCCCACACCACGAAGCCGACCACGCCGATCGCGACCATGGCGTAGGCCATGCCGAGATAGCCGAAGACGGGCTTGCGGCTGAAGGTGGCGATGATCTGGGACACGATGCCGAAGCCCGGCAGGATCATGATGTACACTTCGGGGTGACCGAAGAACCAGAACAGGTGCTGGTAGAGCACCGGGTCGCCGCCGCCCGCCGGATCGAAGAAGGTGGTGCCGAAATTGCGGTCGGTCAGCAACATCGTGATCGCCGCCGCGAGGACGGGGAGCGCCAGCAGCAGCAGGAACGCGGTGACCAGCACCGACCACACGAACAACGGCATCTTGTGCAGGGTCATGCCCGGCGCGCGCATGTTGAAGATGGTGGTGACGAAGTTGATCGCGCCCAGGATCGACGACGCGCCCGCGATGTGGAGCGATAGGATCGCCATGTCGACCGAGGGTCCCGGCTGACCGTAGGTGGAAAGCGTCGGATAGACCGTCCAGCCGGTGCCGGCACCGCCCGCGAAGGGCGAGGCGAGCAGCAGGGCGAAGGCGGGAATGAGCAGCCAGAAGCTGACATTGTTCATGCGCGGGAATGCCATGTCCGGCGCGCCGATCATGATGGGCACGAACCAGTTGCCGAAGCCGCCGATCATGGCGGGCATGACCATGAAGAACACCATGATCAGGCCGTGCGCGGTGATCAGCACGTTCCACAGGTGGAGCGACGCGTCGAGCGACCCGGTGCCGCCGTTCATCATGCTGGCCCAGGTGCCCAGATACTGGATGCCCGGATGCGCCAGCTCGGCGCGCATGAGCCCGGAGATCGCCCCGCCGATGATCCCCGCGACGATCGCGAAGATCAGGTACAGCGTGCCGATGTCCTTGTGGTTGGTAGACATGAACCAGCGTGCGAAGAAGCCGGGTTTGTGATCGGCGTCGCTATGCGAGTGGTCATGGGCGCGGTCGTCCGCCTGGAAAGCGAGACCGCCGGGGGAAAGGGCCGTGTCTGTCATGGGTTAGATTCCAGGATTACCGAGGCCGGGCTCATTGCCGGACGCCCGTTCCACTTTGGGTTGCGCGCGGATGGTGGCGTTCTCGAGCGGGACGCCCTCGCCTTCCACGCCGTTCGACGTGTCGTCGGCGACGTCCGACTCGGTCTGCGGGATCACCTTGTTCGATGCCTGGCCGGCGCGCGGCATGGTGCCGCCCTTGGCCGCGATCCACGCCGCGAACTGCGCGGGCGGAACGGCCTGCACCGCGATTGGCATGAACGGGTGGCGCGGACCGCACAGCTCGGAGCACTGGCCGAAATAGAGGCCGGGACGCTCGATGGTGAAGCTGGTCTCGTTCAGGCGGCCGGGGATGGCGTCGAGCTTCATCCAGAAAGCGGGCATCGCCCAGCTGTGGATGACGTCGTTGGAGGTGGTGATGAGGCGGATCGGCACGCCGACGGGCAGCACGATGCGGTTGTCGGTGGCGAGCAGCCGGGGACCGTCGGCGTCGGTGCGCGCGCGCTCGCCGGGATTAACCTCCTTGGCCTCCTTGAGCATGTTGGCCGTGACCTCGAACCCGCCATGGTCGGGATACTGGTAGGTCCAATACCATTGGTTGCCGATCGCTTTCAGCGTCACGGCGCCCGACGGCGCGGGCTTGAACTGCGCCTGGAGCAGGCCGATCGACGGCACCGCGATCAGGACGAGCGCGACGACGGGGAGAAGCGTCCACAGCACCTCGATGGTGGTGTTGTGCGACGTCTTGGACGGGATCGGGTTGGCGGCGCGGCGATAGCGGATCACCACATAGACGATGAGCCCGAGCACCAGGATACAGATGGCGGTGATGACGGGGAACAGGATCGAATTGTGCATCCACATCGCGAAGTCGCCGTTTTTGGTGACCTGCGGCTGGATGTCGAAGCCGGCGGGCTTGGGCACGCCGATCGCGCGGTCGCCGTCGAACACGGGCGCGCCGTTCTGGGCGAGCAGCGGGCTGTCAGGCGCGGCGGGCGGGGTGGCGGCGGCGGTGGACGGTGCGGTGCTGGTCGAGCCGGCGGAGTTGGCCGATTGCTGACCGCCCTCGAGCGCGGGCGGCGCGACGGGGGCCACGACCGGTGCGGCGGGAGCCGGAACGGCGGCGGAGGCGAGGCCGGCAAACGCCAGGCCCAGAGCCATTCCGATGGAGGTGATTGCGGTGCGCATGGGCTTCGATTGGAACCTTATGGCTGATTTCGTGCCACCTCGAACACCTGTGGCATCTGTCCTATTCAACTGCTTGGCGCCTATATGCGCCGGGTGCCGTCTCGGGCAAGCGCCCCGCCCCGCTAAATTAACGTGTGATCCCGTTGCGCGGGCCCGTTCGCGTCCGTAGAGCGCGTGGGGCGTGTCAGGAGCGCCGCCCCCAACGATGACCGACGCCGACATCCTCGCCGAGTTCCGGGCCGCCGACGCGCTGCTGGAAGGGCATTTCATCCTGTCCTCCGGGCTGCGGTCGCCCCGCTATCTCCAATGCGCGCGGGTATTGATGG
>VYKR01000174.1_pt1 | contig 12822 bp, 15 predicted proteins | sample 5109561 | NCBI WGS metagenome assembly VYKR01 (sample SAMN12291799, study PRJNA351875) | freshwater metagenome | isolation source: freshwater lake | place: USA: Michigan, Ford Lake | collected 2015-08-15
AATGCTCTGCTCTCCCTGCTCTGGCGCTCCCTAGCTTACCAGAGGTCGATTATTCACTAAATGGTATCAAAAAAATCGGGTCTAAAACCTCGTCTTTACTCGTTTTATTGTAACAGGATTTGGTATCACAGCTGCAATCAATGTGCATGGTGCGTTCCCCAAAAATCGATCGGTGGAGCAGTAGGAGTCACCTTAGGGAACGCACCCTACAGCTAATAACTTTCAGTGCGTGAAGACGATCGCACTCTCGGTCGGGTGCAGTGATTTGTTATACTGTCGCTTGATCGGGAGCTTAATAACTTTACGTCCACTGGCAATTTGCTTTTCTCTAAGATCGTCAAATATTGCCTTGAGATCATAATTAAAAGATTTTGCGTATTCTTCTCTATATTTATGAATTTCTTCGACAATTTCATCTTTATACATAGTTATTCTCCTCGAAGCTTAAATCCTATGAACTCGTAGGGGGTACAAACAAATGGTAGCCTGTATCCAAGCTCAAGACTAATTTGGGATAGCTTTCTTTGGATTTGAGCGTTTGCCATGTGCTTACAATTCCATGTTAGTAGATAGTCTAAGCCATAAACGGTTGCTAGTGCCATGTGTAAGGCATCATTAGACGCTTTGGGGGGTAGGTTGCTTTGTTGTCGGAATTCTTGTGCTAGAGCGATCGCTTCTTCGGTTAGATCGAGAAAAATCAAGGACTGTAACAAGTTCTGTCTTTGAGTAGCAATTTTTGAATCTCCTCTCGATGCTTCATCTTCAACAATTTCCGAAACATACAGAACCAATGAACTACTATACTCATCCCACCAGTCTTGTGTAATCTTAATGTTGGCCGCAAGAATCAGGTTTTCTGTCGGTCTTGCGGTTAGATGACCCAAAATACTGGTTTCAATATAGACGGTTTCGCTCACGGCAATCTAGAAAATCTATCCCACGTCTATCCTATTGTATTTAATCTTGGTTTTGAGGGAATTGGGTTTCCTACCTACAAGATCAGCGATCTGCTACCCAGTGCCTTCGACATCGCACTTAAACCCACAGCTGCAATCAATGTGCATGGTGCGTTCCCCAAAAATCGATCGCTGGAGCAGTAGGAGTCACATTAGGGAACGCACCCTACAAGATCGGCGTGCTGCTACGCAGTGCCTTCGGCATCGTACTCGATTATTTAACCAACGCTTCAAGGATTTTTGACTTTCCCCTGATGGTTGGCCAAGAATCAAGTTTTTAGTGCTAATGTCTTCATCTAGTTGATTCCAATGGATTCCACTGCCACCAGCGAGCAAGCGATAATCATTGCGCTCCTCAATTGAGCCATGCAGGAGCCGAGGATACCATGCCAGAGGAACAGATATAGTGCGCCCATCAGACAAATCTACACTGAGTGTGTCATCTGTGATGGCCAATTGCTGAATTGCCAATGTTTCAAATACTTCATTCGTTAAAAAAGTCATTCCAGCCTGCTAGTAATTGTTCTTGGGTTTTCTTGAACAAGTTTTTGAATGCGGTTAATTTCGGTGCGGTTAAATCCTTGGTTACTCTGAAGACGAACCGGCTGAAGCCAGAATTTAGCGATCTCTCGATCTCGTTCAACATGGATGTGAGGTGGCTCATGGCGATCGCCTGCGTAGCAAAAGAATCGATATGGGCCAACGGTCAACAGCGTGGGCATTCAAAAGTTTTGCTCTAAATATCTCAAACATAGCTGAATGCCCCGCTGACTGTCAATCTGTGAATATGCTCGTGTAGGCCAAAGGCTATTTAAGGTTAAGAACAATACAAGATTAGCGTTCGCAGTTTAGTTCCGAAGGTGTTGGATTTCTTTTCGTCAACCCAAGCTACAAGATCAGCGATCTGCTACGCAGTGCCTTCGGTATCGCATTTAGACTTACAGCTTCAATCAATGTGCATGGTGCGTTCCCCAAAAATCGATCGCTGGAGCAGTAGGAGTCACATTAGGGAACGCACCCTACAAGATTGGCGTGCTGCTACGCAGTGCCTTCGGCATCGCACTGGCTACGAAGTAAAAACAGTTCGGCAAATGACAAGTTCAGCGGATTGGTTGGCAATAGTTTATTTCTGGATCGGACAAATCTCAAAAGCTAATTCGTTTCGATAAAAGCACACATTAAATTCTGCAAAAAAGTTCATGTGACCTAAAATTACTGGTACATCTGTTGATTGAGTCCACGCAAAGGCAAGTAAAACAGGAGCAAAATGTGCAACTGTCCCAGTCAAAACCAGCCCTCGTGACTCACTATGGACAAGGTTTCCACTTAAGGGAATTTGAACAGTTTGATTTTCCCAGACCGCCCCTAACTGTAATCCGATTTCGTAGGGTAAGACATTAACACTAGCACCCGTATCCAATAAAGCCATAACCTCTATTGACTGTTTTCCATCAGTTAAGGTTAGCGGCAAGTATGGCAAGATGCTAGACCGACCAGAACTGTCAGTCCGTTCTGTAAAAGAAAAGCGATGACCGTCAAGCATTTGATACTCCCTTTGCCGACACCAAAAGCTCAGACAAAGCGTGAACAGCTTGATGATCTGCTTGAGGCGACCAGACAACCGCGTTAGTAACCGCTAGTTGCTTGATCAGCATATTTTCATTATGCTCATTACTTGCAGTGTCTAGGCTACATCCTTCCTCTTTGGCTACTGCAAGCAAAAGATAGTGAATAAGCCTGAGCTTGTCTTGATGCGTTAGTTGACTGACAGTTGGCAGGAGTTCGATAAGGGACATATTAAACATCTGGTGTTGCTATCTAATTTGGATCATAGCATCTTCCTAAATCTACCTCTCCCACCAAGGAATACAGCTGCAATCAATGTGCATGGTGCGTTCCCCAAAAATCGATCGCTGGAGCAGTAGGAGCCATATTAGGGAACGTACCCTACAAGATCGGCGATCGTACTACAAGATCGGCGATCTCACCGTTAAGTCTCTCATTCTAATTTTGTCTTCTTCAATAACTGTAAAGTGTCCATACCAGTCATCCCGCAATGAGATAACCTTGGCAACTTTCTCAGCGACTACAGATCCAGAAGGTACTCTTATTCTAAACAAAATAATACCAACACTGGCCGGCAACCTTGAACGAAAGGCGAGTTCTCCAAAATCTTTATCAAATGTCAAGAGAATACGATTTTCTGCCTGGGCGCGACTTAAAACTTCCCGGTCCGAGATTCCGGGGGATTCCACCCTAATCCACAGGACATCATGGCCATTTTGTCGTAGGGCTTCAACCGCATCAAGGGGGAAATTTTCGTTCGCTAGAAAACGCATCAGTTAAGCAGGAATAGCATAGACTTTCTCAGATTTGAGCATTACACTAGCATAGCTAAGACAAGCTTGAATATCTTCTACTGTAATACCTGGGTAGTTTCGCAGAATTTCATCAATACTCCAACCTTGGGCGAGAAGATCGATGATAAATTCAACCGCAATCCTTGTTCCTTTAATGATAGGTTTTCCCACCAAAATATCGGGATTTATTGTAATTCGAGTTTCCCAGTCCATAGCTACATCATTGAAAGTGTTTTCAAAAAGGTCAAGGCTGCGTGGGACGCACCCTATATCTCGTTTTATTATAACAGGATTTGGTATCACAGTTTCAATCAATGTGCATGGTGCGTTCCCCAAAATCGATCAGTGGAGCAGTAGGAGCCACATTAGGGAACGCACCCTACAAGATCGGCGATCGCTAAATCTACCTCTCCCATCAAGGAATACAGCTGCAATCAATGTGCATGGTGCGTTCCCCAAAAATCGATCGATGGAGCAGTAGGAGCCATATTAGGGAACGCACCTTACAAGATCGGCGATCGCACCACAAAATCGGTGATCGCACTTGTATTAGCGTAAAGTTGCATTTACAAAATGAACCGCCCCACTTGCAGCACAGTTTGCTCCTTGAAATGCAAGAAAAAAACTTCTCTTGCCAGCAATATTTAATCGGGTTGTTTTTAAAATTCCTGAGTTTAGCTCAAAGTTTCCTACATTTTTTCCATCTAAGTATAGTGAAACGAACTGGGAAAAACGACAACGCTCACCATCAGATATTCCAAAAGCCAGATCAAGCTGGGAGAATCTTTGGCCAGAAGAAGTTAAATCACATGTTATTGTTGCCGTATCATAAATCATGTACATAATAGACTTGAATAGCTGCCTTGCTATTGAGACATTACTCTCTTCAAAAAAGACCCTTCCTGATTTAACACAAGGGGAGCATCTCATTTATGCAAGTGAGTAATTATACTTATCCCTAAAACTGGTTTCCAGCAAGGCTTTCAAAATAGCTTGACATAAAAACCTGATTTACGGGTTACAAAGGTGAGATGCTCCCAACACAAGTCATCTTGAACAACTTGGTCTGTGCAATCGCAGGAGAACTCAACATATTAGTCAATATTAAAATAGAAGACGCTAGAATTAAATTTGTAACTTTCACGAATTTCCTCCTATGTTTTTGTACAATATCTAAATTAAGTTATGATAGCGCACATCACGGATAAATATCAACTCCTTCCTACTCCCCATCTGAATCTACTTTTCTTAATTAAGTCTTAATCAAATTTAGTTTAAAAAAGCGCTGTAGGGTGGGTTAGCGACAGCGTAACCCACCGAATTAATGATAAAAATGGTCTATTACACTTCGTTAATGCAGCCCACAAGAAGTGCGATCACACTTTCAGTTCCCACATCTTCACAGGAATTATAACTGGAGCATCCCACTTTTGCAATAAGCAATTATACTTAGGCGCAAAATACTTATATGGCAAGCCTTTTCGGGAGTTCATAGATTTTCAACGGTTCTCTAAATTGTGTGATTGGAACCAGAATCGTTACTACAAAAGCCTTCTTACCCTTCTGAGCATTTATACTCATTACATGACTGGGATGCTCCCAATTATAACCTAGTCACATCATGGGTTATTGGTTGGGTTTCGTTCCTCAACCAAACCTACAAGAGTATCGTCGTCATAACTGCACAATATACGGAAACTTTCCATATCTCACGCCAAATACACATTTTTTTAAAAATCTTTCGGCATATCACCCCATTTAGGCGCAATCGCCAGAACTTTCCCCCATACCACGCCCAAAAGCGTGTTAGCCAGATTAGCTTACTGCAAACAATCTCCTTTAAGGAGACTTATCACAGAAGCCTTCTAGAAATCTAGCAAAGATTCTTGTATCTGGCTGCACTTTGTCACAAAATTTCACTATTATTTCGGGTAAGGTATCGTAAATCCCTTGATAGATTCAATCGGGACTCACTTCTGGGAAAACCGCTATAGATCTCCTGCAAAAATCAAAAATCTGACCTTAGCTGAGGAGAATCCCAGACAGGAGGAGAAAAAAGACAGAAAAATTTAGTACAAAAGCTCTCCTCTCCCTGCTCTGGCTCTCCCTAGCTTACCAGAGGTCGATTGCGACGACAATTATCGCAATGACCACAGCGAAAATTATCGGCATTTTCCTGAAAACCAAAGGCATTTAAGAGAAAGTGCCAACGACAGCGACGGGTATAGAGGTAGGGAAATATCTCATTTTTGGGTTTAAAAGTCATCTTAGCTGAATTATGGCGATAAATAAGCCGATAATGAAAAGGATCGAGCCATTCTAGGCGATCGAGACTGTGTAAAAGGGAGAGAATGAGCGCACCATCGGGAAATTCGGCACTAATTGCCTCTACTTTGCCCTCTAGGGGAATTTGGGCTAAAATTTGCCAAGCTTGTCGGTATTGGCGTTCCTGTTGGGAGTTAAAGAATTTTTGCTGGTTTTTATCGCTATTATCTAACCATCCCGTCGGTTCACTAATTAAGGTGAGAGCCTGCATTTTACCGCCATCGCGACCACCGCGGCCGATTTCCTGTAGGTATTCTGATAGTAAAGCTGGGGGTTGGTAGTGGACAACCCAACGCACATCGGGTTTATTGATACCCATGCCAAAAGCTGAGGTACAGACAACAAAAGTTAAATCCCCCCGCAGCCAATTTTGTTCTATTTCCCGACGCTGAAAGGGGGATAAACCGGCATGATAGGCGCTGGTGCGATAGTGGAGAGATTGCAACCATGCCGCTAAATTTTCACTATGGCGACGGGAACGAGTATAGATCAGGCCGGATTGTCGAGGTTGACTGGTGAGGAAGTTTAATAGTTGATGACGACGACAACCAGGGCTAATACATATTTTGGTGCTTAAGTCAAGGTTTTGACGGTAAGGATTTATTAAGAAAAGCTGCGGTTTTTCTAGTTGTAAGACGCGGGTGAGAGTCTCACGGGTAGCAGGGTTAGCGGTGGCCGTAAAAGCAGCGATCGCTATTTGGCTGCCGGCCGGTTTTGATTGCAGAAGAGCGGGACGGACAGCCCCAAGACGACGGTAAGCAGGACGAAAATTATCGCCCCACTGGGTTAAACAATGGGCCTCGTCGAGGATGAGAGCGTTAATTTTAACGTGGGGAAGGGTTAATTTTGACCAGAGGGGAGGACTTAAGAGCGTTTCCGGCGAAAGATAGAGAAGTCGCAGGGTTTGACCTGCGATCGCATCTAAAGTTTTCTTTCTCTGTTGTCGGGGGATTTCGTGATGAATAAGGGCGACGGGTAATTTTTTGGCTAATAATTCCTCGACCTGATTTTCCATCAGGGCAACTAAGGGGGAAATCACTAGGGTTAAGCCGGTTTTTAATAAAGCGGGCAATTGAAAACAGATAGATTTACCGAATCCCGTGGGCATGACAATTAGGGCATCTTTTGCCGCTAAAATTGTCTCGATAATCTCCTGTTGGGGAAAGCGAAAGCTATCATAGCCCCAAATTTTCTGAAAAATAGTCTGGATGCTTTCGGTATCGTGGGAAGACATGGGTTAACTGCTGGGGTGTGGGGTGTGGGGTGTGGGGTGTGGGGAGGTGGGGAAGTGGGGAGGTGGGGAAATGGGGAAGTGGGGAGGTGGGGAAGTGGGGAAATTGAACTAAAACCCTAACACCCTAACACCCCAAAACCCCCAGCAACGCGCACGCAGTGACCACTTTGACTATCCCGGACGGGGAACAATTTTTCCTCAAACTTGAATTTTTTTTGCATCCTTTTAATAATCTGTTACACTTATAGCGATCAATCTTTGTCTGGGGAATTACTGATGACTGAACCTGTTAGCACCACTGACCCCGCAGTAGAAACGGCCACCGAAGCGCAACCCAGTTACGTTAAGCTGGCGATGCGGAATATGGTCAAGAAAAAAGGCATCTCGTTAAAACACTTTTTTTTGACTACGGCGGCCCTATTAGGCTTTTTTGTCGGTATTTCCTATCTGACGCGTCCCTAGGGTGAAATCTGGTGAGTGAGACTTTGCCCCTAGGGGTGGATTTATGCCTACAGGATAATTATTTTGATCCCGGAAATAGTCCTGTGGATGGGGAAACTTGGCACTATTGGTTAGAAACATGGTTAGGCTATCTATCGGATTATCTCCCCGTTGCCGCCGGTTATGAACTAAGTTTGCGCTTAACAGACGATCGAGAAATTCAGTCCTATAATTGCCAATATCGCCACAAAGATCAACCGACGGATGTTCTCGCTTTTGCCGCTCTGGAAGTGGATTTACCAGTGGATGAGGGCATTTTAGAGACAGAACCTTTATATTTGGGGGATATTATCATCTCTGTCCAGACAGCACAACAACAGGCTTTAACACAAAATCATTCTTTGGCGCGAGAATTGGCCTGGTTAACTACCCACGCTTGTTTACATCTTTTGGGTTGGGACCATCCCGATGAAACAAGTCTCTTGGAAATGCTATCTTTACAGGAAACTTTGTTAAAAACCGTCGAAATGCCGATACATAGTTAGTTATTTTTGTCAAGCATTATTGAGGAATATGAAGACAAATTATCATCAAGCCAACCAATCTGCCAGCATACCTAATCCCTATCTCAACAATAATTTTATCCCTCGATCGGGACAGGTGAGTGAGGGCAACAATCCCAGTCAAAGAGAATACGCTTGGCAAGTCGCCTCGAATCTGTTAGTCAGTTTTCGCTACGCTTGGGCCGGAGTCCGTTATGCTTTTGTCAGTCAAAGAAATTTTCGCATTCACACCCTGATTACCCTAGTAGCGGTTAGTTGGGGCTTATTTTTGCGGGTTGATGCCCTGGAAATGGCGATTGTCACCCTTACCTGCGCTCTGGTGATGGTCTTAGAATTAATCAACACTGCCCTAGAATCAGTGGTAGATCTGACGGTGGGGCAATCCTACCATGATTTAGCCAAAATAGCGAAAGATTGTGCCGCTGGTGCCGTTTTAATCGCCTCGATCGCCGCTTTACTCGTAGCGGCTTTTATTTTTATTCCCCATTTATTAGCTTAAGCGGGAAACTTTTTTCAGTGTTGCCAAAGGCACGGCGTAGCCGTCCAGTAAACAGTAAACTGAAAACTCAAATCTGATCACTGATGATCTGTACTGATTTTAAAACGCTTAGGGAAAAATTAAGTACAAATGCTCTGACTTCTCCTCCCTGCTGCCAACTCCAGCACTCCGGTGCAGTCTTAACCAGTAATATTAGATAGGGTTTGCGGCAAAAAGTACGGGCGAAGCATTCGGATAGAAAATCTCCGGTTTCAGCGATAGGTTATTGCCCGAATGCTTCGCCCCTACAGGACACGGGCCGATGAAGATGCAAGGTTTTGAACCACGATTCTCTCAAAATCTTGCACCTGTTTCGCAAGAAAAGCCCCAAAACCATTACCGTGCCTACATTTCACATTTATTCAGCAAACTCTAGATAGTCAACAGCTTAACTGATCACTGATAACTGATCACTGATAACTGATCACTGATTCGGTATAAGGGGACTCGACAGCTTTTAGCCGATAAATTTAACTTTTCTTCACCTCAGCCTAAACTGGTGAGGGGAGAGGGTTTCGCTATATATAAAAAATTGTCATCCTCGATACAGCAAAAAATCTCTTTTGTCCCCCTATAGGTTAGACTATAGTTATTGATAAGACTTCTTTTGTAGATCTTGCAGGAAATCTCCCATGAGTGCCATAACTTTCTCCACCGCTCCCACCGCTTACTCTATCAGGATGATTAAGGACGAAGTCCGTCAGATGGTAGAACAGGGGGTAGTGAGCAGACACCAACCGATCTACACCCTCTGTCAGTTCATTCCCCCCCGGGAGTGGGTTTGTGTTGAATGTGAACTAGAACGATGTGACTACCTTCTCAGAGATCAAATTGGTGACTTAATCGCCTCGGAATCTTGGGATAATGATTAAACTCTCCCGTTTACCGATCTGGGTAAAAATCGGACCAATCAGAAATTTATCAGCCTTGTCCACTCTATATAACTATTATAATTCAGCCCTAGTCATTTCTGGGGCTGAAACTATGGCGAGAGAGGGGGATAATTGTTAAGAAACAAGAATTTTTGGCAAGATTTAGCCAAGTTAGTTTACAAGTTACCCATTGCCAAGGGACGCTATCTCTAACATCCCCAAGTTTTCCCTAACTTAAAACCAGTAGTTGGCGCTGTTGTAAAGAACGCACACCAGTTAATCCTAAACCAACTTGAGCATCGATTGCTCCCACGCTTAAACGACCATCACAAGCTTGTAGAAAAGCAAATTCTCTCTCCGAAAGATTAACCGGCCGATAATCATAATCTAGAACACTTGCACTAGGCCAACCGTAAAGACAGGGATGAACTTCGGCCACTGCATTCTCTAGGACTTGATCCCGGGACCAATCGGCAGTCAAAATCGGTGGTTTAGCGAGGAAAAATTCATAGTGGGTGATTTCTGGGTCTAATAATTCCGTCAAGCGATAACGTTCCCTTTCCCCTAAATTTTGCGCTCTAGCCATCAATTCGGGGGATTTACCCAATAAACGCTCTAATTGCCAGTAGGAAGGGTTAGAAAAGCCAATAAAGGCTAATCCTGACGCGTCAATCAGTTGAAAGAGGGTATCGATATTGTAGTCCACTTCCCGGGGGTGAACGTACATATCAGCGAAGGACTCATCGCGATGATTTTCCATTGACCAACGCTCTTTTTCCCGTTTCAAAATGCGATTATTTTCTGGTAGAGAGGCAAAAATCTCTCGGCCGACAGCGACCCCATCCTTATAATCTCCGCGTCGGTCTCCCTGCAAAAGTGCGATCGCACATTGCATTAACTGGATTTCCCAGCGTCCCAATTGTGCATAGACGAAAATATGCAGCAGACCACCGGGGGCCAGTTTTTGCGCGAGGGATTGAATCCCTTTAATCGGGTCCGGGAGATGGTGCAGCACCCCGACGCAGTTAATTAAATCAAATTCTCCGGGGAGATTAGTGGCAGATTCAAGGGGTAAATGGTGAAAATCGAGAGAACCTCGGTGTTTTGCCGCGACTCCCGAACGATTACAGCGTTCTTTGGCAATTTCTAGAGCTTTTTCACTGATATCTATAGCGACTACATGAGCGAAAGGGTTGAGCGCGAGCAGATATTCGGTTCCCGCACCGGTACCACAACCCGCATCGAGAATCCGGATATCCTCTCGTTCGGGTTTACGATGACAACAAAAGTTATAGGCAGCAATCCAATTCCAGCGCCAATTGTAACCCGGAGGGGGTTCGTCTAGGAGCGGTTCGGGAGGGAAAGGATAGGTATTGTAGAGACGTTGTACAGCAGTGCGAATAGTAGCGTCGTCGGACATGAAAATTGGCGGAGTTTAGGATAACACTCGATCGATTGTCTCACAGAGGGCAGCGATCGGGAAAGTCGGCTGGGTTTTTTTTGAGTTGGTCGGGGGTAAATTATAAATAATCATTATGAATATCCGGTTCTGTGCTAAAACTAGATATTATTTCTTTGGTCGATATTTTTTTCTATTCCTTGTCCTACTGTCTCTTAACCCTATCTAAGTTTTACTGGCAATTATTCGAGAGTGATTCTCTAGTAATTATCTCAACTATAAGCAAATCTTGCCGATACAAAAATCCATGAAAATTAAGTCTATAAAGCTTATTAATTATCGAGGTGCAGTCAGTTTAAACATCGACTTTCATCGGCAACTCAACGTATTTATAGGAGTTAATGGTGCGGGAAAATCTACCATTTTGGATAGTTTGTCTATTATGCTTTCCTGGTTAGTTAATCGCCTAAAAAATACTAATGCCAGTGGACGAAAGATTAGCGAAACCGAGATTAATAATGGTCAGGGGACTGCTATAATTGAAATCACTGGGGTGACGGAAGATAGTCAAGAGATTACTTGGAAAATAGTAAAAAATAGGACTGGATATATCCACGCTGGGGAAGGGAGTAATTTCAGCCAATTAAATGAATACACTCAACAAATACAACGACAAATTACTGAACATCAAGGACAAATTAACTTACCTTTATTTGTTTATTATTCTGTTAATCGAGCAGTGCTGGATATACCATTAAAAATTAAAACAAAACATCAATTTGATTCTCTAAGTGCCTACGAAAATGCTTTAACCAGTGGATCAGATTTTCGCACTTTTTTTGAATGGTTTCGCGAACGTGAAGATTTAGAAAATGAAAATAGAAAATATCGGGAAGATGAAATTAAACCAGAAGGTTTTTGTTTTCCCGATCCCCAATTGGAAGCGGTTCGGGAAACAATCGAACGTTTTCTACCCGATTTTACTAATCTTAGCGTCCGTCGTAATCCCTTGAGAATGGAAGTAACAAAAAAGAATGAAATAGTTACTGTTAATCAACTTTCTGATGGAGAAAAATGTCTGATTGCTATGCTGGGAGATTTAGCTCGAAGAATGGCGATTGCTAATCCTCAAAATCCTCATCCCTTAACGGGTAATGGCGTTATTATCATTGACGAAATTGATTTACATTTACATCCTCAATGGCAAAGATTTGTAGTACCTAAATTACTAGAAGTTTTTCCTAACTGTCAATTTTTTATTTCCACCCATTCTCCTAATATTATCACTCATGTTCAACCAGAAAGTTTACACTTCATGGAACAAACAGAAATGGGAATAAAATTTCATCCCGTGCAGGAGTCCTACGGCAAAAATGTTGATCGAATTTTGGAAGATTTGATGGGATTAGAGACAACTCGTCCCAAGGAAATCGCTGAAGCTTTGAAAGATATATATGAACAAATTTCTCAAAATCAATTAGAGGCAGCTAAAAATAAAATCAATGATCTCAGAGCTAAAATTCAAGATGATCCAGAATTAATTAAAGCTGAAGTTATTATTCGACGCAAGGAAATTATCGGGAAATGAAGTATATTAGAAAAAGACAAGAACCACCGGAGTTTAAGAATTGGAAAGAGCAAGCTAACTCAGATTGGCAGCCCGACTTTAAAAATTTAGCAGGAAAACCAAAAGAAATACTAATTAAAGCTTTGATGACAGAACAGGGGGAAATATGTTGTTATTGTGAAAGTCGATTGGTTGATGGTAAATGCCATATAGAACATTTTAAACCTCAGAGTGATCCCACTGTTGATCCCTTAGATTATGCCAATTTGCTATGTTCCTGTCAGGCAAATCTTAAGCCTGGTGAACCTCGGCACTGTGGTAATCTAAAAAATAGCTGGTTTGATGAAAATCTCTTAATCTCTCCACTCAATCCCGATTGTGAGTCTCACTTTGCCTTTAACTATGATGGCACAATTAAACCTGCACAAGAAGATGATCAAAAAGCGATTAATGCTATCGAAAAGTTGGGATTAAACCTCAATAAAATCAAGGCACTTCGTAAGGCAGCCATCGAACCTTTTTTTGATGAGGAGATAGACAATGCTCAATTAAAAGTTTTTGTCAATC
>VYKR01000175.1_pt1 | contig 12816 bp, 10 predicted proteins | sample 5109561 | NCBI WGS metagenome assembly VYKR01 (sample SAMN12291799, study PRJNA351875) | freshwater metagenome | isolation source: freshwater lake | place: USA: Michigan, Ford Lake | collected 2015-08-15
GGCCCCCGCCTTCGCTGCGGGCCTGCTGGCCCTGGCGCTCAGCGCGGGCGCGCGCCGCCACCCGCTCGAAGGCCGCGCGGTCCACTGGCTCGGCCGGATCAGTTACGCGACCTACCTGTCGCACTTCCTACTCTGGATCCTGTTCAAGCTCGTCTTCGTGCAAGACGTCCAGTCGGTCGCCCCCGGCGCGTTGGCCTCATTCGCCGCCCTGCTCCTTCTCGCATCCGCCCTGCTTCACCGGTGGGTGGAAGGTCCCGCCCAGCGCTGGGTGGAATCGCTCCCCGCGCGCCTCGGTCGCCCCGCCTCCCGCTACGCGGTCGCCCGACCCCGGAACACGGACCCCGCCCCGATCATTCCACCGGGAGCATGAGCACCCTCCCCGATCAGATCGTCTACACCGACGACAGCGCCCCCGGCATCACCCGCGAGAAGCACGATGACGGCTGGGCCTATGCCGATGCCAAGGGGAAACCCATCACCGACGAGGCGGAGATCGAGCGGCTGAACAAGATCGGCCTGCCCCCCGCGTACAGGGATGCCTGGTTCTGCCCCGACCCCAACGGCCACATCCAGGCGGTCGGCTGGGACGAGAAGGGCCGCAAGCAATATCGCTACCATCCCGGTTTCCGCGAAGCACAGGAGGCCGCCAAATATGAGCGTACCGCCGCCTTCGGCCACGCGCTGCCCAAGCTGCGCAAGAAGGTCGAGGCCGACCTCGCGAAGCGCACGCTGACCAAGGACCGCGCGGTGGCCGCCGTCGTCCGCCTGCTCGATCGAGGGAATTTACGCGTCGGCAACGAGGATTACGTCAAGCAGAACGCGTCCTACGGCGCGACCACGCTTCGCAAGCAGCATGCCGAGCTGCGCGGTTCGACGCTCAAGCTCGAGTTCAAGGCCAAGTCGGGCAAGATGCGCCGGCTCCGCATCACCGACCGCTCGCTCTCCAGCGTCGTCAAGAAATGCCAGGACCTGCCGGACCAGCATCTGTTCGGCTATCTGGACGAGCACGGCGCGGCGCATCCCGTCAGCTCGTCGGACGTCAACGCGTACATCAAGGACGCGACGGGCGAGGACTTCACCGCCAAGAACTTCCGCACCTGGGCCGCCAGCCTCCTCGCCTTCGAGGCGCTGGCGCAGGCCAAGGAGGACATGACACTGAAGACGCTCCTCGCCCCGGTGGTCGAAAAGCTGGGCAACACGCCCGCCGTCGCCCGGCGCTCCTATGTCCACCCCCATCTGATCGACCTGGTGAAGGAGGGCCAGCGCGAGTTCCGCGCCGCCCTGAAGCTGCCGCGCACCGCCAAATACCTGTCCCGCACTGAACGCGGCCTGATCCACTTCCTGGAACGCGACGTGGTCCCCGCGCTCGAGGAAGCCGCGGAGGAAGCGCGCGAGGCGGCGTAAGGACTTCCCCGGCCACCACCTCCCGTCATCCCAGCGAAGGCTGGGATCTCCCGCCGAGGATGCCGCCCACACCGACCACGAGATCCCAGCCTGCGCTGGGATGACGAATGAAGGGCGGGTGCGTTAAAAGCCCGCTATGCCCACCCCCACGCCCATCACCCCCGTCCGCGCGCAGACCCGCGACTTTTTCTTGTCAATCGGCGACTGGCTACAAAGCCACTGGCTGGAGATCGGGATCACCACCGGCTTCGGCCTCCTCATCGTCCTCGCGCTAAAGGCGCTTCGCCGGCTCGGCGGAAAGCTGTGCGCGCGCGACCGCGCCCTGGCCGGCTGGGGACGCGTGATCGGCCGCGCGCTGACCCGGACCAACGACTTCTTCATCGTCGCCGTCGCCGTCCGCCTCGTCACCCGTTACGGCGGCGCGCCCGCGCAGATCGGCGAGGCCGTCGCGTTCTTCTTCACGATCGCCGTCGTGTTCCAGGTCGCGATCTGGGTGCGCGAGCTGATCCTGGGCGCGGTCGAGCGCCGCACGGAGGGCGAGCATGGCGGCGAGGCGCTCGGTTCCGCGCTCGGGCTGATCCGCCTGCTCGTCACCGTCGCCCTGTTCACGATCGCGCTGATCGTCGTGCTCGACAATGTCGGCGTCAACGTCACCGGCCTGGTCGCCGGGCTGGGCGTCGGCGGCATCGCGATCGGCCTGGCCGCCAAGGGCATCTTCGACGATCTGTTCGCCGCGCTCGCGATCATCCTCGACCGCCCGTTCCGGCGCGGCGACGCGATCGCCTACGACCAGACCAACGGTACCGTGGAAGAGATCGGCCTCAAATCCACCCGCATCCGCGGCGTCGACGGCGAACAGCGCGTGATCGCCAACAAGGTGCTGCTCGACAAGGAACTTCGCAACAACACCCGGCGCGAGCGCCACCATGTGAAATGGACGCTCGGCCTCGCGCACGAGACGCCGGTCGACCTCCTCGACCGGGTGCCCGCGATGCTCCGCCTGATCGTCGAGGAGACGGGCGACGTGTTCACCCGCGCCGGCCTGGTCGGCTTCGCCCCGTCGTCGCTGACTTTCGAGCTGGAATTCGACAGCGCGACGAGCGACTTCCAGGCGCATTACGACAACCGCCACCGTATCGGCCTCGCCATCATCCGGCGGTTCCGCGGGGAGGGGATCGTCATGCCCTACCCCGTCCAGGAGGTACGCCTCTCGCCCTCGAACGACGACGCCGTCAGGTGAACCGACCTGCTCCCCTCTCTTCCGAGGGAGGGGAGCAGTTCAGACCCCGCCCTCGTCCAACGACAGCAACGTCGCGTTCCCGCCCGCGCTGGTCGTGTCGACCGACACCGCGCGCTCCAGGCAGAAGCGGTACAGGTAATGCGGCCCGCCCGCCTTCGGGCCGGTCCCCGACAGCCCCTCGCCCCCGAAAGGCTGCGACCCCACGACCGCGCCGATCATGGAGCGGTTGATGTACAGGTTCCCGACCCGCGCTTGCGCCTCCACCAGCTCGGCCGCGCGCGCGATCCGGCTGTGCAGCCCCATCGTCAGCCCGTACCCCTTGGCGTTCACGCGGGCGATCGTCTCCTCCAGCGCCCCGGCCTTCCACGTCGCGACATGCAGCAGCGGCCCGAACCATTCCTGCGTCAGCTCCTCCGGCCGATCGATCCGGACCAGGGTCGGCGGCACGAACAGCCCGTCCTCGGGCACGTCCACCGTCTTGACCCAACACCCCCGCGCCTGCTCGCGGTACGCCATCAGCCGGTCGTAGGCCGCCCGGTCGATCACCGGCCCGACATCGGTCGCCGGGTCGCCCGGATCGCCGACGCGGAGCGTGTCCATCGCCCCTGCCAGCATGTGCAGCACGCCCTCGGCCACGTCCTCCTGCACCAGCAGCAGCCGGAGCGCCGAGCAACGCTGCCCCGCCGACCGGAAAGCCGAGGTGACGACGTCCGCCACCACCTGCTCAGGGAGAGCAGTCGAGTCGACGATCATCGCGTTGATCCCACCCGTCTCGGCGATCAGCGGCACGATCGGGCGGTCGTCGTCCTCGACCAGCGTCCGCGCGATCCGCTTGGCGGTCGCGGTCGATCCCGTGAACGCGACACCCGCGATTCGTGCGTCGGCGACCAGCGCTTGGCCCACCTCCGGCCCGCCCGGCGTGAACTGGAGCACATCGCGCGGCACGCCCGCCTCCCAGGCCAGCTCGACCGCGCGCCTGCCGATCAGCGGCGTCTGCGGGGCGGGCTTGGCGCACACGGCATTGCCGGTCACCAGCGCGGCCGCCGTCTGCCCCAGGAAGATCGCCAGCGGGAAGTTCCACGGCGCGATCGTCGCCCACACGCCCCGGCCTTCCAGATGCAGGACGTTGCGCTCTCCCGTTGGCCCGGGCAGCTCGACCGGCCGGAGCTTCGCGCGCGCCTCGGCGGCGTAGTAGCGACAGAAATCAGCGGCCTCGCGCACCTCGCCGATCGCATCCGCGAACGTCTTGCGCGCCTCCTGCACGAGCAACGCCATCAGTTCGTCCCGGTGTTCCTCGATCAGGGCGGCGAGGTGGTCGAGCACGGCGGCGCGGTGGTCGACCGAGGTGGCGGACCAGCCCGGGAACTCGGCCTGCGCGCGGCCGATCGCGGCCGCCACATCGGACGGCGACAAACTGCTGACCGCACCAGTTCCTCTCCGGCGAAGGCCGGGGTCCAGCGGCTCGGCTGGGCCCCGGCCTTCGCTGGGGAGCGGCGACGGGACGACCGCCTGCGACGTTGCGGCCATCGTCCGCTCCAGCACCCCACGATCGCTCAAATCCAACCCCGCGCTGTTCCGCCGTTCCTCCCCGAACAACGCGCCCGGCAATGGGATCGACGGATGCCGCGTCCCACCCACCCCGGCGATCCGCACCACCGGATCGGCCAGGATATCGTCCTCGCTCAGCCCCTCATCGGCCAACTGATGCACGAAGGACGAGTTCGCCCCATTCTCCAGCAACCGCCTGACCAGATACGCCAGCAGGTCCCGATGCCCCCCCACCGGCGCGTAAATCCGGCAATGATAGCCATTCTCCGCCACCAGTCGCTCATACAGCCCCTCGCCCATCCCGTGCAGCCGCTGGAACTCGAAGTCGCGCCGGTTACCCGCCCACTCGACGATCGTCGCCACGGTCAGCGCGTTGTGGCTGGCGAAAGCGGGTCGGATATTCTCCGCGTCCAGCATGTCGCGCGCGACCGCCAGGTACGACACGTCGGTCGACGCCTTCCGCGTGAACAGCGGATAGTCCGCGAGTCCCTCGACCTGAGTCCGCTTGATCTCCGAATCCCAATACGCGCCCTTGACCAGCCGGACGTTCATCGGCCGGTCCAGGTTGTTGGCCCAGGCGATCACCGGCCGCGCGCGCTTGCTATACGCCTGCACCGCCATCCCGAACCCGTCCCAGCCGTTCAGGCGGGGCGACTTCGCGACCGTGCCGATAATGTCCAGGCTCATCTCCAGCCGCTCCGACTCCTCGGCATCGACCGTCAGCGCGATGCCCAGCCCCGCCGCGCGTACCGCCAGCGTCTCCAGCATCTCGGCCAGCTCGGGCACGCACTCGTCCCACCGCGCGACTTCGTAGCGCGGGTGCAGCGCCGACAGCTTGACCGAAATCGAGTGCCCGGCACCCGCCTCGCGCCCGACCGCGTCGATCGCGCCCGCATAGGCCTCGAAATACCGCTCGGCGTCCGCGCGGGTCCGCGCCGCCTCGCCCAGCATGTCGAAACTGGCGGTGAAGCCCCGGTGCTCGGGCCGACGCATCCGCTTGGACGCTTCCTCGATCGTGCGGCCCATGACGAAGATCTCGCCCATCATCTTCATGGCGACGCCGACCGCCTGCCGCACGAACGGCTCGCCCGCGCGCGCCATCAGCCGGCGGAGCGGCCCGGTCTCGCCCTCGCCCACCAAAGCGCGGCCGACCACGAGGCCCCAGGTCGCCGAGTTGACCAGCGCCGAGCTCGACTTGCCCGTATGCGCCCGCCAGTCCGCGTCGCCGATCTTGTCCGCGATCAGCAGGTCGGCGGTTTCCGGATCGGGCACGCGCAGGAACGCCTCCGCCAGGCTCAGCAGCGCGACGCCCTCCGACGAATTGAGCCGATATTGTTGCAGGAACCGGTTCACCCAACCCTTGGCCTGCGCCGCGCGCAGGTCGACCAGCAGCCCGCGCGCCGTTCCCATCACCCGCTCGCGCGAGTCCGGCGTCAGCCGCGCCCGTTCCAGCAACGGCTTTAGAACATCGGGTTCGGGGGCACGGTGCAGCGCGCGCATCGTCTCGCGGGTGATATCGGGTGCGGTCGTGGCCATCTTCGTGCTTCCGGTCGGGTGAGGCTTGCGGAAACGGCTCCGCGCGGCCTAGAGGTCTCGGGCAGCGCTTAGCGCCGAACTTCACAGATGGGGACCCCGTGGCGACATTCACGCCCGCCGAGATGACCGCCCGCATCGGCACGGAGACCGTGTCCGACTGGGTCGAGGTCACGCAAGGCATGATCGACAAGTTCGCCGACGCGACGGGCGACCACCAGTTCATCCATGTCGATCCGGATCGCGCCGCGATGACCCCGTTCGGCGGCACGGTCGCGCACGGCTTCCTGACGCTGTCGCTGATGCCCCTCCTCTCCTCCAAGGTCCCGGACGCGCCGCAGCTCGCGGGCGCCCGGATGGGGGTCAATTACGGGGGCAACAAGGTCCGCTTCATCACGCCCGTGCGCTCGGGCAGCAAGGTCCGCGGCCGCTTCAAGCTGCTGAGCTTCGAGGAGAAGAAGCCCGGGCAGTTCCAACAGGCCAACGAATTCACCGTCGAGATCGAGGGCGCGGACAAGCCCGCCCTGATCGCCGAATGGATCGCCCAAGTCTTCGTCTAGGGGCGGCCGCCGCGAGCTTCACTGGTGTGTATCTACTATACTTAGACTGATCTGAAAGGTTCTCACATGCGCTCAGCCGTCATTGTCTCGACCGCCCGTACCCCGATCGGCCGCGCTTATCGCGGCGCGTTCAACAACCTGCCCTCCCCCACCCTCGCCAGCCACGCCATCAAGGCCGCGGTCGAGCGTGCCGGGATCGACGGCGCCGATGTCGACGACGTGGTGTTCGGCTCCGCGCTCCAGCAGGGACACCAGGCGGGCAACATCGCCCGCACGTCCTTGCTCCGCGCCGGCCTGCCCACCACCGTGTCGGGCATGTCGCTCGACCGGCAATGCGCCTCGGGGCTGACGGCGATCGCCACCGCCGCCAAGCAGATCGTGGTCGACCACATGGACGTGACGATCGGCGGCGGCGTCGACTCGATCAGCCTGGTCCAGACCCCGCAGATGCGCGTCGCGCCCGATCCCGAGCTGCTGGCGATGCACGCCGACATCTACATGCCCATGCTCCAGACCGCCGAGATCGTCGCCAAGCGTTACGGGATCGACCGCGACGCCATGGACGAATACGGCCTGCGCTCGCAGCAGCGCACGGCGGCGGCGCAGGCGGCCGGCAAGTTCGACGACGAGATCGTGCCCGTCACCGCCACGATGGCGATCGTCGACAAGGAGACCAAGGAGGTCAGCCACAAGGAGGTGACCCTGTCCAAGGACGAGGGCAACCGCGCCGACACGACGCTCGAGGGACTGAAGTCGCTGAAGGAAGTGCTGCCGAACGGGACGATCACCGCCGGCAACGCCAGCCAGCTCTCCGACGGTGCCTCCGCCTCCGTGTTGATGGAGGAGTCGGTCGCCGCCGCCCGTGGCCTGACCCCGCTCGGCCGTTATGTCGGCATGGCCGTCGCCGGCACCGCGCCCGACGAGATGGGCATCGGCCCCGTCTTCGCGATCCCCAAGCTGCTTGAGCGGTTCGGCCTCAAGATGGACGACATCGGCCTGTGGGAGCTGAACGAGGCGTTCGCGGTCCAGGTGCTTTATTGCCGCGACAAGCTCGGCATCCCCGACGAGCTGCTGAACGTCAACGGCGGCGCGATCTCGATAGGTCACCCATACGGCATGAGCGGCGCTCGCATGACCGGCCACGCGCTGATCGAGGGCAAGCGCCGCGGCGCCAAGCACGTCGTGGTGACCATGTGTGTCGGCGGCGGCATGGGCGCGGCCGGGCTGTTCGAGGTGCTGTGACGGCCGCACTATTGAAAACTTATCAAGTTCAGGCTAGGTGAGACTTGCGAGACTCATGAGGCTTTCTCCTTGTGTAGATGAACCCCGGTCGTGCCAGCGGCCGGGGTTTTTCGCGTTCGGGGCCCGGCTGCCAGGCCGGACCCCTCCCGTTGCGCTACGTGGACCGTACCGACTCCACCACCTTGAGGATCAAGGTAGCAAAGGCGATCATCAGCCCAAGGATCATGCACAAGTCTGCGAGACTCATGTGCTTCTCCTTGGTCGACGGCGGGATCGCCGCCGCCCGCTTCCATGCCGCCCACCCTCTACCCGCGCAACCAACCCCGGCCCGCGTCGTTCTCCTACCGAACCGACCCACAAAGGAGCATGCCCATGGCCGACCAGCACAGCCCCCAGGAGATCGCCGCCAAGTTCATCGCCAAGGTGAAGGAAAGCCCCTTCATCATGCTCGGCCTGATGAACGGCGAGCATTCGGAGCCGATGAACGTCAAGATCGACGATGATCAGCCCAACACGCTGTTCGTCTTCTCGGGCAAGGACAATCGCGCGGCCAAGGGCGGCGACGCCATGGTGCAGTTCGTCGGCAAGGGCCATGATTTCTTCGCCTGCCTCATGGGCGCCGTCAGTCAGGACAACGACCGCGCACAGATCGACAAGCTCTGGGATAACCGGGTCGAGGCATGGTTTCCGAACGGCAAGGCCGACGCCGTGCTCCTCCGCTTCGACGTCGAGTCGGCCGAACTGTGGGAGACCGACGTCTCGCTCACCGGCCGCGTGAAGATGCTGTTCGGTGGCACGATCAAGCCGGAAGAATCGTCGAGCCACGCCAAGGTCGACTCGATCGCCTGACCTGACGAACGGCGGGAGCGGCCTCCGGCGCCGCCCCCGTCCCCGCTCAACCGTGAGCGACCATCCACTCTTCGACGACCGGCGCGATCCGGTCGCGCCACCTGGAGCCGTTGAAGATGCCGTAATGGCCGGCGTCTTCCGCCATCAGGTATCGCTTGCGCTCTTCGGACAAATTGGTGGCAAACGTCAGCGCCGCCCGGGTCTGCCCCAATCCCGAGATATCGTCCCGCTCGCCCTCGATCGCGAGTAGCGCGATGTCGGTGATCGCGCCCAGATCGACGGGTCGTCCGCGATGCGTCATCTCGCCCTTGGGCAGTGCGTGCGACTGGAACACGACATCGATCGTCTGGAGGTAGAACTCGGCCGTCATGTCGCAGACGGACCGATACTCCTCGTAGAACGCCTTGCTGGCGTCCGCGCTCTCGCCGTCGCCGCAGACCAGATGCTTGTACATCTCGAAATGACTGAGCATGTGATCGCCCAGATTCATCGACATGAACCCGGCGAGCTGAAGGAAGCCTGGATAAACCCGCCGTCCCGCGCCCGGATGCCCGGCCGGCACCGTCGCGATCACGCTCTGCTCGAACCAGGCATGCGGGCGCTCGGTCGCGAGCGTGTTCACCGCGGTCGGCGCTTCTCGCGTGTCGATCGGCCCGCCCATCATGGTCAGCGTCTTCGGCCGGCATGGATGCCCGTCCGCGCTCATCAGCGCGGCGGCCGCCAGGCACGGGACCGACGGCTGGCACACGGCCAACATGTGCGCGCCCGGCCCGATCGCCGTCATGAACTCCGTCAGATAATCGATATAGTCGTCGAGATCGAAGCGGCCGTCCGCGAGCGGTACAAGCTTGGCGTCTTGCCAATCGGTCACATACACATCCGCGCTGCGGAGCATGCGCTCCACCGTCCCGCGCAACAGCGTCGCATAATGGCCCGACATGGGCGCGACGATCAGCAGCTTGGGGGCGCCCTCGACGCCTTCGCGCCGGAAGCGCTTGAGTTGCCCGAACGGCTTCGCGAGCGCCACCTCCTCAATTACCCGAACCTCGCGTCCGTCGACCGTCACCCGGTCGAGGCCGAAGGCGGGCTTGCCGCGCGGCGCGGCGCTATGCGCGAACACCTCCAGCGCCGAGGCCAGGACGTCGCCGCCGCCCAGACAGGCGGGATGCCGCCACATCTCGGCACTCCAGCCTGCCATCATACCGGCGGTGGTCAACAGCGAGCGCTGCACCTCGTACGCATCGTATAACATCGCGATCCTTTACCCTGACATGGGTTGCGGAACCCGTAACGCAAACATCACGCCGAGCAATGGGGCTGGCCGGGCGTGGCGTTGAGCGGTCCCGCCCACCCTGCTAGGCGCGAGGGCATGTCGGAAAAAGCCAGCACCTCACGCGAGCCCCGCCGTCGGCTGGGCAACCTCGCCACGGTCTGGCGCTACGCCACGCGCTACCCCTTCCAGATCGTCGCCGCTCTGGTCGCGCTCGCCATCGCCGCAGGCGCGACCCTGTTCATCCCATACACCTTCAAACAGGTGGTTGATAACGGCTTCGCGGCCGGTGCCGATGCCGAACGGATCGCGCCCTATTTCGAGGGGCTGATCGGTGTCGTCGTCGTGCTCGCGCTGGCCACTGCCGTGCGCTTCTACTTCGTATCCTGGCTAGGCGAGCGCACGGTGGCCGACATCCGTGCCGACGTGCACCGTAACCTCCTGCGCCTGGCACCCCGCTATTTCGAGGAGAACCGCCCGTCGGAGATCGCCAGCCGCCTAACGGCGGACACGGCCATTATCGAACAGGTGGTCGGGTCCACCATGTCCGTGGCGCTTCGCAACCTGGTAATCGGGGTCGGCGGCGTGATCTACCTGTTCGCGCTCGCGCCCAAGCTGGCGGGTGCATTGCTGATCGGCATCCCGGTCCTGATCCTCCCGATCGTGGTTCTGGGTCGGAAGATCCGCGACTACTCCAAGGACAGCCAGGACCGCCTCGCCGACATTGGGTCAATGGCGGTCGAGACGCTGGGCGCGATGAAGATCGTCCAGGCGTTCGGGCAGGAACGGCGCGAGGCGGAAAGATTCCAAGAGGCGGTCGGGCGCGGCTTCGCCAGCGCGCGGCGACGTTTCCTGCTCAGGGCCATCATGACCGCCATCGCGATCGGGCTGCTGTTTGGCGGCGTGACCTGGATCATGTGGGTCGCGGTCCAGGACGTCGCGACCGGGCGCTTCTCCGGCGGATCGCTCACCGCGTTCGTGTTGACCGCCGGAATCGTCACCGGGTCCTTCGGCGCGCTGACGGAGGTATGGGGTGACCTCCTCCGCGCGAGCGGCGCGGCGGCGCGGCTGGCCGAACTGCTTGCCGAGCAGCCCGAGATCGCTCCTCCGGCGAGCCCGATCGCGCTGCCCGAGCCGGCACGCGGCGCGCTCCGGTTCGACTCGGTCCACTTCCATTATCCCACCCGGCGCGAGACGGCGGCGCTCAACGGCTTCACGCTCGACGTGAAGCCGGGCGAGACGGTCGCGGTCGTCGGTCCGTCGGGTGCGGGCAAGACGACCCTGTTCCAGCTCGCCCAGCGCTTCTACGATCCGGACGCCGGCCGGGTGCTGATCGACGGCGTGCCGCTGACCGACGCCGATCCCGCCGCCGTGCGCGCCCGCATCGCGATGGTGCCGCAGGAGACGGTCATCTTCGGCGCCTCCGCGCGCGACAACCTGCGCTACGGCCGCTGGGACGCCAGCGACGACGAGCTCTGGGCCGCGGCCGAGGCCGCCAACGCCGCCGAGTTCCTCCGTGCGTTGCCCGACCGCCTCGACACTTTCCTCGGCGAGGGCGGCGCGCGCCTGTCGGGTGGCCAGCGCCAGCGCGTGACCATCGCCCGCGCGCTGCTCCGCGACGCGCCCATCCTGTTGCTCGACGAGGCGACCAGCGCGCTCGATGCCGAGTCCGAGCAGCTGGTGCAGCAGGCGCTGGAGCGGCTGATGGCGAACCGCACCACGCTGGTGATCGCCCACCGGCTGGCGACCGTGCGCGCGGCCGAGCGGATCGTCGTCATGAACGAGGGCCGCATCGTCGAGGAGGGCAGCCACGCCCAGCTGATGGCGCGCCCCGGCCTGTATGCGCGACTGGCCAACCTGCAATTCAGCGAAGCGGCTTAAGGGAGGCAAGCATGACCAAGGACTTCGACGTCATCGTGTACGGCGCGACCGGGTTCACCGGGCGCCTGGTCGCCGAGTATCTGTCCCAAGCCTACCCCGGACCGGACAAGCCGCGTTGGGCGATGGCCGGTCGATCGCAGGCCAAGCTGGAGGAGGTCCGCGACCTCATCGGCGCGCCGGGCGACACCCCGCTGGTCGTGGCCGACGCGAGCGACCCCGCGTCGCTTCGCGCCATGGTCGAGCGTACGGCGGTCCTGCTGACCACCGTCGGCCCGTATCAGCTATACGGATCCGACCTCGTCGCCGCCTGCGCGGAGACCGGCACGGCCTATGTCGATCTATGCGGCGAGCCCGCCTGGATGCGCCGGATGATCGACGCCCATGAGGCGACCGCCAAGCGCACGGGCGCGCGGATCGTCTTCTCCTGCGGCTTCGACTCGATCCCGTTCGACCTGGGCGTCCTCACGCTTCAGGAGCATGCGACCCAGCGGTTCGGCCTGCCCGCCCCACGCGTGAAGGGCCGCGTGCGCAAGATGCAGGGCACCTTCTCCGGCGGCACCGCCGCAAGCCTGAAAGCGACACTGGCCGCCGCCGCCCGCGAACCATCGCTGTTCAAGGTTCTGGCAGACCCGTTCGCGCTCACGCCCGGCTTCGCCGGCCCGCGCCAGCCGTCCGGGCTGGTGCCCGAATACGACTCTACGCTCGGCAGCTGGGTCGCGCCGTTCATCATGGCGCCGATCAACACCAAGAACGTCCACCGCACCAATTTCCTGCTCGGCCACCGCTGGGGCGCGGACTTCCAGTATGACGAGATGATGGTCGCCGGGCTGGGCGACGTGGGCAAGGCGGCGGCCGAGGCGATCTCGAAGCTAAACCCGTTCGCTGGCGACAAAGGCCCCAAGCCCGGCGAGGGCCCGTCCAAGGCGGAGCGCGACGCCGGCCATTACGACCTGCTGTTCGCGGGATTGATGCCCGACGGCACTCGGATCGACGCGGTGGTCACGGGCGACCGCGATCCTGGCTACGGATCGACGTCCAAGATGATCGCGGAGGCGGCGCTGTGCCTCGTCCAGGACGTACAGGGCGACGGCGGCGTGTGGACGCCCGGCGCGCTGATGGGTCCCGAGCTGCGCGACCGGCTCCGCGCGAAGGCGGGGCTGACCTTCACCGCGGGGTAGGCGGCCCCCTCAGCGACGCCTGCCCTGGTGCTTGATGTTCGCCGGCCGCCCGCGCCGCTTGAGCACGCGCGGGGCCCCGCGCCGCCGGTCCGCCTCGGACGGCTGGGCCGC
>VYKR01000176.1_pt1 | contig 12695 bp, 14 predicted proteins | sample 5109561 | NCBI WGS metagenome assembly VYKR01 (sample SAMN12291799, study PRJNA351875) | freshwater metagenome | isolation source: freshwater lake | place: USA: Michigan, Ford Lake | collected 2015-08-15
ACCGCAAGGCGGCGCGCGCGGGCTGGGCCAAGGGCCGCGTCGACGCCGACGCGCCGATGCGCGACCGTGTGCTGGCGATGGTGTTCGAGAAGAACTCGACGCGCACCCGCGTCAGCTTCGACATGGGCATGCGCCAGCTCGGCGGCCAGTCGATCGTGCTCGAGGCGGGGCAGATGCAGCTCGGCCGAGGCGAGCCGGTTTCCGACACCGCGCGCGTCCTGTCCGGCTATGTCGACGCGGTGATGCTGCGCACCGACGACCATGCCAAGATCGAGGAGCTGGCCGCCAACTCCTCGGTACCGGTGATCAACGGCCTGACCGACCGCTCGCACCCATGCCAAATCGTTGCGGACCTGCTGACGATCCTGGAGACCGGCCGCGCGCTGCCGGGGCTCAAGGTCGCGTGGCTCGGCGACGGCAACAACGTCCTCGCCTCGCTGATCGAGGCGGCGGGGCTGATGCGGTTCGATGTGGTCGCCGCCTGCCCGCAAGGGTTCCAGCCCGACGACGCCGACCTGGAAGCAGGCGGCGGCCGCGCACGCGTGGTCGCGTCGCCGCTCGAGGCGGTCGAGGGCGCCGACATCGTCGTCACTGACAGCTGGATTTCGATGGGCCAGGCCCATGCCGATACCAAGCTCGCCGCGCTCGCGCCCTATCAGGTCACGGCCGAGCTGATGGATCGCGCGAAGCCCGGCGCCTCCTTCCTCCACTGCCTCCCCGCGCACCGCGGCGAGGAAGTGACGGCGGAGGTCATCGACGGCCCCCGCTCGCTCATCTGGGCGGAGGCGGAGAACCGGCTCCACGCGCAAAAGTCGATCCTGCGTTGGTGCTTCGGGCAGATCTGACCTGTCCTCCTCCCTGGAAAGGGAGGGGTTAGGGGTGGGTGGACGGAGCGAACCCTTCAACGGTCCAGGCTGTCCACCCACCCCCGGCCCCTCCCTTTCCAGGGAGGGGAGGAGCGTTGATCGCCGCCGCCCGCACCCTATCTCCGCCCGATGCCCGAACTCCTGACCCAAGACCTCGACCGCGCGCTCGGTTTCGCCATCCCGTCGCGCAGCGCGCGCGGGCGCATCGTGCGGCTCGGCCCCGTGCTCGACACGGTGCTGTCCGCCCATGCCTATCCGCCCGCGATCGAGGCGCTGCTGGCCGAGGCGCTCACGCTTGCCGCGCTGATCGGGTCGACGCTGAAGGACGCTGGCGGCCAGCTCACCATGCAGGCGCAGAAGAAGGGCGGCATCGTCGAGCTGCTGGTGTGCGACTACAAGGGCGGCGAGCTGCGCGGCTACGTCCAGTATGATGCCGATCGGCTGGCCGGGCTGCCCGCCGACCCGACGCTCGACCAGCTGTTTGGTGACGGCTATCTCGCCATCACCTTCGACCTGGCAGTCACCAAGGAGCGTTATCAGGGCATCGTCCCGCTCGACGGCGAGACGCTGTCGGAGGCGGCCGAAAGCTATTTCGTCCAGTCCGAGCAGATACCCAGCTTGGTGCGCGTCGCCGTTTCCAAGCGTCCCGACGGCCGCACGGTCGCGGGTGGACTGTTCCTCCAGCATTTGCCGGAGGGCGAGGACGGCCGCGAGCGGCTCCATACCCGGCTCGACCACCCCGAATGGGAGCATGTCGCGGCGCTCGGCGGCACGATGGGCGCGGACGAGCTGGCCGAGCCCGCCCTCCCGCTCGAGACGCTGGTGTGGCGGTTGTTCAACGAGGAGTCGGAGGTGCGGGTCCTCGCCTCGATCCCTCTCGCGCAAGGGTGCCGCTGCACGCCCGACCACATCGCGGGCGTGCTCGCCAAGTTCCCGGTCAGCGAGCAGCGCGAGATGGCGACCGACGGCGTGATCACCGTCGACTGCAAGTTCTGCGCGCGCGCCTTTCCGGTGCCGGTCGGCGCCGAGCTCGTCTGAGCCTGAGCGTTTACCGGATGGTGACGATCGTGGGCGCATGGGTCGTTCGTGCCCGCTCGGCACGCTTCTCCCTTGTCGGCCTCCGGGCCGGTCTCGGCCGTCCTTCGGGGCGGCCGTTTTTTCGCGCGGTCGCGCCGCTATCGTCCCACGCGGTTGCGCCCGGGCACGGTTCGGCCTAGCGCGCCCGCCATCATGCAACGGCAGCAACTCGCGGTCGCCCTCGTCTCGGGCGGGCTGGACTCGATGGTATCGGCGGCGCTCGCGCGCGAGGCGGGCTATCGGCTGCTCGCGCTGTCGGTCGATTATAACCAGCGCCACCGGGTTGAGCTCGCCGCCGCCGCGCGGGTCGCGGACGCGCTCGGGGCGGAGCGGCACGTGGTGCTCCCGCTCGACCTGTCGCGCTTCGGCGGTTCCGCGCTGACCGACGCGACTTCGGTACCCAAAAGCGGGGTGGGGGAGGGTATCCCCGTCACCTATGTCCCCGCGCGCAATACGATCTTCCTGTCGCTGGCGCTCGGCTGGGCGGAGGCGGCTGGCGCGCGCGACCTGTTCATCGGCGTCAACGCGCTCGATTATTCGGGCTATCCCGATTGCCGGCCGGAGTTCGTCTCCGCCTTCGAAGGCTTGGCCGAACTCGCGACCAAGGCGGGCGTGGAGGGCGCGCCCTTTCGCGTCCGCGCACCGCTCCAGCACATGACCAAGGCCGACATCGTGCGCGAGGGCACGCGGCTCGGCCTCGACATGGGCCTGAGCTGGTCGTGCTACGACCCGGCACCGGGCGAGCGCCATTGCGGGCTGTGCGACTCGTGCCGATTGCGCGGGAAGGGTTTCGTTGAGGCGGGCGTGCCCGACCCGACGAACTATGCCGAGTTCCCATGAGCTACGCCGTCAAGGAGATGTTCCTGACCCTCCAGGGCGAGGGCGTGAACGCGGGCGCGCGCGCCGTGTTCGTCCGCTTCGCCGGGTGCAATCTCTGGTCGGGGCGTGAGCGCGACCGCGCGACGGCGGTGTGCCGCTTCTGCGACACCGATTTTGTCGGCGTCGACGGGCTCGGCGGCGGCCGCTTCGCCGATGCCGACGCACTGGCGGCGGCGGTCGCCGGGCATTGGGGCGAGGGCCATGACGGCCGCTTCGTCGTGCTGACCGGGGGCGAGCCGATGCTCCAGGTCGACGACGCGGTCGTCGACGCGCTCCACGCCGCCGGCTTCCGGATCGCGATCGAGAGCAACGGGACATTGCCCGCGCACCCCCGCATCGATTGGGTGTGCATCAGCCCCAAGGCGGGGAGCGAGGTCGTCCAGCGTCGCGGCCACGAGCTGAAGCTGGTTTGGCCGCAGGCGGGGATCGACCCCGCCGCGCTGGAGGGCTGGGACTTCGCCCACCACCTGATCCAGCCGCTCGACGACGCGAACGCCCCGGCGAATCAGGCGGCGGCGGTCGCGCTCGTCATGGACCGCCCGCGCTGGCGGCTGAGCCTACAGACGCACAAGCTGCTGGGGATGCGGTAGCCCGTCCTATCACCGCCCGCCAAGGTGAGGCGCCTCCCCGGCGAAGGCCGGGGCCCAGCGGTGCCGCGGACACCAACCTCGCGATCGGGCTCACGTACAACGGCTGGGCCCCGGCCTGCGCCGGGGAGGCGCTCAGGCCCGGACCGTCACGAGACCAACGATCCCCGACTCTACCGCGACGCCATCCCGACCGCCGCCGTCGCCACCGGCCATGTCGACACGCCGCACTTCTTGACCTGCCATTCGCCCTTCTTGTTCCAGCAGATCGCGTCCAGGCGCGGGCGGGTGACCGCCACGTCGCGCCACTCGCTGCGCGGGAAGCGTTGCTCGCCGAACGGGACCAGGCTGTTGCGCAACTCCTGCATCCGCGCCTCGGCCAGCTCGCCGAAATGGCCGCGCGGCGTGAAGTTCGCATCGGCGCCGATCGTGTTCGCCGTCTGGCAGAAGCCGCGCTGCGCCCCGACCGTGGCGTAGCTGGAATAGATGCGCGTCCCGAACTGGTCGAGCGCGGTCTGGCCCGCCGCCTTGGTCTTGCCGGTGCGCGTGAAGTATTTGGACAGCGTGTCGAACGAGGTCTTCAGCTCGTCGCGGTGATCCACCAGCAGCGCGTTGTAGTTGCGCACGGTCGCCAGCGTCGGCTCGAACTGGCATTGCAACGCCGCGACGTTCAGCGCGGCGCGCATCGTCCAGACCAGCCCGGCGCGTAGCTCGTCGGGCGTGGCGCCGGGCAGCGGCGACCCGATCACGCCGGGCTCGTCGCCCTTGACCGGCTGGCCGGCCAGATCCTTGGATTGAAGAAAGAACTGGGCGGAGACGGGGGTCGCGGCCAGCGCGTACACCCCCAACACCGCGCCTGCGGCCAAACGCAACACCGTCATCACACCCTCCCGGTCGGTAACGTCCGGATTCTACGGGAATACGCGCCGGCGCCCAAACGCTTTTTAACCATTTCGTCGCGTTCGCCTTCGGGTGGACGCAGGGTGCGCCGAACCGGCCTTGCCGGCGGGCGAGAACGGCAAACGAAAAGGGGCCGCCCGGCGTACCGGACGGCCCCTTTCCCAACCAGGTCGCGGATGCGACCCGGGCGATTACATCGCGTTGGTGGTCGTCGTCGTGGTGGTGGTGTTCGACATCATGGTGTCGTTGCCCATCATCATCGAATCGTTCGACATCATCATGCTGTCGTTGGCCATCATGCCACCGTTCATGGCGCCGTCGACGGCGGTCATGTTGTCGGTCATGGTGTCCATGCCCTCGGTCGCGTTCAGGTCGGTGACCATCGTGTTCTCGGTGGCGGTCTCGCTGTTGCCGCCGCAAGCCGACACCAGCAGCGCCGCGCCGGCGATCATCGAACCCGTCAGGACCTTGGAAATCATTGCACGCATTTGGAAGCTCCCTTGTGATAATGATCTGGACGGCACCACAAGGTTGCTATCACCCAAATCGAGGGGGACATTAAACCGAACGCGCCAAGCCCTCAAGCCTCCATTTGCGGCGGACAAGAAAGAGTTTCCAGAAACGCCGGAAACGTTAACGCCAAATCCATGTTAAACGCGCCGGGCGTTCGCGATACCCCCAATTGCTTCAGGCTAGTCACCCCGGCATCGCCGATGCCGCAAGGTACGATTCCGCCGAAATGGGACAGGTCGGGCGACAGGTTCACCGAGAACCCGTGCAGCGTGACCCAGCGTCGCACCCTAACGCCGATCGCGCCGATCTTGGCCTCGCGCCCGCCGTCCAGCGTCCAGATACCGACTCTGCCCGGCACGGTGAACGCCGCCACCCCCGACCGCGCGAGCGCGGCGATCACCCACGCTTCCAGCGCGGACACGAATCGCCGGACGTCGCGCCCGCGCCGCGACAGGTCGAGCACCAGATAACCGATCAGCTGCCCCGGCCCGTGATAGGTGTACCGCCCGCCGCGTCCCGTCCTGACCACGGGAAAGCGCGGGTCGAGCAGCTCGGCGTCGACCGCGCTGGTGCCTCCGGTATAGACCGGCGGGTGCTCCAGCAGCCAGACCAGCTCGCCCGCGTCGCCCGACGCGACCGCGGCCGCGCGCGCCTCCATCTCCGCCACCGCGTCCGCATAGGCCGTCAGTCCGGACGTGACGCGCCATTCGATCTCGGGGGGTATGTCGGCCACGCCCGTCCATGTGCGGCGAGCTGACCCGGCTTGCAACCGCGCCGCTGGCGAACCGGGCGCGCTTAGTTTAGCGAAGCGGCTTTCGGGCAGGCGAAAGGGTGCGCGCGATGACGAGGGGCAAGGTCGGGATCGGCGCGGTGTGGGACACCGCGGTCGAGGCGGTCCGCGGACGGCTGGGGCTGCTCGTGCCGATCGCGGCGCTCACCCTGTTCCTGCCGGGCGTGATCCAGGCGGCGTTGGCCCTCTATGTCGGTGGCGCGAGCGGCGATGTGCCGGTCAGCCCGGGCCCGGTCGCGGCCTTGCTCCGTTTCGCGCTGACGCTCGGGCTGCTCACGCTGACCTTCTGGGGGGCGCTCGCCATCACCGCGATCACGGGGGACCCCGCCGTCAACGTGGCGGAGGCGCGTCGGCGCGCGTCGGCGCGGCTGTTGCCGCTGCTCGGCGTCTCGATCGTGCTCGGCCTGGTGCTGTCGCTGCTGATCGTGCCGGTGGTTGTGGCGCTCGTCCGATCGGGCGCGAACATGACCGCGATGGGATCGGGCACGATGCCGACGCTGAGCACGGGCGTGTCGACCTTTGTCGGGCTGTACAGTCTTCTCATCACCGTTGTCCTGATCTGGCTGCTCGCTCGGCTGCTTCCGCTCGTGCCCGTCGTGTTGAACGAGCGGCTGGGCCTGCGCGCGATCGCGCGCTCGTTTCGCCTTACCCGCGGGCTCGCGCTCAAGCTGGTCGGCGCGCTGGTGCTGTACGCCATCGTCCTCTTCGTCGCGACCAGCGCGGCGCAGTGGGTGACGTTCATCCCCCTCCGGCTGCTGCTCGGCGGCGAGCGGATCGGCGTGGCCACGTTCGGGGCCGCGATCGTCGGCGCGCTGGTCGGGGCGATGTTCAGCCTGCTCGCCTACGCCTTCACCGCCCAGCTCTATGACCGGCTCGTCGCGCGCGAGCGGGCGGTGCCGCCCGAGGACGCGCACCCCGCCGCCTGATGCCCCGCTTTTCTTGATGTCCATCACCATCCTGCCCGTCCTTCGGGACGCCTGGGGCCTGTTCCGGCGCGACCGGGACTGGCTGCTGCGCGTCGCCGGGCCGTTCCTGTTCCTGCCCGCCTTTGCCTTGGCGCTGCTGGTGCCGAGCGCGCCCGTCGCGCTGCTGAGCGGCGGGACGAGCGAGGCGGAGGCGCTGGCCCGCGCCGCCCGGCTGGCGGAATGGATGCGCGCGCATGGCGGCTGGCACCTGCTCGCGAACGGCACCGCGCTGTTTGGCGCGGCCGCGCTGCAATCGGCTTATCTCGACCGCCTCGCCCCCGATGTCGGGACGGCGCTGCGCCGCGCCGGTGGGCTGCTGCCGCGCTACCTGCTCGCCATGGTGATCGTGGCGGTGCCGACGGGGGCGGGGCTGTACCTATGGGTGCTGCCGGGGCTCTACGTCATGGGCCGCACGCTGCTGGTCGGGCCGGTGCTGGTCGCCGAGCGGCCGGTGAGCGCACTGGGCGCCGTGGTTCGCTCATTCGCGCTCAGCCGGGGCAGGGGGCTGCCGCTCATGGCGCTCGCCTCGATCACCGTGGTCGGCAGCTTGATCGTCGCGCGGCCCTTCGCCGCGCTCGACCGCGCGGCCGAGCGCAGCGTAGTCGCGGCGGTGGTCGAGGCCGCGGGCATGGGCGCGGCGGCGATGCTCGCCGGGATCGCCCAGGTGGTGATCGCGGTCGCCCTTTATCGCCGGCTCGGGGGCCGCTAGCCGCCCAGGACCGGCACGTGCGGCCCCGCCTCGCGCGGGAGCACGCCCGCGATGCGCGGGTCGGGAAACGTCTCCAGCGTCCGCCCCGTCGCGGTGAAACCCTGCGCCCGGTAGAAGCCGAGTGCGCGCGGATGGTCGAGTGTGCAGGTATGCAGCCACACCCGCTCCGTCCCCGCCCGCCAGGCGAGCGCCAGCGCCTGTGCCATCAACCACCGCCCATGCCCCCGCCCGGCAAGCTCGGGGACCAGTCCGAAATAGGACAGCTCCGTCTCGCCCTCGCGGCGAAGGTCCAGCTCGAGCATCCCGACCTCGACGCCCGCGCGGTCGGTGGCCGCGAATATCTCGACCCCGTCATCCCGGATGAGCGGCAGCAGCCGCGCGTCGTCCATCAACAAGCGCGAATACCAGAGCCACGGCTCGCCCACCCGCCGGAACAGCGCGCGATAGCGCTCGGGATCGGGCGACCGCCACCGCTCCAGGCGCAGCGGGGAGGGGGGCAAGGGGCGCAGCGGCGGGCGCGTCCGCATCTCCAGCGTCGTGACCACCGTCGCGAGCTGGTCGTTGGGGACGGCGATCAGTCCCAAGTCGCCACCGGCGGCAGGCTCATCAGGATCGCGTCGATATTGCCACCCGTCTTTAGCCCGAACAGCGTTCCCCGGTCGTACACCAGGTTGAACTCGGCATAACGCCCGCGCCACACCCGCTGCGCCGCGAGGTCCGCTTCGGTGAAGGGAGCCGCCATCCGCCGCCGAACGATGCGCGGGTACACGTCGAGAAACGCCTCGCCCACGTCGCGCGCAAACGCGAAATCCCGCTCGAACCCGCCCTCCAGATGATCGAAGAACACGCCCCCCACGCCCCGGTGGACGTGCCGGTGCGGAATGTAGAAATACTCGTCCGCCCAGGCCCTGAAGCGGGGATAGTATTCCGGGTCGTGCCCGTCGCACGCCGCCTTGAGCACCGCATGGAACTCGCTCGTATCCTCTGCGATCGGTAGCGGCGGGTTCAGGTCCGCGCCCCCGCCAAACCAGCGCTTGGTGGTCGCCAGGAAGCGCGTGTTCATGTGCACCGCCGGCACGTGCGGGTTTGCCATGTGCGCGACCAGGCTGATCCCCGTCGCGAAGAAGCGCGGGTCATCGCCCGCGCCGTGGACCGTGCGCCCGAACTCGCCCTCGAACGTCCCGCCGACCGTGGAGACGTTGACGCCGACCTTCTCGAAGACGCGGCCCTTCATCACCCCGCGCACGCCCCCGCCGCCGGGCTCGCTCGAGGGGTCGACCCGGTCCCAGGCGATATACTCAAACCGCGCGTCCGACCCCGCCTCGCGCTCGATCAGTTCGAACTCGGCGCAGATACGGTCGCGTAAGCGTTCGAACCAGGCGCGCGCGGCGGCCTGCTCGGCGTCGAGCGGGGTGAGGAGATCGGGCATCCCCGCGTCCTTATCCGCCGACCGCCCGCCAAGTCGAGCGCAGCTGGCGCACCATCTCGCCCGCGATCATCGCCCCCGCGACCGCGACGTTCAGCGACCGCATGCCTGCCCGCATCGGGATCGCGACGCGCAGCGCCGCCGCGTCGTGCACCGCGTCCGGCACCCCGTGCCCCTCCGACCCGAGCAGCAGCACGTCGCCCGCCTCGAACCGCGCGTCCCACAATCCGGTCGCGCCCCGCGTCGTCGCCAGCACGATCCGACCCGCCGTCGCTCCTCGAAAGGCCGCCCAGTCCGCGTGCCGCCGCACGTCGGCCGCGTCCGCATAGTCCATCCCCGCCCGCCGAAGCGCCCGGTCGCCCCAGGGGAAGCCCATCGGCTCGATCAGGTCGACGCCCAGATCCAGGCACGCGCCCAGCCGCAGGATCGTGCCGACATTTCCCGCTATATCGGGCTGAAACAAGGCGATGCGCATGGTCGCCGTTAACGCAAGGTGCCGCCCCGGCAAAAGGGAGTTGGCAAAACCGCCTCCCGGCGGCTAGACGCGCCGGTGACGGCCCGTGCGCGGAACGCGACGGGCGACCCCACCCACGGGCCAATTCCCGGTCCCGTCCGACGCACACCAAGGGTTGTTTGAATGGCGACTGTCGAAGACCAGCTTCCCCCCGGCGAGTCGCCGGTGATGGCGGCCAAGGGCGACCTGCCCGATCCGCGTCGCCGCGACTTCATCAACGTCGCCGCCGTCGCCTTTGCCGGCGTCGGCGCGGTGGCGATCGTCTATCCGCTCATCAACCAGATGGCCCCCGCCGCCGACGTGCTGGCGCAGTCCTCGACCGAGGTCGACGTGTCCAAGATCGCGCCCGGCCAGGCGATCAAGACCCAGTTCCGCAAGCAGCCGCTGTTCGTGCGCAACCTGACGCCGCAGGAGATCGCCGCCGCCGACGCTGTGTCGATCGGCGACCTGCGCGACAAGCAGACGCTTGCCGAGCGGACCAAGGAAGGCAAGAAGAACTGGCTGGTAACCTTGGGGGTGTGCACCCATCTTGGTTGTGTGCCGCTGGGTGCGGGCGAGGGCGAGAATAAGGGGCCGTATGGCGGCTATTTCTGCCCCTGCCATGGCTCCGCCTACGACACGGCCGGCCGGATCCGCTCGGGGCCCGCGCCGACCAATCTTCAGGTTCCCGAGTACACGTTCAACTCCGATACCGTTCTGACGGTCGGTTGAGGTAACGCAGCATGAGCTTTCCCTGGGCCAAGCAGTACGAGCCCCGCGCTCCGATCATGAAGTATTTCGACGAGAAGCTGCCGCTTCCCCGTCTGATGTACAACGCGATCGGCGCCGGCTACCCGGTGCCGCGCAACCTCAACTATTTCTGGAATTTCGGCGTGCTCGCGGGCGCGGCCCTGGTGATCCAGATCGTGACGGGCGTGACGCTGGCGATGAACTACGCCGCGAATGGCGGCATCGCGTTCGACTCGGTCGAGCGCATCATGCGCGACGTCAACACCGGCTGGTTCATCCGCTACGCCCACGCGAACGGCGCGTCGATGTTCCTCGGCGTGGTCTATATCCACATCGCCCGCGGCCTTTATTACGGCTCGTATAAAGCGCCGCGCGAGATGGTGTGGCTGCTCGGCGTGGTCATCTTCCTGCTCATCATGGCCACCGCCTTCATGGGCTATGTCCTTCCCTGGGGTCAGATGAGCTTCTGGGGGGCGCAGGTCATCACCGGCTTTTTCTCGGCCATTCCCGTCGTCGGCGAGACGCTGCGCGTATGGCTGCTCGGCGGGTTCGCGCCCGACAACTCGGCGCTGAACCGCTTCTTCTCGCTCCATTACCTGCTCACCTTCGTGATCGCGGGCGTGGTGATCCTGAAGATCTGGGCGCTGCACATCCCCGGCTCGTCCAACCCGACCGGCGTCGAGGTGAAGGGGCCGCAGGACACCGTGCCGTTCCACCCTTATTACACCGCCAAGGACGCGGTCGGGCTGGGCGTGTTCATGCTCATCTTCGCGGCTTTGATCTTCTTCTCGCCGAACCTGCTCGGGCACCCGGACAACTACATCCCGGCCAACCCGCTCTCGACGCCCGCGCACATCGTGCCCGAATGGTATTTTCTGCCCTTCTACGCTATCCTGAAGTCATTCACCGTCGACTTCATCCTCCCCGCCAAGCTGTGGGGCGTGCTGGCGATGTTCGGGTCGATCCTGCTGCTGTTCTTCCTCCCCTGGATCGACACCAGTCCGGTTCGCTCGGCCAATTTCCGCCCGGCGATCCGCTATGGCCTGATCGGGCTGCTCCTGTCCGTCTTGCTGCTCGGCTATGTCGGCGGTGCTGAGGCGACCCCGCGCAACGTCATCCTGGGGCAGATCGCGACCGCGATCTATTTCGGCTACTTCCTCGTCTACCTGCCGATCGTGTCGCGGCTCGAGCGTCCGCGCCCCGTGCCCAACTCGATCACCGATGCCGTGCTGGCCCGTCACGGTGGCACCAGCCCCGCCCAGACGGCGGCTGTGGCCTGACCTCGACCCAACAGGACAACTGAGCGCACATGGTTCGTAAAATCGCCTTTCTGGTCGGGCTCGGCTTCATCGCCGTGCTGTTGATCGGGCTTGTCTCGACGGTGATCGACGCGGTGCGCAACCCGCCCGCCGAGTCCGCCAGCCACGAATATCATCTGGAGCCGCGCCCGGCGAACTTCGCCTCGGACGGCGTGTTCGGGAAGTGGGACCGCGCCCAGCTCCAGCGCGGTTTCCAGGTCTACAAGGAAGTGTGCGCGGGCTGCCACTCGATGCGGCTCATCTCGTTCCGCGATCTGGCGCAGCTCGGCTATAACGAGGCCGAGGTAAAGGCGATCGCGCAGCAATGGCCAGTCGAGCAGCCGAGCATCAACGAGGAGACGGGCGAGCCCGCGACCCGCAAGAACCTGCCTTCCGACCGCATCCCCTCGCCCTACCCGAACGAGGTCGCCGCCCGCGCCGCCAACAACAACGCGCTGCCGCCCGACCTGTCGCTGATGGTCAAGGCGCGCGACGACGGCTCCGATTACATCTACTCGCTCCTGACCGGCTATCGTCCGCAGGCGGGCTATAAAGGCCGCAGCGGCGAGGAGCTGCTGAAGGAGTATCCGGACACGAAGACGCCCGAGGGGCTGCACTTCAACCCGTATTACGCCAACCTCAACATCGCCATGCCGCCGCCGATCACGTCGAACGGCCAGGTCACCTATTCCGACGGGACCAATCCGACGGTCGACCAGATGGCCAAGGACGTCTCGGCTTTCCTGACCTGGGCCGCCGAGCCCAACCTCGAAAGCCGCCACGCGGCGGGCCTCGCGGCGGTGTTGTTCATCCTGATCTTCTGCTTCCTGGCTTACGGCGCGTACAAGAACGTCTGGGCCGACGTTAAGCATTGAGAGGCGGGGAGGGCGGAAGCTCTCCCTGTCCGCCACCAGTAATCGTCATCCCAGCGAAGGCTGGGATCTCTCTCCGAGGGTGTCGCTGCCCGGCCAACGAGACCCCAGCCTACGCTGGGGTGACGGAAAAGAGTAAGAAGGCGGGTAATCAGTCCGCTGTCGGCCGAGCCTCCGCCCCATCAGGGTGAGGAACAGGAAGGGACGGAGAACATGACCGCCAACCCCGACCTCGCCGCGCTCATCCGCACGATCCCGGATTTCCCGAAACCCGGCATCCAGTTCCGCGACATCACCACATTACTCCTCGACGCGCGCGGCCTCGCCGCCGCGGTCGAGCGCATGGTCGCCGCCACCGCGGGCCCGGTCGACCTGATCGCCGGGATCGAGGCGCGGGGCTTCCTCTTCGCCGCCGCGCTCGCGGTCCCGCTCAACGCCGGCGTTCTCCTGATCCGCAAGGACGGCAAGCTGCCGGGCGCGACGATCGCCGAGGAGTACGCGCTCGAATATGGCGAGGACCGCATTGCCATGCACGCCGACGCCTGCGCGCCCGGCGCGCGCGTGCTGCTG